>Ga0224511_10004564_pt1 | contig 10521 bp, 1 predicted proteins | sample SF_May12_sed_USG_2_FD_169988 | JGI IMG/M metagenome (GOLD analysis project Ga0224511, IMG submission 169988) | Sediment microbial communities from San Francisco Bay, California, United States - SF_May12_sed_USGS_8_1 | ecosystem: Environmental > Aquatic > Marine > Sediment | place: USA... | reverse complement strand
ACACAATCCACACCCACAATAAAATGACCAACATTTCGGGCGTCGGATAAAAAGTATTTAAATTTGTCGTAAAGGGTTACTGAAGTGAAAACACAATAATTTATCAAATATCAAACTTTAAGATATCTGTGCATTTATTATAAGACTAAAAAGCGATACTGGCTGTAGGGTCAAGCGTATTTCAGTTACCTGAAATCAGATAGTGTCATACTAAATGATGTTATTCATCAACCGTTTATGAATTATGCATTAAATTTCTTTTATTCAAACACATTATGTATTTAATTTGTTGGCTTATATAAAACGCCGCTAGTACGTATAGTATAGTAAAATGCTAATTTCTGGTTAGTTAACACACAACATGTATACGGTTTTTTCTTTTACTTTCTTAATGTATTCGGAGTTGTTGCTACGATACAAAATTAATTTTGGGACATTTTGAATGAAAAGTTAAACTCGACGTGTAATTGCATTTGATTTTTTTTTTGGGGGGGGGATAACATCTTGCATTTTTATCTATTTTATCTTCATTATTTTATTTTTGTGATTTTAAGTACATGACCTATATTCGGAAAGTTCACTATAATACTTGTAAAATCGCGGTTTTTCTGTTATTCGTCTTCGCATGAAAGCCTCATTAAGAGCGCGCTCGTGCTAGAAACCTGGAGCCAAACACGCCCTGTCAATAAACTATACGGGTAATAAAGGAAAGTGTATAAGACAAATAAATAGGTGCTAATGACAAGACCTGTATTAGAATACAGGTAATTACTGCTATAAATGCCCTCCTATTTGATGCATATTTCTATGGAGAGGGTATATGCAAACAATAAGTTGGCTTTTGTATTTTAAGAATACAAATATCGAGGACGCATTTATGTAATAAAGTAAATGCCAAATAAACACAGTTTTCACACACCATACTATTGTGTGTTTTGTCATATATTGATAATTGCAAAAACATAAATGCAATTGAGTTCCAACACCTGTTAATCTAGTTATGATCAATGTATGCATGATCTGGGCATAATGACACGCTCTGTTAGTACTTTAATACAGGTCTTGTTTTATACATACCTGATGCGGGAACAGCCAAAAAAGTCCATATTAAAGGGCATATTTATAGATATTAGTAATTAAACAGGACATAACATTTATATTACATCTATAATTGAATACATACGCCCAACAACTGTTAAGCTGTCGGTCTGATGTTGCACCTGTCATTATAACGCAAGTGTTGCTGATCTTACAGAAAGTTAATTAATCAAGCGAAAAAAACAGACCATGGTAATGTGCAGATAACCACGCTAATAAGAAGCGTCTTCACGGCATACCTGTTTCCCTCAGATCATAGACGGTAGATTGTCGCTACATTTCACCATCGACTGTGTAAAAGTGTCCTTGAGTCTTGAGACACCTGTTGTGAATTGTAGGCGAACTGCGGTTATAGATGTGCTATGAAATCATGTTCAAATGTTTTAATGGGATGGGTGGTCTATGAGCTAAAACGTGTGATTAAACAGTATTTCGATTGTCCTACGTTTAGGCGAATGAGAAAGTAGCACTGTTTTATATTGAATATGGTGTTTGTTATTAAGCAGTTTACGATACTGACATTGTGAACATTATTCAATGGCAAACCAATAAATTACTATGATCGCTGTCTTGATTCTTTTACACGTTCTATGTTTTGTTTACTGACATAATACTTGCCGCTGCATGATAGTTTATTGCTTCCAGTGCAGCGTGTATCCAGTGATAAGCTATCCGTCTTCCACCTGTATTGTATCACAACTACGTCGTGTTGCTACTTACTCTTCGTGTTTTTGCGCAATCGCAAGGCTTAGCAAAAACGATTGTTGTATTTTAACAGGTTTTTATTATTTTACCCAACGGCTTTGGTAGCACAATTAATGAAGACGACGAAAGGAGTTGTCTATGTCCCCGATAACATGAATGATAAGATTTTTTCCTGGCGGTACCTAGCTTCTTGTTATTGAGAAACCGCTTTCGGATGTTTGTGTCAGCGATTACTTGATATATTATTAGATGATGATGCTGCAGCTGTGTTATCGTTGCGAAGGAATACTGACAAAACAATAGAAAAAATGACAGAAACGTGTTATAGAATTAGGTATGAACAATAAGTATTAGTGAACTATTTTAATGTTTGTTACGTCCGCATGTGATGCAGGTCATTTTGTCATATTTCTCTGAAGTTGGCCACGTTTTTTATCTGCATCATTATTACGTACATTGAATATCTATTGAATTTAAAATTTAAATGATGCTGACATAAGCAGTATATCTTTTGAAACAATATTATCGATACACATTTTGAGGTAAACATATTAAATATCATATTAAAACAATAATAGAGTACCAGCGAGCGGTGTCCATTTTAACAACAATGAAAATGCAATTGTCAAAAACGTCTACTTCATTTCATTTCTCATAAATATGAGTCATTATAGTAAAATCATGTTTTATTGTATAATTCTAATTATGACACCATAAGCAAGACATAAAATCAGATTAAGGTGAAAGACAGATGGTGTAAGGAGTTCAGTTACAACCTGAACGTGTAAAATAACTGTAAACACAAAATTACAATTCATTACAATACTGACATAAATAACTGTGATAACATATTTGTGATAACAATAAAATTAAGCATTTCCGTTTTAAATGGTTTAGCACTTGTTCGGGGCAAACACAAAAATAGCACATGCAGCACGTTAGAAAACTGTTTTGAAATCTTTACTATTTGATGGAAATATAAATTGGAAAGACCTTTTGGTAAGCCAACACACTTAATTATGTACATATAAAAAGTGATCTGTTACCCTTAATCATTAAAACCATTATTTAAATGCAAAGCAATAAATCACTGTAATAAATACCTGTTTATAATTTATACCTTGTATGTTTACTAACGAGACAAACTATTTGCCACTGCAATACAGTGTGGTTTATTGCCTCCAGTCCAAGGTGTATCCAGAAACGACCCATCAATCTTCTACTTGTTTCGAGGTAACAAATGTTACAGTATATATTAAAATCCTGGTTTATTTACTGAAATATAAATGAGTTATAAAGGAAAGTGAATGGCCTCTTTCTCAGTGTATTATTTATAGGGCGTATATATTATAATGTGAATATTACTGCATTTTGTAATACGTAATTATGTTACAGAATAATAATTATGTTACGTTTCTTTCTTCTTGATAAAGAAGGTGATGTTAAATGTAAGATATCGAAATCACCTTGTTGTTGTTGTATTACAATAAGTATAATTCTTTTTCTGCCCTTTTCATGTTGAAATCCATAACCATCTGCGACTGTTTCGGGTTCCAGTTACAAATATCCCAACTTTTAAACATTGAGCTCTTTGTGTCTGTTAGTGGCAATATTACCTAGAGATAACCGTACTGAAACACAAGAAACTACTCCATAAAGACTTTAATATCACAGATATGGTACATTCTAGTACCACGCTGAAGCAAATACAATTCCAGCAATGCGTGCATAACCATTTCTGTTATTTCGTTATGATTTTTGTTACGATTGCTACATGTACTTAAAGTGTTCACATGGCGACAACGGCAAGGCCTGTACAAGACCTGTAACAATAAAATATTCTACATTGCAATTGTTTATCGTCAGCTCTAATATATATTCAATCTTTATTCAATCTAAATAACGTATAATTAAAAATGTTTTTAATTAAATGCATAAGGCAATTTTAATATACAATACATTGCATGTATATAATGTTTTGTCTCCATCGGCGCTCTTTAATATATGGCCATTTATGATTTTAGAAATATACATGAAGTAAAAAGTAGGTTTAGGCGTGGGAAATAATAATTCAATATTTTTTCTTTAAAAAGGTTACTTAATAGACCACCACGTATCATATATCTACCTTAAAAATATATTACCTTCGCAATTGTTACAACAGAAATAAGTCCAGATTCATAATGATGACTATTTTATTATTGAAATTGAAACTCATAATTTGATTATCCGAAATCTGATATTGTAATGAGGAAATACGATATTGATCAGCAGTTTATTAAATTACTGGTTTTTTTCTTCAAACTCGAAATAATTATCTCATAGGCGCATTTAAATGTAAAAAGGTCGTTCAAATATGTTTGATTCTTGAAGTATAACAGATGACTTTATATCATGAACATTGTGTTTTGTATACTGCAACCACAGACAAGTATTCACATGTTGATGAACAAACATGTCATAGGTCCTTATTTATTTATTTTTATTTTTATTTATTTATTGATGATATGATATTAAAAACAGGGCGCATTGGAAATTAAAGAACAATAACTTTAATGGCTTTGTACAAAATGTTATAGACATGCCACTAATTTGATCATATTTATAAAGCTTGTCTTTAACTTTCTATTGATAACTAAACATAGATGTTATGTTGAAGTTGTTTTTACCCGACACAAAACAAATTTGAAAAAAGGATAGTTGTTTGTCAATGATAATTGGACACAATATGTAATATGGGCACATAATATTAGTATGGTTGCCTGATTGTCATTGCGAGTATCACTGTTTAACAAATTGGTAAATTGTATATATGTTATGCAACGAGAAACGTTGTATGTTTAAGTAAATTTAATTAATTACGTGTTCTGCTCTTTTTATTCGATGTTGTTTCTACGGTACAAAGTTATTTAATAGTGTTGTCATAGGTAAATTCATATTAACACCATTTTTTCAAACACATGTAAATTAATCGGCATCAGGGCATGCATGTACAGTTATCTACATAACTTATAATATCTAAAATACTAAACGCAGCTTATGTCGATGCAATACAAACCAGGTGTTACCCCGTTAAAATTGAGTTCATTTTGCCAAAGTCAATCAAACTTATAATTTTCTTGCAGCTATTCTACTTGTTAGAGGGCGCATGGCAGCCTAATAAAGAAAGAAAAATAATGTTAACCATCCTGATGATTTCAATGTCGCTATTCTAGATGTTCGTGTGCGTTGGAAGCCTAATTAAGACCGGAGCCAACAAGCTCTATAAATAAAATATATAGGTAATAAATGGCATCATGTAAGACAAACTGAAGATATGCCTGAGATAACAATTGTATTTGAATACAGGTAATTACCAAGATAATTACTTCCCCACTTCATCCATTATATCCTTGGAAAGTGTATACGAATACGTGGTAACACATTAAATGAGGCATTTTGGGTTTAAGAGTACAGTGAATGAGAACGCCAAACCAGATTTGCTAGTATTGTGATAATATCTTAATTCTAATGAGTATGGCTTCTTCAGTTATTGGGCATGCATGTAAGTGCATTGCACTTAGAAAAATACACAATGCGCGAAATTGTGCACAAACAATTCGTTGGTGAAACCATTTGTATTTCGTAAACAATAACAGCCATAATTACAATGACAAAATAATGTCAATAATTTAAAACGGCCTTTTCAGAAAAGTCTTAATGTATGGGACTAGATATCGTAGCAGTGCTATAATGATGATAAACGAACACTTTAAAGTTTCAAATGGTGTTTAAAACTAAATTACATGTATGCACACGCTTTTATCATACGTCCATCATGAATATGTGCGACTTTTTGGTCTTAAACAATATTCATTCCGATGAAATGGTCAATGTTTGACTAAATAATATCATTTTTGAGCAATTAATTAAACACTTTATAATATAATATAGCTCTTATACATGTACCGTTGGAACTAGACACAATAATTTTAAAAGGCGTAAAATCAAAGCCCACATGATGTGAGTAAAGCCATCATATATTTTGTTTTTGCCGACGAAAAAGCAATTGACCATGTTTAATTAAAAATAATATTACACAACTAATATCAAATTAATATTGCACCCATGAGTGTATACGTACCAAAATACTGTTACAACAGTCTGATATTGTTGCACCTGACGCTATAACGCAAGTGTTGCGGATCTCTTGGAAAGTTAATTAATCAAGAGAACAAATGGCACATGGTTATGTGCAGATAAACACACTGATAAGAAGCGTCTTCACGGCATACCTGTTTCCCCCAGATCCTAGACGGTAGATTGTCGCTACATTTCACCACCAACTGCAAAAAATGCCTCCATGAGACACCTGTTGTATATTGTAGGCGATATGTGATTATAGGCGTATTATTAAACGATGTTAAAATGTTTTAATGGCATGGGTGGTCTAGGCGCTATAACAGTTTGATTCAACAGTATTATGGTTGTTATAACATTTTGAACACATGCGACAAAATCAAAATATTAAACTGAATTAAATATTTCTCAAAATGTATTTATAAACACCGATTAGGATGTAAGGGAGATGAAGTAATGAGTTCAGTTAAGCAATGACGTATACATACTGTGAACACTGACTTCCATGTAACGACTATACGACTCTCATAAATAACATTGAGATGCCCACTTTAATTTAGTATAAAAATATAAACGATACCATATAAAAATACAATATTGACACAGTAGAAAAGAGCAAATAGTAAATTCATTTAAAAAAATCTTAATTAGTGAGTTTGCGAAAACTAAACGAGTAGGAGGTTCGGCGACGACATTGTGATACATGTTAAAGATTTATAGATTAACACAGGACAACCAACCATTGAAGGCAATAAACTATAATGCAGCGGCAAGTATTCTGTCAGTTGTGAAATCAGAGAAGGTGTAAATTACGAAAAGGCAATTATCATAGAGATTTATTAGTTTGTCTTGCAAAATGTTTACACTTTCTAAGGATTACAATGTCCTGGTTAATATTTCATTATAATATTGGGTTTGTTTTTCATGATGTATTAAAGATAATATAAATTAAAGATATTCAAAGAAAGAATGTTGTGAACAATGTAGACAGGTCATGTTTAAAGGGAGGTTATTTATCTATTTTAAATTAGGAATCCTATCATTGTGCACTGAGCCGTGACATGACACGAGGAGCATTATTTTTTCAGGGGACTTCTGCCGGTACTGAAACGCCGTTTAATGGATAGATTATGTATACAGATATTGATTGTGAATACACACAGTCTGACACCGGTGACAGTATGACCTAGCAAACACATAAGAACGACCCCTTCACCAGCCATCACAAGATGAAAGCAAATCTACAGCATAAGGCGGAGTTTAAAATTGTGCGGAACCGTGCATAGTGTCATAAATAATTAAACATGCAGTTTTCTGTTTGTTTCTATGCTACAGGTTCAAACACTTTGGTTTTTAAATGTTAAATACAAAAGGGTATGCAAACATAATAACTTTGATAAATAGCGTTACGAAACACTAAACAAGTTTAAATATTATTCTAATGCAAGACACTTAATCACAAAGCTAACAGCCTTTCATAATTTACACGTTAAAATAATGACAGAATATTTGCCGGTGCATTATAGTTTATTGACTCCAGTGTAACCTGTATCCTGTGATGAGCTATAAATCTTCAATATGTATCGTATCACAACTGCGTCGCTTAACCTTCAACTCTTCGTAAACTCGCAAGCAAAGATGTTTGTAAATGTAATTTGTAAATATGTCTCGATTTTATTTTAATTTCAAAAGTTGATACATATATTTTATATTTGTTTATATATACAAGTTTTGTGTTTATTGCTTAGGCTTACTGTTAAAATCAACACATATTGCGCTGTTTGCGCAATGCAAGTGTTTTAGGTTTAAGCGGTTTTAGATCGGCGCATTTATCGGTTCAGGTACCTTAGCCTCAGGTTGTTTGTTCTTAAAAATAGGCTCAATTGCCGTTCTTTTGAATTTGCGCAAAGAGCAGTGCGCGAACACCATTGACCATCGACCACCGCAAATTTTCTTTAACTCATAGTAAATTTGATTATTGTTCCAATTAATTAATAGATTATTATATCTAGTTGTCAAATGCAGTAATGCTGTGATACTTAAAACTGTGTGGTTATATTTTGCTGACCGTCGGGGATCAAGGATTGCCTGTGGGTTATATTGAAAAAAAAGAGTTTTCCCTATGCAAACTACTCATCTTGGGGACTTTGCTTTTTTCCTCAGATTATTTGACCACAAAAAAACAACAACAATTTATTAGAGAGAAAAGCACACAACTTATTGATTTCTATCATTAATTAGAAATAATTCACGTAACCATACCTCTTTCAAAAAGTAGATGTGTATGGCAAACTCTCATTTCTATTCCGCATATAACTTAACAGTTGCTGGTAAACATGTCATTTTATTGTGCAAACCTAATTTAGACCCAATAAAGAAACAATGAAACAGGCATTATTATCAGATTAAGGTGAAAGACAGATGGTGTTGGCAATTTTGTTACATCCACGAACAATACAGAACCTGTCAATACTGCATAAACTGTCATCCTACATCAATATAAATAGCGCACTAACAAGATGTATTGACCATGAACGCTTGTCCAGATCTTGGTAATCATAAGACGCGGCAAACATTCCAACAATCAAAATCAACCAGGGCATAGATGTTTAATGCCAAGACAACCTAAATAATATACACTGATATTAAATAATTGCAAAGAGAATACATGTAAATATAAATATATTGGTAAGAGTATCTTAAATTGGAACAAGCTTGAGCTCTGTCATCTAGCCGGTTAATAAATCATTTTGATAAATAATTCGGTCATTATAAAAGCCAACTCCGTTTCACGGTGTGCCGTGCTTGTCGCTGGAGATATATAGTAATTATGTACTGTATACTTGTATCTTTTTTCAAATAACATGAGGCATTTTCAGTTATTTTACCAGTACCTAAAACTATTATAAATTATACAAATTTCTTTTAATGCTGGCCGTACAAACGTATTTAAACAATGCAAGTTAAAACGAGTTACTTTATAATAAAAAATGTTCAAATCTCTCAAGGAGGAGGATGGTTTTATTCAAAGATATGTGTAGTGTGTGTATATTTAAACTTTTAAGCACATTGCCGCTATGCTATCTGGTATATAGAAACACCATAAACAAGTTAACTGCAACCAATCCCGACCGCAGTAAAAAGTGGTTAAGGCACTGCAGTCAACACAAGGAGAAAAGAACGGTGACAAAAAGATTAGGTTACATGTCAAGCAGGTTGGATGTAGTTGGAATTTTCATGATTGCTGATAATTGCACAAAAACACGTGTAAACACATACTGCTGTCGCAATTGTTTAGTTCAACATGCCGTTAACAAGGGCATGTAACACATGTCACAGACTGACACATGTCTAACCCGTGATATCATTGCAGGGTGTGTTGCATCATGATAAAACAGATATATATTTAATCATAGACACAATTAATGAATTGTTGTCATTTCTTGTTAACAAAAACAAACGATGGGATAGTTCCATTTCTTACATTCATATATTGTTTATGTATACACAATGTTTGTATGGGCCATTTTGTCACGGTGCCCTTAAACTTGACATGTCTACATTGTTTACGGCACCTTTTCGTTGAACATCTCTTCAATTTATATTCTGTATTCGTCATTCAATATGCATAATGTATCATTGAAAGAATGACTGCATGCAATTCTATCAAACTCAGATTGCTATGTTTTGCTTCTCGTGTAACGTTTTGACACAGAACGTTGCCCCTTCTCTACAAAACAGTGTCGGATCACGTCAAACAATAACAACTGTTAGTTTACAAACGACAAACATCTAAACGTTGTTGACAAGCCATCGCTACACAATCTGTTCTCGTTAATTACACCTCGAACTCTCGTGGGAACACGGAGTCACGGAGTGCAGGGAACCCTTCACTGTTTCTGTTTTGTAATAATTATCAAGCACGGCATAAGTGGAACAACAATAAAACAAACGACTCTATAAAATATTTCGGTAAATGAAACAATAGTTACATGTAACGTTGCAACCACAGAGAAACTTTACATTACTCTGTCAAACAATGAATGCATGCATACATATACATATTTCAATAGAACAATGACTTTCTAGAGTAATCAATAGCGAAGTTATCAATCAATCAATCAATCAATCAATCAATCAATCAATCAATCAATCAATCAATCAATCAATCAATCAATCAATCAATCAATCAATTAACCAATCAACAGCTAATCAATCAACAGCCAATCAGTCAATCAAATTTAATCACTCCATTTACCAATTCAACAAATCAATCAAATCAGTTAACCACTCAACCAACTGTCAATCAATCGATAAATAAACTAGCAATCAATCAACCAATCAATCAATCAATTAAATAACTAGTAGATCAGTCAGTCAGTCAGTCAGTCAGTCAGTCAGTCAGTCAGTCAGTCAGTCAGTCAGTCAGTCAGTCAGTCAGTCAGTCAGTCAGTCAGTCAGTCAGTCAGACAGTCAGTCAGTCAGTCAGTCAGTCAGTCAGTCAGTCAGTCAGTCAGTCAGTCAGTCAGTCAGTCAGTCAGTCAGTCAGTCAGTCAGTCAGTCAGTCAGTCAGTCAGTCAGTCAGTCAGTCAGTCAGTC
>Ga0224511_10004562_pt1 | contig 10522 bp, 7 predicted proteins | sample SF_May12_sed_USG_2_FD_169988 | JGI IMG/M metagenome (GOLD analysis project Ga0224511, IMG submission 169988) | Sediment microbial communities from San Francisco Bay, California, United States - SF_May12_sed_USGS_8_1 | ecosystem: Environmental > Aquatic > Marine > Sediment | place: USA... | reverse complement strand
TTAGTAACTAACAATGTAATCTTCTAAAACCCTGCGCCAGTGTATACGCTTCGCGTGCACCATCGTTTTATCCTTCATCACAGACATCAATTCCCATCGTTATATAACTATACAGGCTGACTCAGATGCTAATACACAATGGACAGTTTACGTGGTAACTCTTAACTTGACTGAAATCACTAATGTAATAACACGAACAAACCCAATCAATCATATATTAGTTTGAACGTTGTATACGTCAATTTAATTCAAAACCTCCAGAAAGTTTATTATTTCAATGTTTTTGCTTTATCGTTTCATATTGAATACTAATAGTTGTTAGTTCGGCTAGTTTAAATAGCAATATCGCATGGATACTAGTTATTGTTGTGTGCAATGTTTAAAGCAGCTGTCCTCCAGATGCTCAAAAACTAAAAGATAAAAAAACAACAACATAAACGGTAAATACTGGTCAAGTTATGTTCAGTGCAGAAATTTATTGTTACTGACCCCTTAATTTAAGTGAGAAAGTTGACAAATCATTGGTAAAACAACGTAAATTCTATTTATTTTTTCATTTTGTATTTTTGAGCAGCTGGAGGTCAGCTGCTTTTTAAAGTATCCGAATAACTCGGAATATAATGATTTAATTTGTCAAAACTACCAAAGATGTATTTAATTTGCTTCAATTCCTTAACAGAAGGCATGAATTAGGTGGCACATCTTTGTAAAATGGACGTGTCAAGGAATGTCAGTGACAATTCCTAATTTGTAAAAATATTTGTTTACATAAATTTTGATCATAATTTGAATAAATTGCATAATCAACGCAACAAACTGTTAACCGTACCGGGTATATCGTGATCTGCCGTGCACTCATCATGTTTCTGCCTCTCTTTTTACAGAGGTCCCAAAGTGGGAGGATTTCAAGTCTTTTTGTGATTTTACGACATTTATAGTACATATGCAATCGTATGTAAATAAATAAATAATGCGATTTCTTTCCTGTATTCGTCCGATCTATTCGTGTGTATGAGCGACAACTACACTTTTTCACGACATTAGTCATTTAATGTGAGTGCTCTAATTGGCAATATTCCGACGGTTTAAATTGGAGGTCAGACAATAAATTCAATGAACTTTCGGGTATCAAAGTAAATCAAAGTAAATTGAAAACATTCAACATTACAGGAATTAGCATTTACGAATAATCAACCATTGTCTCACTTAAATTGTTAAACGATGAATCGCCCGCAAATGAGAAACATCAAAAAGTGTCTGTAAAGACCTTTTGCAAGAAAAACACATAAATAATTCAAGTGAAAGGAAAGATACGGAACCCGGTCACGCAACCTGCATTTCAGCAATCAATCATCGATCTCGCTCCAGACTCTAACTCAGAACAAGGTGAAGGGTATGTCAATGTCAAACTGCAGCAAAAACTAAACTGATGAACAGCACTCAAATGTACCATAACAATGAATAATGAATGATTTATTGCTGGGGATAGTTCTACACATTAAAATCTCATTTTAGCTGGGTTTGTGTTTGTGTTTTGTTTTTTGTTGTTGTATTTTTAGAGTTATGAAATTCAAACAAACTCTGTTGAAACGATTTTCCTAAAAATACAAATAATTCTTATGAACATCAGGCAGTTACGCACTAGCATACTGGATAAGTCAACAATATGTGATAGCAGTATCAGCACTTTTAAAAGAGCAACACTAAGTGAACATCTCGGTGATAGATATCCGTTATTCTGATTTGCCGGTGCAGAGCTCCACCACCAAATCTGATACCCTTTTTAATAAGCAGCAAAACTGTGTGCAGTTGTTTAACATACATGTATATGCAAAAATGTTAGACGGCTCACTGTGTGTGTTGATTCTTTAAAAATCTGTCTGATCTTCTAAACTCTTCACCACTGTGCACTCTGTGTGTGTACGGTCATGTAACTCCACTGCAACTTCACATTGTAGTATGACTGTACACAATGAGTCAGGTATGAGTGCACAAAGAACTGCATGCATGGCTAGTCTTTATAATAAGCCCTCCTCAAAGGGCTTAGAAAATAAAAATGTATTGTAGTCGCGTGTCATTGCCCAGAGGGACTTTACTGAGCTCTGGTCGTGTAACACACTTAAAAAGAAAGTTCTCGCAAACCTTTTTTGTTGTCGAATGTACAATAACAATAAATAATGAATTATTTATTGCTGGGGTAGTACAACACATTAAAATCTCATTTATGCTGGGTTTTTGTTTTGTTTTTGTTGTTGTATTTGTAGGAATTTGCGAACTTAAACAAACTCAGATGAAAAGATTTTCCTGGAAACACAAATATATGACAATCATGCAGTTACGCATTAGCATACTGGATAAGTCAACAATATGTGATAGCAGTATCAGCACTTTTAAAAGAGCAACACTAAGTGAACATCCCGGTGATAGATATCCGTTACTCTGATTTGCCGGTGCAGAGCTTCACCACCAAATATAATACCCTTTTTAATAAGCAGCAAAACTGTGTGCAGTTGTTTAACATATATGCAAAAATGTTAGACGGCTCTGTGTTTGTTGATTTTTAAAAACAAATATGACTGATCCTCTAAACTCTTCACCACTGTGCAATCTGTGCGTGCACGGTCATGTAACTCAACTGCAGACTGCAACTTCCCATTGAAGTATTACTGTACACAATGAGTCAGGTATGAGAGCACAAAGAACTGCATGCATGTTTAGTCTTTGTAATTACCCCTCACGCAAGGGCTTTAAAAGTAAAATTGGTTATAGTCGGGTTTCATTGCTTAAACGTTTTGAACGTTTAAAAATATCAATTTCCTGAACGATAAAGTTTAGTTAAAAATGCATACTTTGTAAAATTTTATTTTTAAATATATTTTATAAAATTCACCAACTTGCATACGCGAGGTTACTATGCTTAAATCCGAATGTGTGTGCTTTACTAAGGCCTTTGAGTCGATTCATTGAATATAGAGATTCAAGGCTTTCCAGCACTGTATAAGTTCTTACATGACTCAGGGATCATGGGTTGTATGTTGTTTACATTTGAAAATAGAGTCCCGCTCATGCGCTAGTGGGCGTCAGTGGAGTGGCATCTTTCATTTCCACTGATGAACAGCTTCAATAAAACAGAGGCTGCTATTTTCTCATGCCGGCTTTGCTTCCCGAAGGCTTTCCCTTTCATCAGTTTTATTATATCGTAAATACCACGTGTAGATAAAAAGGAATATTGTATCACTACGAGTGTGAGGTACGCAATCGTGTGTTGATAAATAATTAATGTGTTTTCCCTTTTTGGACCGATCCATTTGTTTCACATTTACACTTAAAATCTTTTTCTTAGGGGTTGTTGTGGACTTGTTATTAATTTTCATAGCTTAAATAATAAGACAAATTGTCGTTGATTCCTTTGAAAAAAAAAGTGTTATAAAGCTGTTCTGCGACTTTCTATAAAACATCAATTTCGCATGATCAGTTTTGAATTTCCTTTTTGGGTTTTTATTTCTCGTGGTTAAGAAGGAAATATATCCCTAGATACTCATTCTTCAGTATTTTGTGTCTCATCATACTCATGTTTGACAAAGGTGTTGTGCTAGGGTGTAACGTTGTTCCTCTGGAGAATAAGTCAGCAGGACATAGCATAGTGCTGCATTGTTACAAAAATACTTAGATTTATGTCATTCACTGGGATATGTAAAACGTTTTTGTTTTTTGTTTTATGGTTTCTTAGTTTTTAAATCAACTATACATGTATTTAGCTGTTAACCTTAACTGCACCATATTCCACTCGTTTGTTTACGATAAAGCTTCGGTCAAACAACCTCTTGTTAAGAACGTCAAGATTATACAGTCTGTCGTTGTTGGTGTGATTTTCCTAATCTGAGAAAATGCATCACGTAGAATATCGAATTATAATGAAAACTAAAAGCAAGATCCTCAACTTGTTAGTTTAAAGTTACAAATATCATTTATACTTAACAAAATGAACCATTATAAAATGAAAAATACCAACTTTTGTGTATGTACTTATCATACTTTTGATAGTTTTCCATTTGACGAAAATATGTATGACCAATTACTGCCCTGCCTTAAGTGCAATAAGGTTAATATATAACTTAAAGTGTGTGCTGTAAATGTTAATATTCTAAAAGTTGAATCTGAACGTCAAAAGATAATTTCCATGACCTTTCAGTATGATGATGTGGTCCTAATAAATGAACAATGGACACATTGTACGCTCCAGTTATGAGTTATTGATAAAAATGCTTCTTAGTATTCAAACGCAGTTAAAATAGGGCATTTTCAAGTTATTGAATGGCCCTAGCGCAAACAGGAAATGGTTTTTAAAAATCTAAACCATGTTTTTCCAGAAATAGTCTTCTTAAGTTTACATGAAATCAGAATTTATGGTTTTTGTAGAGACGACGTTCAACGTATAATTATGAGCTAAGGTGATTGCACAAAAATTGAAATCGTGTATGCAACAATTGTTTGCATTGCCTTTAAAATAATTATGAAACAGTTTTAATAGATCACTATATTTTCTGTGTATTACTAAATTTGGCAATATCGTGAAAGAAATTTTCATGAGACAAAATTATCTCAAATGTGAAACAGAAATGAGTTTGACTTTTGTGCAGATGTTTTGCAGAAAAAATTAATAATTTATATCGATAGAAAATACAAAACCCGGTCATGCAAGCTGCATATCAGCAATCCATCATCGATCTCGCTCTAGACTCTAGCTCAGAACAAGGTGAAGGGTATGTCAATGTAAAACTGCAGCAAAAACTAAACTGATGAACTACGCTCAAATGTACCATAACAAAGAATTATGAATGATTTATTGCTGAGGTAGTTCAACACATTAAAATCTTATTAAGCTAGGTTTCTGCTTGCGTCAATTATGTTGTTTTTCTTTGTTTAGGATTTTGAGAATTTAAACAAACTCAGATGAAACGATTTTCCTGGAAATACAAATATGAAAATCACGCAGTTACGCATTAGCATACTGGATACTTCAACAATATAAGATAACAGTCCCAGAACTTTTAAAAGAGCAACACTAAGTGAACTTTCTGACCGGTAATAGATATCTGTTTCTTGGACATACCGGTCCAAAGCTCAACCACTAAATACTTAGTGCAGTTGATTAACGTATCTGCAAAAATATTTTACGGCTCATTATGTTTGTTGATATGTTAAAAATATGTTTACCCTCTAAACCTCTTACCACTGTGCAATCTTTGCGTGCACAGTCGTGTAAACCCCAGTACAGACACCAACTTCCCATTGTATTATTACTGTACCAATGACTCAGGTATGAATGCACAAAGAACTGCATGCAAGGATTTTTGTTATTATCGTCATCACGAAAGGGCTTAGAAAATATATTATGGTCGCGTTTTATTGCTAACGTCTGAAAAATCAGCTTAGATAACAAGCAATCATTCGTTGATTCCTTTGAAAAAGCGTGAATAAAGCTGTCGCGGCTCTGCGCCTTTCCATTAAACACCAAGCTCAGTTTCAATTTCCTTTTTTGTTCATTTATTTATCGTTTAAAATAAAACTTATCCCATGAAACCCAAGTCCTAGTATTATGTGTTTTACCATGTTACGTAGTTTCTCTGGAGAAAAGGGTAGCAGGACGTGGTGCTTTATGGTTACAAAAGTTCTTTGTTTTGTGACATTTTGTGGGGTATTTAAAGTGTTACTTACATGTTAGATAATTAAAGTCACACACATCAGTTTTACTTAACAAATTTAATATTTATATAATGCAACAATACCAAATATTTTATATTTGCTTATCGCAATTTCGATAGTTTCCTGGTACGACCAATTACTGCTCTCTTTAAGGGCAAAATGTTAATAGTTACTTGAAAGTGTGTGCTCTGAATTGCAATGTTCTAAGTGTTGGATCTGGACGTCAAAAGATAATTTTCATGACCTTTTAATATGGTGATGTGGTCCGAATAAATGTAAAATGGTCACATTGTACACTCCAGTTATGAGCTTATTACCAGTTTGATGAATCTGCTGCTTTGTATTCGTCAAACGCCGCTAAACTTGGGCAATTTCAAGTTCTTGAATGGCCATAGGACGAACAGGAAACTTGTTTATATTCAGAACCATGTTTTTTCTTCAGAAATACCGGTAGTCTACTTTGGTGTACATGAAGTCATAATTAATGGTGTTATAGAGAAGCAGTTGAAAATGTATGAGCTGAAGTGATTGCACAAACAAGTGACACTTGTGTATGCAAACATTGTTTGCAGTGAGTTTCAACTAATTATATAACATTAAATAGAACACTATATTCTTCTGTTTATTAATAACTACTGACAATATTGTCTGAATAATTTTTATGAAACAAATGAGAAACAGAAAAGAGTAACAGCAGACGTTTTACAGGAAGAAGTAATTAATTCATGGCAACCTGCATTTGAACAATCAATCATCGATCTCGCTCCAGACTCTAGCTCAAAACAAGGTGAAGGGTATTTCAATGTCAAACTGCAGCAAACATTAATCTGATGAACTATACTAGTGAACAGATAAATAATAAATATTGAGTATGATTGGAAATCGTTTTGCAATTATAATGTTAAATGGACTATGACAATATTTGCATCCATCCGGTAACACAAAAAATGATTTTGCGCTATGATTGTACGGGGCCATTTTTGTCTTGGTGCCCTTACACTTGACATATCTACATTGTTTACAACATTCTTTTTTTAATATTTCTTCACTCTCAATACGATGAAACATTTTTCTTCTACACTTGCCACATTTGTTTTTGCTAATCCTTGAAATTTGACTGACTTATGTTTTGTGGAACATCTATTACCATTGTACTCTATACGTGGTATAATAATCATCGTTATATTAGTTATACGTCAAAATCTCATTAAGGCTGTTGTATTTCTTTTGGGTTTTCTTTTTCAAAATTATTTTGGTTTTTTAGCTAAACATGCTATTAGTATGATAGAACGATTTGCCTGGAAACACAGCTTTTTGGTTTCATTTTTTTCTAGTAAATCTTTGCATTAACACGTTGGAAATGTCAACAAGTTCAATATGAGATCAAAGTTACAGCACTCAATAAAGCAAAAATATTTCGACTTCTGCCATCGTCGGTTTATCCCCGTTACATTACTCCGCTTTGCTGCGTTAATATGTACCGTGGGCCGTTTGGTTAGGAAAAGCGCGTAATCATGAATAAATAATGAGACAGTTTCATTGGTTCCACAAGGAAACCACCGTGGCTAACTAGCCAATGAAATTACGTTTTATATCTTAGGTTTGGGTAACATCCAAAACACGTGCGTTGGTTTCTATTTTAAGTAAAAAAATCTAAGTATGACGTCACTGATATTGAAAAGTATGTTATTGTAACATGCGGTTTCATTGGAAGAAGATTGGTCTCCCCTGCCTCATAAATATTCATGAAAACGATATTTTGCCAGTCAAATTGCTTACAGTACGTATGGAGCGTAACGAAAGAAAGTACTGTGGTTGCCGACGATGGACTTCTCCGTATTCGGCTCGTTTCTTGCACATATGTATTCTGAGCTTGAGTGTCATCACAGAAGCTGATACTCGTGGCATTGTACTTTTTAGTGATGCTTAACATTTTTATCAGCACATGTAACATAATTCCACAGAATAGCATTGTGAATTATAGAATAAGGGGTATCGCTAAGTTGAAAATAACGATTTAGCATCTTCAATCAAAGAGTACACGCACGCTATAGATCAGCCATATCATATTGACGTCATTGTTGCAGGCGTAGCTAGCGGGCTGGAGTGTGTGGAGTGCTCGTGGGAGCGGGAAGGCGGCGGATCACTCGAGGACACGTGTCTGGGGGCGCCGTACAAGGTGCCCTCCCGTGAATGCAATACTTCCGCCGCACCCGGACAAAAATACTTCTGTCAGGTAACGTCCGCATTTGTTAGTAATGTTAGTCAGATTCATACATAGTCTGTACATGCACTGCAAATTGTTTAAAACTGTTACCATGCGTATCTTTTTTATTTCCTTTACAAATCAAGTGGTTACGATAGCGTGTTTAATTTTTGTCAACAGACGCACGCGGAGTTTGAGCGGAAAGGTGGTGAGATGAGTCTTGTGTCGTTAGAACGTTTGTGTGACGTCAAACACGCGCGCTGCGACACGGAATGTTCCCCGACGTCACGCAGCTGCTGGTCGTGTTGCCAGGACAACAACAACTGTAACACCTTCCCCGTGCATGTCAACCTCGTCTACACGAGCGCCGCACGTTCCGTTGTACCGGAAGTGACGACATTAGGCAGCGTATTGGCCATCGCGTGGTCTACAGTGTCACGGTTTTCTCAGGATACTCTTATCTGATGCAAACATTCATCTCTTATAAATCAGGATTATTACATACATTCATGGGAATATGAAAGTTTGACAATAATCACAATTCTCATACATTACTTTGAATGTTTAAAATGCTTCAAAACAAACATTCCAGATCATCCATGTGGTGTTTGTTATCTGTTATCGCTGTCAGATGTTGTTCCATTGTGGATAATTTAACATTTATAGCCGCGGAACCAAGATTTGAAATTGCCGTTCTTTTTTAACAGTGCTGACAAGTTTTAACATATTTGTTGACTAAACGAATCATTGTTCTATACATTTTATGCTGCATCGCATATGGTTGACATGGATGAAATGATAGACTTTGCCGATTTCGTTAAGCTCTATTCAATAAGCAAAAAGTCTTGTTTATGTAAATGTTGTGTTGTTATAACTATATATTTATTATAGAAGTGAACAAAATAAAAACATATTGTTTGTTTGCCGTCAAAACGTAAAGAAATGTCATGTCAACGATGCGCGACCCGAACCTGGGTCCGTGTATTATTTGTTTACCTGCATTTGTTTGGATAATTTATTATCACAGATACCAGTTACCACATACACATAAAAAGCAATAAAACGTTCATTATAAAAATCATACTCTGAAAAGAGCCATTCTACTTTCGACATTCTGGCTACACGGTGTCTGGTTGTAAACTTCTATTTTAGTAAATATGTATTAATACGTTGTCAATGTTGTCTGTTCGCTTTACTAACTTTGACATGTATTTGTGAGTTCAGTTTCGCTAACGCAACGTTGTGGCGTCGTTTATTCCACAAACCATGTTACCAACATACCTGATTGTCATAACAATAAGACAGAGGATGCTTAATATGTTGTGGTAAACAGTATTGTGTTGTAATGTTAAATAAGTTATTGTTGTATGTTTTAATAAATTTTAAATTTTACACTTCATTCTCACGTTTATGAAAAGGCAAGAGATTGAGGGCTTGGCATTTGTCTTGTCTTTACCGCCAAACACAATGACTACTTGTATAAAATACATCTAGATGAATACTTGATTTTTAATAAAACACCTTTTGTCTTGTTCCTCCACCTCGTAGTCTTATGTAACAATGCAATACAAGTAGAATGTGCCAATGCAAATGTAAACTGTAAAAAAGCATTCGAGTGTGTTTTTTTTAGATTTACACTATGAAATAGTGATGTTGCATTTGTAATTTGTCGGACATATTAAAGCACATCTGAATATTTCAACAATTATTTGTCAGTATTGGTATCGGCATACGCAGGACACTTGTATCGGCCATTTGTATTACATCATTACATATGTATTTTTCTTTGCATCACTCAGCTCACTTTACCTTGCCTGCTATGTGCGTTGCCGTATACAAATGGAAAGGTTCGCATGCAGTAACTTCGACTACAGTGAGCGTCAAGAGGCCAAATGCTTCGGAACGGTTCGTTTGATTGTGACTTGCCGTCTACAGCATTGTTTTACACTAATCAAGTTTCTGTTACCATGCTTTCATTATAGGACATTACATTGAAAATGTTACCTCATCATAGAAAAGCAATATCATACCAAGTACTAGTGCAGATGATAATTGATGCAAGTACACTGATTCACGCTGAATGCAAGAGAGAAAAGATCACAGGCGATTGGTTTTAGTCATGCTACTTAAAAGGCGCACAATCGTTTTGGAAATCGATTTCGTCTGGAAAAAGAGAGCCAACAATTTAGCGGTTGTAATATAAACACTTACTTGATAGATTTACGACTTGACTGAAAAAAAGACAAGAAATAAACACAATATTGATTCAGATGATTCAACTAGAGACTTTAAGTGATAAATTCCGAATGCAAGAACATGGCCTTTGGCGTAAAGATTATAAAATTTCCTTTAAAAAGGAAGGGTTGCCAAGTAGTGAGTGTTTTAATTGTTTTGGAAGACATCTGGGAATTTTTTTTGGTACTCAGTAAGTCCATTACTATAACGTTGATGACACATCACGCTGTATTTCTGACTGTCATCACTCTAACTTGTTTTCGGAAGACCCCAACACTCACTGTAGGTTGGTGGAGTGAAATGCAATGAAAAACGTAATTGGGTATTAGTTATGAGACTAATCACAATGAACTGCTCAGGTAATAAGACAATTAC
>Ga0224511_10004561_pt1 | contig 10523 bp, 5 predicted proteins | sample SF_May12_sed_USG_2_FD_169988 | JGI IMG/M metagenome (GOLD analysis project Ga0224511, IMG submission 169988) | Sediment microbial communities from San Francisco Bay, California, United States - SF_May12_sed_USGS_8_1 | ecosystem: Environmental > Aquatic > Marine > Sediment | place: USA... | reverse complement strand
ATGTAAACCCGGCCAAAGTCTAAATTACCCGGGACCCGGATTCCATAAGTTTATCAAATTCCCGCCTGTCAGGAATGGTCTTCTGTCTAAAGCCCCGTGTATGCCCGCCGCCCCCCCGGGCGGACAAAATATTGACAGGTGCATTATTTCCTCTATTCTTGTCTAATTTACATAATATTTTTACTTTGCTCTCCTCTCTTAAAGCTTACGGGAAATTTGACAAATTACTTTCTCGCGAAACTTGTTATGCGCGGAAATCTCTGACCCCACGGTATTGTGTTATGATAAATGCTGGGATTTCTTCGAATGCTCGGCCGTAAACGGTTCAAAAGTGTTGTACAGGGTTGAAGTGGATGGCAGGATTTTAACGGCAATTTGTCGCTGGCTTCAATGACTTGTAAGTATGAGGCTTCCACTTCCTAATTAGATATGCAATTTATTTATTTTTGTTTTGCTTTTGTCAAAAACACTCTGTCAATTTGGCTAATTTTTACCAATATTTATAAATGCTATTTTTTATGTTCTTTATACATGTGATATTTGTATTTAAACGGCATATTTTAATAGTACGTTGTTGTATATATATTTTATATAACAATGTACTTTGCAATTTCTAAACTTGTTATAGAATATATGAGAAGTCTTACATTTGCTCAATAACGCATACTGTATAGGAACTTAAATAAAATATAAGTACAACAGTAGCCATAAAACATTAATGAATTCAATTTAAAATTCGGTAAACAATATTTTCCGTATTCAGCTTCCTTTTCCAATATCAATATTAGTCAGTGGTCTTTATGAAATATTTTTTGTCGCCACTGCGTATGTACCTTTGACGGACAAAACTGTAAATAAGGCCTAAAATGTATGTGTTTTTCTGGTAAAAACTTGAAAAACGAAGAGTAAGGTCAGGGATATATTTCTTGTTCTAATTTATTTGCAATAAACACGAGTTTGACTTGCAACAAAAGAAAACACTTACACCATTGTTGTGTCGAATTTTATAAAGATGGGGTTGGATGATCTAAAACACGCGTATTTAAGGACTATATTTCTATTTATATCTAGAAAAATATGAAACACGTCTCAGCACTCCCCTTCTGATTGTTTGCGATATGTACGGATGCCGATTGTTATAATTGATCTTTATTTTTACTTTTCCTATTATTCCGGATACTATTTCTTCCTTTGTATGGCAGGGATAAACAAAACACTTGTGAATGCAATCGATATTTCAAAATAGTTTTACTGAGAAAAATCCATTGAGTTAAAGTTAAACATATGCAAACTCAATATATATCAACATGTAGTTAAGTGTATAAATCCTACAACGACGTATATATTGTCTTATGAAATGATATTTTGATATTAATTCGGACGTGAAAAGCTTGTCATTTTTTTACAAGAGCTTGCTTTGATTTCAGGACATTCCACATTGTCTTGACAACATTTAGAGAAGAGACCCATCAATAGTTCAGCATTATTTTAGTCTGGATTGATTTTTACAGGAAGATCGGACACATACCGAACGTAAAATGACGTCAACTAGACGGTTATCGCGTTCCGCCAGCATCGGAAAATACGGTAACGCCGCGAAAGAAATGGCGGTAAACATTTTTGCCATGATGCAAGATTCGGAGTCAAAACTCGTGCAGTTTATTCAAAGACTTGTCAAGGAGCGGCAGATGTTCGCGCGCCACGTGTTGTCAACAGACGTCGATGGATGGACACCACTGCACGCGTCAGTGCTCCGCGGATCTAAGAAACTCATAAAAGTAGTTCTCACTTCCGGAATCGATATTAATACGCCGATGGGAGAGGCGGAAGGATTACCAGAACTGTGCACGCCGCTTCACATCGCGTGCTGGCGCGGCAACGAAGACGTCATCAAGCTTCTTCTGAGTCACGGCGCGGACATAAACGGAAAAGATGGCTCCGGTAAGACGCCAGTGATGTATGCGGTCAAAAGACGTAACCATGACGTCGTCAGACTTATGGAACGTAAGGGCGCGGATATGACGTCAGTTAAGTTTCCGTCAAACTGGAGAGAGAACAAATCACCAAAAACGTCAAAACTAAAGCACCTGTTTTTCAGTTAAGGACGCGTGGATATCAAATTTACTGACTATTTTAACTTCTTCACTCTGTTTACAAGGTAACAACTGACACACGTGTCTGTGTGTGCGTGCGTGTGTTTTGGATTACGATGTGTGGCTATGTTAACGAAGCCGTTTCAATATATGAAAGGATTATGCATTGTATAAATATTTATTTTTATCGCTGTTGCGTGAAAATAGCATTCAGATTTGCATTCCTATGGGAATTAAATGCATAACGTCTATGATGCCAAACAATACAAACATTTAAAATAATATTTAGCTAATATTGATGGTTTGTCAATTGATTGTGTCAAATAAATGTTAGAAGATCACACTTTGATTATATACGATTTACATGGACATTGTGGTGGTATATAAACAGATAACGAATGCACATTAAGGACATCCGATTTCCAAAGTATTTACACGAACTAACGATTATCTGTTTTAAGTCCCCGTCATTCACATTTCCTACGTCTTAAAACTTGCAATACTTGAGCTAGGAAAATACGTAATTTGCTATAATACTAAGTTACCCGATTGTGATAGAAACTGATATTAACCACGCATTTGCTAGCTTACTGATGGATTACTTGTACGCATATAAAAAAGACTTCCCTGTTGTCTGATCGTGTTACACACGAAGAGAAAGTGTTTGAAAACCTATATTTTCTGGTTGCCAAAGTTTAGTGGCATCAAAACCTATCTTATCTTTGCTTAAATCAATTAATATGTTTTATATCTGTTGACAATTGACAATTCTTATAAAAACAATTGATGTCTGTCTGGGAAAAGTGTTGCGCAACATTTTTTGATGGCACGAAAACGTTGGTAATAAGAAAGTGATAACTTTCGAACAAAATATGTTTGTGTGTCCCTTTAGAGTACTTGAACGAGGCTTCCAATAACGTGGCGCGATCAGGGATGGAATCCTGAACCTTTTAAGTAAGGCACAGGCACCTACCGTAGTTTTTCTAAATAAAAGCGTTGTAACGCTTTTCCCACAAAGATGGAAAAAAACTGTATGATTTAATGATACCAAGCGTAATAAGAGGTATCAACGCACCATTCAGTTACTGTTCATGCATTGAGTAACAATACAACGCAAACAATCGGTTTGTAAGGAAAATTATTTGATAGTTTCGAGACACCTGACCAAACTTAAGAGCCCATATGATGTGCTGACAAGAACACCTACGTCACAAGGTAAAAGAAGTTTGGTGTGGCTGTTAGGACCATTTTACAATATTTTTTCATACACTGAGTAAGCGAAAACACGCGTTTGATCTAGGTTTTCTCAGGTTGTCTTCAAACCAGTTTGCTCAATTTCGGCGATTTATATTCCACAAACTCAAACGTGTGACCATTCAACCAGAAAATGTTACATAAACGACATAAGATGCTTTAAAATTTGTTCAATCATTTCTTTATTTGGTAACATATTTCGACTAGAGTTAACAGTGTGATAGTATACAGGTATATCAATTCTGTTTCAATAATGCATATCATAAAGGCCGTTATATGATTAAATTAGTCAAAACACATACACATTCAAATTTGAATAGTATCATAACAATGGTAAGGTCACACAAACAAACATGAACAACACGTATACAAGAATTCAAGTGATAATCAGTTAACAGTTAAGTAAAATCCGCTTATAAGGAAATCATCGGAACCATTAATATGTTCCTTATGACCGGAGTTCCTGATAAACATATAGTCAACTAGTTCCTTGTAAAAAGATTGAAGAATACAAATCAGTTTCTTATCACCCGATGTTCCTTATAAGCAGGTTTCTTATAAGCGGACTTTACTGTACACTGTACACTATTTAAAGCAACACATATAGTTGATGTGAATCAGTTACATACAAAAATACTATATAAAAATGTCTTCATATAGTTATATAGAACATAACTACATGTATAACAGAAACTCGTTTGTACAACAAACAGATGAAATATGCCAAGACGTCAAAATGACGTCCCTTTGATTTCAAAATGACGTCTCTTTGTTACAATAAACAAAAACAGCACAAAATGACGAAAACGCAGACGCAAAAAGTATCACGTAAGACGTCACTAACAAGGGCATTTCAAATACCGGTATACATGTATTCACTTGTAAAATGACGTTTATGTACCATAATAATGCATACGAAGATTTGTGAAGAAAGTTTTAGTTTAAACTGGTTACTGTGCCATTATCATATTATAAATAATGTTGTTCAAGGATAGTAATACTGCTTTGGCGTCACAGGTATATGCACATAAGTTTTGTTTCCACAATATTTTCAGCTTATTTATTAAATGACATGTTAGTCAGTCAAATAGGCGTTACCTGTCGAAGAAACATCATTTTTCATTTTACGCAGGTTTGGCGCCATTTAGACCTGATATTGACGTAAGTAACCGTTGACGTCAATGACGTCAGGAGATTGTCATGGAGTTCTGAAATAGTTCGTTCATTTCGTCTGCGTGAACCTTGCGCGGTGACATCTTTATCAGGCGATGCTGAAACAAATTACATATGTTTTGAGCGAGATAAATCTAAAAAAGATGCTTTACAATACATTATCTTAAGCCCTTGAAATTGGACTCTAAGGGCTTTTTATATATTAGTTGACAATAAAATCGTAAAATTTGTCTTTCGTTTGGTTGATTTATGTATGCGATGTATGAATTTAATTTCGATGTTTGAAAAAATAAATATATACGAGGCATCGCTCACTTTTCTCAACGTACACAATGCTACGTTTACAATATGTTCATCACCCTTTTGACCGGGATAGCCTTTTCTGCCATCTTTGTAGGAAAAAATGGCCAAAAGACACCAATGCAGGTTCTGTGGGTTTTATATTTTTATTTCTTTCACATAAGACACAAGTAAGCGTAAAAAAGGAAACACCCCCTCATTGTACAGACGGACAGCTGAATGGACAGTCGGTAAAATCTATTTGCTACCCCCACACCAAAAAAGGTGGGTGTGTTATAATGAATAAAAAATATCGCCTGTACCTGGGGCATGGCTCCCTTCACCATGGTAGGAACGACGTTCGAGCTGTAGCCGAGGGCGCCCAAGCCGTGCGGCACCTTGAGCTCGTGCATTATCGTCCGGAAACGACCCGAGTCCTCATTCTTGACCCCGCTGACGTCAACACATGGTGCATTATGGGTAATAGTTTTACGTCATATAACACTTAGGCAAAGTGTGTGTTAAAATCTTTACGTCATTTCTTACTGTACACATGACGTTGTTGTGTATCGTCAACACCGTGTGCACAGTTGAAGAAATATCATACTTAGACCTAAAAGTAATGCATATGTTTCGGGAAACACGACTATACCTAGAAACTGACAGAATACATGTATATGGCTTTTACATTTTTTCTCTAATTTCAAGATAAACAGATTCCAAATAGTTACCCAGAACATACATTTTTTTCTTAGACTTTGTTCGTTAACATTGTTACGCCACATAACACCTAAATCATGAGTGTGGCATATCGTCAACACTATTAAATTATGTGTAAAAATGTCTAGGTCATATCGCTCTAAGATAACAAATGTGTGAAATATTTACGTCATTACACGACTAAATAATAGGTGCGTTTTGTAGTAAAAAAGATTAAAGCACTATCATACAATGTATCACTTCTACAAAACTAGAACTCCGTGAGTGCGATGTGTATCCTGACGAATTTGGTCGACATAAAATACCGGAAGAACGCGGAGTCTGAATCTTAGGGTCAAGGGTTCGAGTCCCACCAGCAATGTTCTCCACGATGGCTGATACTCGACATTGCACTTGTTCCGGTCCAGTAGTCCCTCACAGCTGACTCATGTGAGGAAGCAGCCAGTCGCTGGCGGAGTGAGGATGCTAGTTCTGGTGAATACAGGAACGCTGGGGGACTGACCGCCGTGATATGTTTACATGTTGAAAATGGTGTGAATTAGTTAAACACTAATGTCACGTTCCTGGTCTGCTTTGCACCGGTGCACGTTTAAGTAAAACAACAAATAGTCACAATGTACTTGGAAGGCCGAGTTTCAAAAATGGTCCTGCCGCGAAATTACTCCACGCACATTCACCTCGAATGTAATAATAACTTGCATTAAAATTTATACACAGTTTTAGTACAATAATATTGTATTGCAAACAAAATGTATATACGACACAAAATCTTACACACACACAACGAAAAATATATATACATAATTATAGAAAAATAATGTTTACAGATGTGAGGTTAAAATTATAATAATTGTAGTATCAATATTTATATTAGTTAGCAAAAGGACTTGGACGTGAGTTTTTACAAACTTCCTTTAATGTCCTTTCCTTAACAATAATAGGTCCATGTAGTCCGAATGTTGTAGGTAACAAGTATGTAACTTTCCCCATATATAATTATAATTAACCTTAAAATGTTAAAACTAGGTAACCTGTCCATCATATATTAGATTTAGTTCAAGTTGGGCCTAAACATGCGTGTGCTTCAGATACCCCGATCCTACCTAAAATTATGTACAGTTTGTATTCAGCCAAACCGTCGCATTTATGAACGTTTGTACACTTTTAAGGCCCCCTCTTGAGTAACATACAACTTTTCCTGTTCAGGACAGTAGGTAAGGGACATTGGACGTTCAATCCCATCTTCTGGCCCCAGTAAGATTGACGACTCGCCGGTGCTGGTGTTTATCAGCACGATACGGTAGTTGTCGTAGCTGCACACGAGCAGCTGGTCAGGACTGACGGAGATGGTTGCACATGGTTTGTTCAACAGTGGGTCTGAGAAGGTCTGGAGCAGCTGGAGGGAGGAGTCCAGCTTCGTTATTTTGTTGGTGTCCCGGTCAGATACGTAGATGTAGCCGTCGACTGATGTAGTCAGGTTCTCTGGATACCCGAAGTGACTGGTCGTGCCATTCTGGCGGAACTGATGACAAACACTGCCGTCTGGCGATATGACTTCAAGCCATGGAGCCGTGAAATATGAAACAACTAAATCACTGTTTCCACACCTTGATACATCCACCGGATCATGTTTCAATTTCAGCACTGTTCCCAGTGTGATAGATTGTCCTTGAATGTTGATAAACTGTATCTTGTTTGAAAATGCGACGGCAGCTCGATCTTTTCTAATTAGACTTAGCCTATACCACATATTACTGAACAAAAACTTTGCCCAGCTAGTAACTGATACCTCTGAGAGGATCCGCCCATCTCTGGTATTCACTAGCTTCACCTTTGGGTTTAAAACAAAACACAGCAGAATGTAGTCTGATGACACCACCAATATTTCCCTAATAGAATCGAATCCAGACCAACGTTGAAGGTCCTGCGGCTTGAAGACAGCCGTGGACATGTCTGTGAACAGGAAAGAACATACGACTTATTCAGGTGCAAATACACAATCATTATTATAAAAGTAAAATGTCCTCATACATATAATACAGTTATATGCATAATAAAATTTGGTTTTCTTTTGCTTATCAATTCAAATGTAAATTTTCACGACTTTAAAGAATGGTTTTACGGTTAACGGACTGAAAATGGCGTTTTCAACTAAAAAATACAAATGTTTTTTTATCACTTAAGTGGAATAACAACGCAGAATTTGTATTATATTTCATGTTAACATTTTATTCGTGTAAATTGAAAACCTTTTCTTTAAATATATGTTTTAAAATTGTAAAGGTAAGTAATATGTCATATTTCCCCGCGTAATGTGAAAAAACACACATTAAAACTGTTGTTTCAAAAGCGAAAGAATAAAAATTTTAAAAAGTTTTCTTATGATTCATCTTATATCGATATATATCTTCGATAATATTAAGTTGATGGTTCTTCTGTATGGCTGCAAATGTGTTTTATTTACAGTTTTTATCCTTTATATTCATTTACGCGTTGTTGTTTTTTTAATCAAGGACAATACTCCATCCGGACATTTCTCCGTTCGTTGTTCTCACACCCCGGACAACTCTCCGTTCGTTGCTTTGCAGGAACGGACAATACTCCGATTATGTGTTGGCACCCCCTGACAAATCTCATTAGATGGCGAATCAGTTTTTATTTGTTATTTATATCTATATTGGATCCAGGTGCCGAAATAGTCACAATTATACAATGAGTTTACCAGATATTAAGTGCAACGTTGATTAAAAATGATTTAACGTACGCTTAATCACAAGCGACTGTAGAAGTGATTGATGTTGTCAGTGTTCAACTTTCGAAATCAAAGATAACCTAAAAAGTCGACATCAAAACATGCTTATTTAAAGCATTGTTTATCGAAACATTTCAGAAAAAAACAGTATGAACTATGTCTTTGACTTATATACATGTTTGTGGTATCATTTGAATCTTTCTGACAATTTCGTTTCGAGAACAATTAGACAACAAATCTGTGTAATTTGTTACCAACATACACTAGTCACATTAAGTAAAATTTAATACAGTAGTACATTGCTGACTGACTGTAAAGACATTCCTGAAATAAACAACCCATACCTGGAGTACTTATAATCGTCGCCAGTCCTTGCCCGTTCGTCAGGAGATTCTCAACCACTGGGTCTTTCTGAAGTTCGACAAGGTGGTACCAAGGCTTGTGTGCGATATCGTCGAGTGACGTCTTGAGCTTGGTCAACAGTGCCTTGACCCTTTTGGTGGCTATGAATAGGTCATGGGAGTTGTCTTCATGTAGTCGCAGCTTTGCATGTGCCTCACTGAGGTATGTCTGTATCGTCTTAGCAGTGGCCTTAAGCTCCTCCAGCGCTGCAGTATCACGGTCGCGTATAGTCTTCAGTTCCACATGAAGCTCTTTCTCTCTCTGATCGAGGTACGCCATAATTAATGCTTTGTAAGAAGTAAATTGTCTATAAACGTTGGTGTTTATACTTTCGACTGCTTTTAGACAACTGTCTATTTTCTTGAAAAAATCTTTTATTTTATCTTCCGATGAATGAAATTCTTCTGTAAGTTTCGTGTATTCTGAACATTTGAGGAACCCCTTGCTGATTGTCGGAATGAACTGTTGATTTTTGCACCGATCTTTACAGTAAGAACAACATAAAACATCGTGGGAGGGACAATAGCCTTTGATTTCCTCACCAGGGTGGTATGGACATTGTCTTACATCTTCGCCATGTCCGGTTGTATAAAACGACGGGAAGTTGTCGCCCTCGAGCAGCTTGTGCGAAGCAGTGACGGGTAATATCTTGTGATGCCTAGCACAGTTCGGACATAGATACACCTTGCACTGCCTGTGGAGGCAGTAAGCCGTGGCCTTGACGGTGGGACACACGTGGCAGTACATGCTGTCATCTGATCCAGCAGCCATAGAGGCACTCAGTCCTCCTGGCAACCCAGCCATTGTTCCTGCTTCACTGTGGTGCCTGGTGAAGATTTGAACAAATGTTTTTTTATGTTTTGCAATGTGATTTAAAGACAAGTAAACATTTAAACTATATAAAATGAAGCAAAATATGTTTCAAACAAAACATGTTTAACAACGTTATAAAGTACGTTTGAAGCGTCCCCGGTATCGAACCAGGGTCGCCGCTGCCATCTTGTATAACATTTAGTATACAAATTCAATAACTTTTAAATAACTACTAATGTTTTCTTAGAACGAAATCATTTATATTGGTATAGATTTTGGTTTGTTAATTTTTAGTGTTGTTTATACTGAGTGACAACTGAAATAGGCGAATGGTATATTTCTTAAATTATATTTTACGAGTACGTCATAGAATGCGTTTGGATGTTCTTTTCCTCAAAGAAGAAGAAAACATTTTTGAGAAATGTTGTTAACACATCATTGTTGACAAGAATATTGCACAGCATATAGACACATTTATACATACAGAAAGAACATCAACAACTATGAAATGAAGGTGTGATGATAAGAAAAACGAAAGTCAATCATCCACAAACTCAATTAAAATGGAAATAATAATCAATAATTTTAAAATACATTACCTCGGATTTTATATGATTGAAACAATGAACATCACATAATAAAGGATTTGCCACTTTTAAACACATTTAAGCACAATAACATGAAATCGTTCGTCATATCTAACAGTAGCCATTATTTTGATGCGCTATCAATGACGGAAGTTAATCCGCCCCCTGTACGTCACAATATCAACTGATAAAGTCGTGGTTATCTATTTATGACATGTAGAGTTATCTCTCTTACTCGGCTGAAAGGGGTTTCAAAATGAATGAAGTAGTTTGTCAAACTCCTCACAGCGGTTACGTCACGCTTTGCTACTTTAACCACTGCCAACACAAAAATCACGTGACGATGGTCTATCACGTGATTGATTCAAAACTTCAGCCGTTATTTACTACACACAAGTGAAAATATCTTTCGTAATATGTACACATTTTTTATAACATATATATTTTTTT
>Ga0224511_10004560_pt1 | contig 10524 bp, 4 predicted proteins | sample SF_May12_sed_USG_2_FD_169988 | JGI IMG/M metagenome (GOLD analysis project Ga0224511, IMG submission 169988) | Sediment microbial communities from San Francisco Bay, California, United States - SF_May12_sed_USGS_8_1 | ecosystem: Environmental > Aquatic > Marine > Sediment | place: USA... | reverse complement strand
CACATTCACCTCAACTAGGGGATGTGCAGAGCCCATGTTTTTTCCACAACACATCTTACCCTTGCTTCCGCTTTATAATGCACAATGGTGGGGGTATGAATCGCTTACAGCGATAGCTCTAGTTTTGACACTTCATTTGATCATACGAAATGGAAGGCAAAGGAGAAGGGTGGAGAGAATGAGGCTCCAACTCTGGGTAAAGCCACGGATTGTGCGACGAGGACAGGTAAGCTTGTATGACTAGCTAATGGTTGAACTCAGAATGTAAGAGCCAGGGGTCATTTAAAAACTGAAACGTCCACATTAGGGGGAGAATGAACAGGTTAATTATTTTACCCTATCCTTTGCCAAGGGCCGAAGCCAATGCTGCAGGCATATTGACACGTCACAAAGTATAGTTTGGAAATAAAGGTTCTGGTAAACCACAGTCGAAGGACTGCGCTACTCACATGGTTCCCATATACGTTATGTATGCGCTACGCATACGGTAATTAACGTTACTCCGACATTGACTTACATTGACGTACGCTCACACACGTACGCAATCGTTTGAAAAGGACTGTCGTAGCTCAGGCTTAATTTCTTGAAAGCTGTCAGTATACGAAGTTTTTCAGAAATGTCCACGTCCAATACACACGTTTCTTTCATACACTATAGTGTGACAATACCATAACATCTGATCCACAAGTCAGTATTTTGCCATTTTTATGATGTTATAAAATGCTAATACAGAAATACTGATTATGTGGACTGAGCACAAAGGCATGCGATTTTGGTCTTTGTTTTATTGAAACCAACGTTAAAACAAACGTACAAACAAGAGTCGAATCCCAATGTACAAAAGGCATGTACAAAAGACATGCAGCTTTTAAAAACAACAACAACAAAACACATCAAATTCAATATGTTTATATAATTATGCTAATGGCATTGAACATTTTATACATCTATCAGTTGTATTTCACAAACATTTGGTACTGATGCAAAATCAATTTAATCGTTTTGTTATGGCTATATTCTTGTTTTTTTTCTTCAATGTTTTTTAACTGTAATGAGATATACGATTACTATTAACTTCAATAAATTAATAAGTCGGTGTGCCTAAATAAACACATCAGAATACTATCCGATCCAAATCAATGTTGAATATTTTCACAGTTCTGTCTGCTCCACAACTTGCCAGTTGTAACCATCTGTCCTTGACCCCAGTGACCTCTGTGTCTGTCACCTTGACCTCTGTCTGATTGACCTTGACATCTAATGTGATGCCATGGACACCAGCCTGTCCCAGACATGGCCGAAATCGCAGTCGCTTTACTGTCAAATGGTGGGCCATGCTGCAACAGAAGGAATAACAGTATTTTTAATGATTTTTTCTTTTAATAAGAACATTTGCACCACAGCATACAACATACAACATGTAGTACACACAAAGCTTTTTTTGGTCAAAACAAAACAATTATATTCCTTTGGATTTGCCATCAGGAATATCAGCCAACTCCAAGTGGAGTTTGATATTATATTTTAAGCGTGCAAAACACAGAAGAAACAAAACATCAACAAACCTTACATATGGTATATTTTACATGCTGCTTATTTTAACAACTTTATTCAGAGATTCCTAACAATTGACACATTTTATGGATGGGCAGACAGCTTTCGGCAAATCCAAATACCCGCTTTTCCCTAAATGTGTTAACCTGTACAGCAGTAACAATATCCCATTATACGGTATCTGTTTTGATTATAAGAAGAGATGTTTTATGTTAAATCAATCTGCTATCCAGTGCAGCAAGCTGTGTCCAGGCATCTGTTTTTCGTGGTAACCACGAAAACACCAGCAGGTGCCTGTTGTCAAGGCCAACAGCTTCAAGGTTCCCTTGATTGCCAAGCAACACAGGGGCCATAAAAATATCTGAAACTCTAGCTTTCGTCTAGTTGTTATTTTTTGTTGTCATTTAAGATGCCAATGAGTGTAAAATACACCATATAAGTACTTGTAGGTATGCAGTCCTGAATTGTGAGGTATTCAAACTTCAGAGATTCGACCCCACTGGCCAACTTTCTCGGTAATGATTGATACTATGAGCGTGTTCACAATGCTCGGCACAAAAATGTAACATCAGCACTAAACACATTCTTCAATACAAGTAGATTACTAATTTATTTTGTGTATGGACACCTAGGTTCAACAACAGAATTACATAAATTATTAATATTCATCTGTTTTTAATTGTTAAAGAAAATTCTGGTCTCTCTTTTAGATGAAATGGCCAAAAACTGGAATTTTATTCCAAAACACTGATTCTGTCCATGACGCAAGTGTCTATGACTTTTTTCCAAGTATCTGTGACACTAGGCTTACATAGTATACAATTTCATTATTGATAAATGTGGAATTTTGCAGTATTGAGGAATTAAATGTGTTAAGTTACTTTTTTCTCCAAGATCTTTATTCATGTGTGTGTGTCAAATTTGTCACGGACGGACATACTGTGGGACGGAAATGGTTTACTGGTTGTGGTGACTTGGCTAGTTGAATTTTTATCATGGGCGTCAGTATACTTATTACCCATGGTGGGGTCTTAGTCGCAACGATAACAACATTTCGTTAGCTTTACTATCATGTTAAGAAGAACTGGTTATGTGGACGGACAAACATTGTGGGACGGAAAATAAATACCGAAATATAAATGACCACAACAACAAATTTCCAATTTCCAATGACATGTTGTGGCTTTAAATGGACATCATGTCATACACCGTCAGAAACTAGAAGCAATATGGAAACTGTAGATATGATGTTCTAAATAATCAAGAGACAAAAACATTATTTTCTTTCCAGCTACATTTACACCATATCAAAGATGTTACATTTTTTGGCGCAAAAGTAGTATATTTTGGAAGATAAATGCTCCCAGCGAGACTATTTAACATAGCAGGCCCTTCACTTTGTCTTTACAGATTTATTGGGTCCTTAACTTCCCTGGACATCAATTTTTGTTTTTGTGGGAAGGTAGGATTGAAGGTCATGTGTTTTTGGTGCCGAGCAATGTGAACACGCTCTGATACGAAACCTTAAGCCTGGTTCTGTTTATTTAAACATATTTATATAGCAGTATAGTGTACAGTTCCCTACCTAATGTAAAGGTGAACACGTTAGAATCTCAAAACGTTTCTCAACTGCATACATAATGCTTGAAATGAATTAACATTTGACAACTAAGTTAAATTTTATTCAGCAATATCTGGTGAATGAACGGTCATACTCATACACGTACATTATTATACAACCTTTGTGATGTACTAGGTAAAATGATCCAATGCAGTCAGAAACGACAAAATACTTAAAACGATAGATGAGTCAACCTGCTGAACTCTCCCTCACTCTTTATCTTATTGCAACGGAATAAGTGACTTAAGAAGAAAGAAAAAGTTAAAAGTGATTTATCTGTTTGAATACCCCGACTTTGGTCGCATCCCTAGGTTATTTCTGCAAAAGAGCAGTAGTTCTATCAGTAAAAATTTAAATAGTTTATATACATTGTTGTCTTTTTAATTTCCATTTAACTGCCTTGTCGTGCTTTGGTGGAAGGATGTGGTACTTATAAATGGTTACCGAGTGACACGTTTCACATATACATGTATACATGTTCCCAGAGCCGTTCTTGATTAAGACAACTTCACCTATATATACATGTACATTAAATATTGATTTCATAACTTAGCTGCATGCTAGTTATGTTCCATTGTCTGCACTACCTCATAGTATTCTAATGTCACATGGCACGCACGCCGGGTGCGGATCTAAGCTTTTTTATGCCCAATACCCTTAATTTCCTCATTTTTTTTCCGCTGGCTTCACTAGCAATTAATGTTAAAAACATTTTAATAGAAATAGGGCCAAACATGCAAACCTTAACTTATACTTCCAGCGTCAACACTTTCCATGATTTTTACCCCCCCCCCGCCCCTACCGTTGACAAAGTCGACGCCGCCCCACAGGTTCTTATTTTAATACAAAGGGACTTAACTTCGAATTATTTAATTTGTCAACTTTTCAATTTAACACCCTTTTCAAAGCTTTTAGTTATAAGAGCAACATCTGTATTGATAAAATGTAATAAGGTCATGGCGCATTTGTGTAAATAATTTTGACACAATTTAGTTATCATTGTTATACCAGTATGTTATCATATTTTGGCGTGGACTTTCATCGTATTTTATGTACCACCGTTTGTAATGTAGTCCGTCAGCACTTCAGTATCTTGCACGTTGACTACTGATATAAATTAACGATACTCGATTTATATATTACCCGGCGCCTATTAGGAATGTCTTTATAGATAGAAGTGATTCGACATAAACGCAAAAAGTAACCGAAAAGTGTACTGTAGTATTTCAATCACTAACTCAACTCACGTATGCGTAAATAGTGGCGGTTTCAGGATTTGACCTTATGGGGCATTTATATTTCAACAGTGTTCTCCTCCTCACCCTGCATCTTTACAAAATATGTAGAGTTACATTACCTTATTTTCTTAAATCATTAGCATAGCGACACACCGCGCTGTGTTTAATAAAGTGGCTGTCATGCTAACAAAAATGATCAAATATTGCAACTATATATTATGTAATTCTCCAGTACGAAATGTCAAATTACAAAACAAACATCTCAAAGAGGCTGCATACAGAACATATGTACGCCCTCAGGTCGATTATTGTTCAACAGTATGGCACCCATAGCAGAAACACCTCACACATAGAATAGAAATGGTTCAAAGGTCAGCCGCAAGATATGTTCAAATGATATTCACTACACAAGCAGTGTCACAAACATGCTCAGAGAGTTAAATTAAACTGATGAAAGGGAAAGCCCCCAAGAAGTATAGCCTGTATGAGAAAACACCAACCTCGGTTTTATTGAAGCTGTTCATCAGTAGTAAAGAAAGATGCCACACCACTGACGCCCCGTAGCGCATGAGCGGAACTCTATTTTCAAATGTTAACAACATACAAGCCATGATCCCTGAGGACCAGAAAAGTCTCATAATGATACACATCATACAGAACAAACGTCGACCACAGTCATCTAACGTCTACACGAAACAACAAATTCCTTATACCCCACTTAAAAACCAAACACCACATAAACTTATTCTTTCCTCGGGTTGTACAACTTTGGAACGGATTACCGACGGAGATAATAGATGCCCAAACTGTACCTGCATTTACAAATGGCTTAAACAAATATTATGCCTTTAAATGATATTTTAGATTAGTTTCATTAAATTTTCGTAAGTAATCATTTCAGTATTAAATTGTCCATGTTCATGACTTGCGCATGCCTTTTGTTGTCGGTATTGACTTTGGCAGTATAAAGTTGAATTGTTATGTTTAAATCAATTAAGAATGATTTTATGATGCAATTGCTTAAGGTGTTTCAATATTTAATTGTAAAAAGACATACCTAGGGCTCAACACAAAAGTAATAAGTATTTAAAATAATCTACAAGTAATTTCTTAATCACACATCATGTTCAATGTATATGATATGATATCTGATATTTGATAATTTACAGCTACTAGGTTATAGGCTTTCCCTTTCATCAGTTTTATATTCGAGACCGCAATTTATCTCCACTTATCATTAACAAACAGATAATTATGAGGTTAATATTAAAGATAACACTTCAAAGTACATTGTTTAAGAATTTGGGGTTAGCTTTAAACAAATAACTTCTCTTTTTGTGTGTTTCTCTTTGCTAGACATAATGAAAAGCATATCTTGTTTTCTCCCATTTCTGCAAGCTAGATCTGTATTTCTAGGCATTAGGAAATTCTTTGTATAACACAAACAATTATAGAGAACATAATGTTATGGCTCTCATGTGAAATGTTAACCATCTAGCATATTGTGAATTTACAATATGACGATATTTAATGTTTCATGCAATAATTTCATGTTAAACTAGCGTCTGGTTAGGCTACTAAGGGAACTCACCACTGTAAAATTTACTTAGTAGTGAGCTGTTTATTGTAATTTCACTATTAACAAGTTCTAAACGTCCTCAAAGTAAATATTTATTAGATAAACATAGAGAATCTAATTATTATTTTATAAAGCCTTTACTTCCACTGGGTGCATGCTTTAATTCAATTAAAGCAGCTGACCTCCAGACTCAACTAGAAATTCATTAGTTATACAAATATGAATAGAATATACTTGAAAATCAAACATTTCAAAATATCTCTTCAAATACATATAATAGTTGATAGAAATAAAACCCCTACATGCTTCACTTTTTTGCTTTGAAAACAGACAATTCGCTTTTCTGCCATCGGGATATTCCTGCTATACATAACGGCTACTGCGTTAGTTACGCAGTAGATTATGCAAAGAAAACGATGTTTTACCAACAATTTGTCAACTCTCACTTGAATTAAGGGGTCAGTAATAAAAGATTATTCCACTGAACATAAATTGACCAGTATTTACCGTTAATTGGATTTTTTCCATTTTTTATTGTTTGTGCATATGGAGGTCAGCTGCTTTAATAACCAATTGTATGTTAAAGAAAATAAAAATGATTGTTTTAACTAAAGCGAAACTTTAATCCTCTCGGCTAGCCAGACATTACCTAGCATTTGAGAATGTTATTAAAAAAGTTCGAGAAAGGTCATGTATACACGTGGGTTTTGATATATAGCCCTTCAGTAGGGATCGCTTCAAGTTTTATCCAATAACAATTTATTAATACTGTTAACAAAGAGATAGAATGTGCGATAATTATGTAAACAGAAAACAACGTAAACTAATGTTTTAAAAACTAATTACCAACATGCATCAATTATTGTATTTCTTTCCCATCAAAACAAATATCTGGCACTCAGCAACTTTAACTGAGTCGATTATGATTAATACTTAAAATTATTTAACCGCATTCCAAATACATAAATGTGTAGATAAACACTACACTCGTTACATTGTATATAATAATCTGCATTCGGGACACATACTTTAAGATAAATAGTGGCATATTGTTACCTACAAATCTGTATATTGTCATGATTTTCTACACTTGGAGCTAGTAGTTCATCTGATGAATGCACAACAGACAATGAATCAGGAAAATATGCTAACAGAAAATGAAATACCAAAGTCTGATGTGTGTTTTACAGAAGATGTGGGAGGAAAAACTGCCGAGGATAAAACTGCAACGATATTAACCCAATCAGCAATGGCTACCGGTGAGACACTACTATCTGCCGCCATAGATTTCGGAACAACACATTTCGGATACGCCTACAAGTTTAATACTGATGCCACTATTTTTGTTAACAGAGGAGAGGAACGACAGAATACATGTCTTCTTTTGAAGCCGGACAAGACATTTGCTGCACTAGGAAACACGGCTGATGAAGAATACTACAACCTAAACACGGATGAACAACAATCACACTACTTTTTCCGACAGTTTAAGATGCGTCTCTATGAAAAGAAGCTCTCGCGACAAACAGAACTATCTGATGAAAGCGGGAAACATATGAATGCTTTGGAAGTCTTTTCAATAGCGTTGGTAGAGATAAAGCGGAATATCTTGTATCAAATAAATAACACCAAAGCGATATATAAAACCCTTGAAGCCGATGATGTAAATTGGATCCTTACAATTCCAGCCATCTGGACAGACGAAGCTCGACAGTTTATGCGTGAAGCAGCCTCAAATGCAGGTATGAACAGAAACCAACTTGTTCTAGAGCCTGAGGCCGCTGCTTTGTTTGCCATCGAAAAACCACTTCGTCTAGGCGAGAATTTCACTACAGAGAAGTTAGGTCCACACACAAAGTATATAGTGGCCGACATTGGTGGTGGGACAGTTGACATGTGTGTGCATGAGATCCTAGATGAAGGCAAACTACGTGAGCTCTACCGCGCCACGGGTTGTGATGCCGGAGGGCGTTCCGTGAACGAGGATTTTCTGCTTCTCTTCAAAAACATTTTTGGCGCTTCAACAGTTGAAAAGTTCAAACATGATAAGTCACATGCATACCAAGAACTGGTAGATCAAATAGAGGAAAAGAAATGCAGCTTTATACGTGACACGGAAACACTATGGTTTAGATTCGACACAGAAATGATTTCCCTCATGGATGCAGAAAAAGGTGGGGTTAAAACAGTAGAAGAGATGATTTTGAAACTCGGCCTGAAAGACTCTATCAAATATAGACAAAAGGAAAGACGTCTTCAGCTTTCGTTATCAGAGGTCAAGAAGCTGTTTGATTCTTCAGTAAATTCAATTATCAAATGCTTGAAGACTATTTTAACAGACTGTCCTGAAGATAAGATCAAATACATTCTCTTAGTCGGCGGATATTCTCAGTCCGATTACCTGCGCACCAAAATAGAGAAAACTTTCCCTGAATTGACGATCATCCACGTTGATGACGGCCGCCTGGCAGTTGTGAAGGGAGCTGTAATGGCGGCAACGAGGCCACATTTTATCACAGAACGAAGATCACGATTTTCCTATGGGTTTGCATTCAATCAACCATTCAACAAAAATAGTCATCCTCTCGAGTTTAAGTTTCAAAGCGAGGGTAGGGCTTGGTGTAGAGGCGTGTTTGAGAAGATGATAGAGGCCGGACAGGTGTTGAAGGACGGGCAGCAGTTTTCAAGTGAGAGTTGTGAAACATGTAAAAAACCAGAGAGGAAGCACACACCACGCTTGATCACACTATGGCGATCACCGTTGAAAAACCCCACCTATTGCTTCCGACGGGAGGACAAATGTGAGGAGGTGGGGAGGATAGAAGTGCCGGCTCCTTCTGGAGGATGGCCACGTCTAGTGACTAGTGTAGACACGTTGATTGTTGGGGAGACAGAGTTCACATTGAAATGGTTGATTAAGGAAACAGGTGAAGAACATGAATGTACCATTGACTTTCTTTGAGGATGATGTTTGATAGATGAAGGAATAGTCGAACGATTTATTGACGAGGAATACCGAAGTTCGAGTGATAGTTCAGCGAGTTACACATTCCACGTTCAGTTTGCATGTAAATATTAACTTCTTAGATTTGTGTTTGCCTGTCGATATTAAACGACGATACATATTAATGCATTAACATTAACACAACACTATACATGTATTTTAGGTAAATGAAAACCAAAAAGACAAAAGTGTATTTCTTACGTTGATGATATGAGGTAGTGTTATGTTGAATGTTTTTGTATATTGATCTAAATTTATCAAATAAACTTATATGTAAATTATTGCATTTTTGTATTTTTGTAATTACTGAGTATACTTTTTAATGTAGGAGTAGGTTAATTAGAACCTAAATGTGTGGTATGGTGCTTACTTTCAGTGCTAAAATATATCATGTGTTTTTCACACAGGGACATTTTTGAGTACTTAAAATGCTTTTTAACCCCAACAGAAGAAATAATTCAAATGTCTATCTTTATGCTGCTCTCAGAAAAAATCAAATCTTACACACACGATTACGACTATCATGTAGTTCACTAAATCACGACCTCCACCGCCACTCTCTTATTGACTCTCCATTGTGTACTTGTTGTCACATCGAAACTGGATAACATTACCTCCTATCATGCAATATCGAAATAACTACCTTTCAAATCTTCCATGTGTACCAACTGTTGCAAACCTTTTATTTGGAGATGAACATCTCAGTTCTGACCAAAACGAGCACGTTATTCTCCAGGTTCATAAAGACATTGTGGCGACAAAACGCTTTAAAAAGTAACTCAAACTCATCAACGAGACAGGAGGTCTATAGTTTTATTTATTTTTATCACAAATAAAAATCATGAATTAGAACTAATTTCATATATAATGAACGCGTTAGAGTGCAGATTGTTTAACTATATTTTTCGATAGTCTTTGAAATACCGTGTTATTGTTATTAATCATCATATACTATCAATATATATATACATGTTTTGCCTTCTGTTCATTTTGTTTTCTGAACTATTCATTTGATACTCAATATCTGTTTACACCTACCATGACCTTATACATGTATTCCTATGTAAATTAACCTCTGGGAGAGGAATTTATATAAGCTCATAGCTTGTTTTTCTATCTACTTATATTATGATTGTTAAGGAAAATCTATGTTATTATTTTGAATAAAATATTGTTTAAACTAATCATGACGCAAACTTTGCTGTTCTCGGTAGAGCTCGAACCCCTGATCCTCGAAAAACAGAGTCGGTGCAATAGCCACTAATTAAGCTAATCCAGGGCAACTAAGTGGCCTGGTTGGAGAGATTAATTGCATTTTTTCTTTCATTTTCTTCTCCAAAAATGTTGAGAAAGTGTGAGGTTTGCTATAGCTTAAAATTGGTTTAAACCCCCGATGAAAGGCATTGACCGTACCAAGGCGGTAACTCAACATTTCTTGGAGAATTCCTTTAAGAAATTATCAATAAAAAAGAAAATAAAAAATGAAAAATCCGAAAAACACAAAAATATATGTTTTCTAAATGTCTGT
>Ga0224511_10004559_pt1 | contig 10527 bp, 9 predicted proteins | sample SF_May12_sed_USG_2_FD_169988 | JGI IMG/M metagenome (GOLD analysis project Ga0224511, IMG submission 169988) | Sediment microbial communities from San Francisco Bay, California, United States - SF_May12_sed_USGS_8_1 | ecosystem: Environmental > Aquatic > Marine > Sediment | place: USA... | reverse complement strand
GGCCAACTTTTGCGTACCTCAGACACTGGTCTAGACACAAATGAAGAAGACAGTACTACCGAAGTCATATGAAAAATTCTGTCTCTGTCAATGCTACGACTGTGTTTTCAAAGCATCCTATTTGATTATAAGCTGCCGGCCTTACCGCGCATGCATAGTTATGAGAGTTAAGGGAGGACAATCCCATGAGGGCATGACTGAGATTGACTTACTCCAGGATGAAAAATAATATTGTTTCGCATTTTCTCAAAGGGTTATTATCTCCGGGAAAAATTTCAACCATAAAATTTCCGCCAGAAACTTGAGCATCGGACTTGGTAACAAAATGGCAAATTTAACTTTTCATGGCCTGCAAGCAGCCTTAGTCTTGTCGGGCAGGCCATAAGAGACCTGAAAATCCCCTTACATGACCAGAAGATGACAACGCTATTAGCCTGATAATATATTTAGATTGACCGCTAGTACCTTGGCGTCATGTTTTAGAAGTAGTTTGAAGCACTCTTCGTAGCGACTGAGAGCGAGTTGCCATTTTTCATCTATCAGCGCCTCACTTCCTGCCTGCAGGTTGCGTCGCAGGTCGACCGTGTCCTTGGCCAGCTGTTGGGCAGGTGAAGAGGAGGCTGTGGTTGTACCATCCATCTACAGTACAAATAAACCAATCATTCGCCATTCGCTACTATGGTACAAAAGGCATTGACAACAGGGTTTTGGTACTAAAAATATGTAATGAGGCGCTGTAACTCAATGGTTTGAGCGCCGCCACTGATGCTAAAGATCCCGGACTCAAGACAAGTTGTGCCCGGGATTGATTGAAAACTACCTCGGTTCACCCAGCAGGAAATGGGTTCCCGAATCTCTTCAGAAACAAGGAAGAGGAGTGGCACCCCACCTCAGTTGCCGTTGCCTATACAAGTTCGCGCAGTGAGTCGTGGGTTCAGATTTCAAAAAAGTCAGTGGCAGGAAGGGCATATCCGAACTTAACTTCAGCCTGCGCTCCAACAAAGTCTCCCAGTTAACCAGGGATCAAACTCCACGGCCCCTGACAGGGAATAATCATGTGGAGCAAAAACAGAAGCAAAAATAGAAATAGAGTCAAAGCCACAAGGTACACTGCAGTTATGTTGGCATTGTGAAATGAAATGAAAATGCTGACAATGATATTCGTTATTGTGACCAACCTGTGAAGATGTAGGCGGCATTGCGGAAGGAGTGCTCTTTGTAGATTGACCTCGAGGTGATGCTTTAGGGGAATCTTGATCTTTCCCTGTCTAAAACATACACTTGTTGATCAGAGTTTAGCCCCATTTCATACTGTTGCATTCCTTTACAAAAGACCAAAACTGACATTCATGCACACATTCCAGAACACAATTGCCTTCTGCTGTCACGTCACGTGCCCCGGTCAACAATTTAAATGGACTGAGGAGTGCATGCAAGCGAATGAAACAGACTTGAATGCATATATCAGAATAGCCGGCAGCTCTCTTACTCGTTTGTAATGCAGTTTCAGGTCACAATTTTGAAGCAATCCCAACCACAGCCTATGATAGAGTAACCCTCTCTGGATAACTTTTCTATGCAGTATATTATGAAAGTGACTTTAGTTTAGGCCATACTTCAGTTAAACGGGAGTGGGACTTAATCAGACAGTACGTCTAGGTACATAGACAAGAGAGGTAATGCACATGCTGAGGTATGCGTGTTTTTGGGTTGATTCTATCTCAGTATCTACTATAACTAGTCTCTAGCCCAACATTGTGAAACAAAATCCTTTAAATTACGCATTCTCCACCAAGATCATGATGTAGCGTTGTTTTTCATTGCCTCAACAATTTTGTCCCAACGCTCAGCTCACCCAATCCAACTGAAAACTCACCTTAACTTTCTCTGTTGATGCAGAGCTAGTATTGCCTGTAGTCGTCTCACAAGCGCTACTTGTTGAAACAACAGGCTAGTAAAAAAGCATTGTTAGCATGACTCAACAATGCCACGTAATAGCTAGAATTCATTTCTGGGGAATTCCCTAGCTGGTTTTCCCAAACCTCCGATCAACATGAGTTAGTGCAGTGATGATAAAACTTGAAGTTTGGTTTTACAATGTGTGCAGGTTACGCACTGTTATTGGAAACGTGCTGGTTAACTCAGTGTCATTGTCTACCTGTGATGTTCCAGCAGTCATTCACAGAAAGAGAAATTCCAAGCGGGTTATCTTCTAAGCCTGGGCTGGGGTATTAAGATCTTACTTTTTGGGTTGTATTTAAAAACTATACATGTAGGTATGCCTGATGAGGTACAAAACAATACAGGATTAGCCGAGCTAAATGTCTATTGGCAGCAAGCCAAAAGGGGTTGGAGCGTTAGTAACTTTCACCTACTAAAGAGCAAAGCCTGGAATTTCTAAGCTTAGAACGGAAAAAATCCCATAGGTGTGTGTGTATTTACATACATGAATTATGAAGGAGAAATTATACTTTAATTTGGGACTGTTGTAAGAGACCACTGAATCATGGTCACAACTTTAGGCCACTATGAGGGAATTCTGTCATGTTTTAATATTAAAACTATGCACATCTGCTTCAGTACTGCACTGCTGCATTTTCATTACTTAAGATGATAAGCTGATTTTTAGCTAAACTACTTACTGGCGGTTTGGCAAGTAGATTCTTTATATCTTTAACCAATTTATCTCTCAGCTTTCGCAGCTCTTCAATGTCAACGGAATCAGATTCAGGCCATGTTTGGCAGTCGTCGAGAGCATCATTTAAAACCTTTGCAGCTTCCTACAATACGAGGGAGCCAAACATAAGAATGCTAGGTCGGACTATGAAGGAAATACAACTATATAACATCATAATCTGATTAAAAAACATTCCAGTTTGATACGCGATGCAATTTAATGAATGTACTATAATCCGACTAGCCTGTCTTGTGAAAAAACACTCCAGCAGAGGTAATTTGTCTGAAGATTCCGCTGAGCTGCAGTTTATTGAGAATGGAATGAGAAAGGGACATCGACCTTTAACCGCCTTGACCCAAGTCTTGCTGTTCTTCAAGGCCATTCCTGGTGAGCTAGCTGATGCTTGTGCTACTCTGTCTCTCCAATCTTAATTCAATTCACGTTCAAATCAGGCCTCCTCGTGAAGAGCCTGGTCATCTTCAAGCCCAAAGGACTAACGTTATTATTATTATTAGCCACCATGCTTACATGTTTTCTGTCAAGCAGCTCCATAGCTTGCGAGTATCGGTAAATGCCTTTTAACCAGTGTGGTTTTAGCTGGAGTGCCCTGAATGAGTCACACATTGCAGACATAGCGCACTGGTCTTTCTCACTAAAATATGACCAAAAAACCTGAACTTCATTCTGTCGATACTTCATGTTAAACATGTCTGTGTAATTAAGGAGTATATTAGAGGACCAACGGTCAGTCCGGTGTAATATCTATCTCATTGAGTTTTTTAAGATTTGAATTTGTGACTCGCTGCACACTAGTCGCAAGTTCAGCTAAGACCAACCCTTGATTTAAGACATGATAGTGTCATGCAAAAATTACGAATTTTGATACCAGATACTTTACGTCCCTATAATCTTATTAAAGTTATCCATGCAAAATAAAATTTTTCAAATCAAAGTAAAGTTCTTATTTCTCGCACACAACAGTTAAAGTTAGAGCTGGACTTACGCTTTAGTCTGCTTCTCCTCCCGTATTTTGATGAAAGCCATAGCCCGATTACCATACAGTTTGTAGTAAAATGGACTAGAAAACAGAGAAGATGCGTTAGATTAAGTGAGGTTTAGTGTTGAATGCGCCAATACGCCACGCATAGTGATGTCCCTACATCAGCAAGGCCCCCTCTCCAATCAAAGGCAGCAGAAGTGTAGGTGCGGGTGGAAAGTATCGCTTGACATCAGTCCTAGACAATTGGAGAAGCGATGGGGGTTTCGTTAAGAACCAAAGGACGATCGACATTAAAAAAACGAATGAGAAACTATTTTCAAATCGCCCGGGAAAAATTGGGGTTAGTTTTCGACAGGCAAGAGAGAGGCATGAAGCACTCACTCCATTGGAAGAAGAAGCAGAGAACTTGTCGACAAGGCTTATTTTTGCTTGGAACTTGGCTTTTATATATGGACAAACCTGCTACAAAGTGCTTCCGAATACTTCAACACAGCCTGAGCATACTGTTTCGCCTTATAAAAGTCATTCCCATCCATTTTCAGTTTCGCCATTTCCTGCAAAAGACCTGACTCATGATTGATTGGTGCACACTGTACCATTATACCAGTACAATACTCCCAAGAAAACAATGAGATAAATTTCTCGATCAATTCTTGGACTTACCATCGTGTGATATAGACCGGAACTACTTACATGATCAGTTTCATTTTCAGCAATTGTGTGTATGAAGTGGTGATGATGAAACTCCTTATCAGCCAAATAGAAGAAAACTGTGCAAAAAAATGGCAATAACCATTAATCTATACTATACTGATCACTGCTCCCTGAAGAGTAGCCGAGTTTCGGCAGGTGATCCGTAAACAAATGGCTTCGGTGACCGTCTCCCAACCAGAAATCTGGCGAAGGCAACGGGAAACCACCTCAGTACTACTAAACACATCACAAGTAGAAATGACCATTGCGTACAAAATAGAGAATCTTTTGGAATCTATGACAGTGGCCATCGTAATGAGTACTAAATGTATTCGATATTGCAACCCTGCATGCTAACAATTTGGAGTGAGAGGCTTTATACCAGGAAAACACCCCACCGGCAGTGAGACACAAACCTGCAATCCACAGATTTTAAATTCAAGCATTTTACCAATAGAGCTACCCTGGCCCCCAAAGTAGTAATATGTATATAAAATAAAGTCTGTACAAACCTAGCTGTATCATACTTACAGTGATGTACTATGAAGACCATGAGCTTATCCCACTAAAAGCAGGTGGAGATAAAAAGTTACATTGCTGAAAATGGACGAGAAGGACTAAAACTAAGGAAAACACAAGATTTCACAGAACTGCTACAAGCGCTCTATGGAAAACTGAAGGCTTCAGTGGATGGTTAAATGAATCTGTACTCAGCGTCAACATACAATTCTAATTGATATAGTGAGAAAAGGTAAAGCTTGCCCCATAGCCAATGGCAGTCGAGGAAATGATGTTGGAGTCAATTTAAACTGCCAACGGTATAACTGAGACGGGGTGCCACTCTTCTTTCTCACCACCTTAAACTTACCCGGCACTCAAGAGTAGGGTACCGATTTACTGATGGGTGAGTTTTTCAACAGCTGTGCTCTAAACCTGGGATCTTCAGCACCAGTGGCGCAGCGCCTCCCAGTGTGAAAATGGTGTTACATAGCCATTTATTCACATATAATTGGACGTAAAAGTGTTTTCATCTTTTAATTGCATACAGCATGACCAAAGAACTACATCCACCCTATGTATGTATTGCTCTCTGGTCATGCCGCATGCAAGTGTCATTACAGTCTATGGTAATCGTATCAGCGCCTACCGGTTGGGTCTCGTCTGTCTCTGGAGGGGCGCATTGACTCATCTCCTTGACTACATCCTCCACTTCCGTGTGAAGTGGAGAATGATTGAAGTTTCGTCTCATGAAAACCTGCTCAGGGCGACCACGGGTGAAACCATTCCACTCACCGATGTGATAACTCAATCTTACCAGCTTGAGTTTGTCAGGCTAAAACAGACAAACAACCATCACAATAAACAAGATCATGGAATAGGTTCAAGAGAGAAAAGGGATGTACTGTAGTATAATCGCATCTCTAAAGGGTGACTCTATGTAAAACATTGGTGGTGCATAGCCTGAACTTCGAAACTCTATACTTTGATGCACTGTTTTTTCCAGGACTCTGACCGCTTGTCTACAGTTTTTTTCCCTGGATTGAGTTACTACGCCCGAAGAACCTCTTACAATAATTTTTTCGATGAAGCGCCTGATTAGTTTGCACACGGCCACAGCCATCTTCAGAGTCTCATCACTCAGGACAGTCCTATTAGAATGTCCGATCTCCCTCCTACAATTGTAACACATGTATGATGGAAACGAATGTGTAACAAAAGGGTGCTCACAGTACTGAAAAAGAAGCTTTTTATAAATGCTCCATGGTGAGATGACTATGCTCACAACTACGGAGTGAACATGGACACGCCTAGTAGCAAGCCTGAGCCGAATCCAATATGATATATAGGAGGCTGGGTGGCTCAAAAAACTTTTCTTATTGTCCTGTGCGAGCACTTGGTCACCCTATTCAGCGGATCTTCAACGACTGACGCCTGTTCTGGAGCAGTAGGAGCTTCGGTAGTATGTGAAAGGATCATAGTCACAGCGGGCAGTAGGTTGGGTAGGATAATTCAATGCAGTTAGAGTCCAGGAAGGTCAGTTTTAAATCCAGGATCTTTGTTTTTATCTTGAACCGGTTTAGCTCAATGGTAGGGCAATGGGTTCCCAAATGAGAGAACCTCGGCTTGAATCCTGGTCACGACGGGCTCCCGTTGTGAGTGTGAGCTCCTCAAACCAATCCTAGCCCAAAAACAGATAAGCCTATAATACACTATATAGGCTAGAGTGTTGATACTGACCCATTCATAGTACTTCATACTAAGTCTCAACTCTCAACAAAACCAAGTATACATCTACCCGCAGAGGCGAAGAGGTCACAATAAGAAAAAGAGCATGAGCCACTTCCTTTTTGTAAGATTAACGGTGGGTATAGAAGCTTACCACCGAGAAGGCAATAGCTTATTTTGTACAGCCCACATGATGATCTCATCCGATTGCTGCTGTTGTCCAAACAATATGGGGGCCAGGCACTGAATTCGAAGAGTGTTCTCTGTATTTAATATTAACATAGATTCCCTGTTCAGCTTGTCAAACATATATACATGTGGCACTGCAACAGAGCAACAACACAGTTAGAAAATTTAGGCAGCTGTTTTCGAGGTACAACATCACACCAACACAATGTTCGGCGATATGAAGGGAAACTGCTTTCACATCCCGGATCTTTCAGTGTTGTACAAGATAATATTATTGTCGCACAAAAACGATTATGGGTTGCGTAGCGTTCACGGTCAGAAGAACTGAGTCTCCATGAGTTATATCTAATATCAGAGGCTGATTTTACCTCCAATTATGCAAGACAGACACCGACACTCTGACTCTTCAGATTACCATCGAATTCAAGTCTGAAACCTACCATAAATACGCATGTGCACAGGGACCTGTCTTTCGAGAGCCTCACGACCAAGTCGATCTTCGTAGTTTTCATGCCCGTCTTCAAACTCGTCTTCATATTCGTCTTCAGATATTTGGTCTGATGAGCAAACAGAAATGAGATAGAAATTTCTATCCATTTCAGGGACACAGCACGAGCAGCAAATACTTTGAGTTGGAAACTCATCAATCTGAACCCGTGATAAGGTGTTTTTGTGTCACATGAGTTCGATTCAAATTTGAGGTCATGGTAAATGCATTCAGTCATCAGTGATTTCAGTCTGAAAGTTGGGCTGAGATAGTAAATGTTTAGCAGTAACGCTCTCCTATTGGGCATGCGGCAACATCCAAATTAAGTCACATTATTATTAGTGTAAAACTGAGCACAAGATCTGACCGAAATGGATTCATTAATCGAGGTTGTGTAACGCTATTCTTAGTATTCCTACCGACAAAAGAATGTCCTTGGTAGTGAAGCGTATTTATCATCAGTTGATCGGGGATGGGTAAGAATTGTCTTATGGGCACCGCCTGTTTGCCTTTCCGACGCCTGGATGGCATCTTCTCTTCGTAAACTTTTCTTCTAAAGCTGCAGATAAAGTTAGTGTATGAATTTCACATGACGGAAGTGGATCATAATGTTAGGAACCAGATGTAGGTACCCTAGCCTGTCCAGCGAAACTCAGTTTGAGACAGGTTGGGTTCCCACGGATGTACCGCGATAAACAACTAATTGTAAGAGTAGGGTGATTTAGTATAGTATCAGTATTAGATCAGTCTACGTGCCAGTTGCTAGCAAGACTACACAGTCCTCTACCTATGGAGTGCTGGGTGAGTACTGAGCTAGTCATTGTTGGTAGCTAATAATAACAATAATACTGTTATTGTTAATAAACGATACTTGGGTCAGAAAGTCAGACTTACTCACTGAGTAAATCTGAGTAACTCGTTTCCGGTCTCACACGAAGATCATTGGAAAGGGAATTTTGTTTGATTTCGCAACAATATTCACTCGACTAACAGCACAAAGTTGCACTGGACAGAGAGGCAACCTGTAGTGAAAGAATTGAATGGCGAGTTGACTTTATTTTGAAGTTATAAGCAAAGAATGGTTGTTGTTTCCGGAAACACAGGTTTGGCACCATTGATTGAGTCCAAAGTAATCCGAAATCGCGCGTCCCACAGATCTGTTTGGAGTAAAAAGGGGCCTCGGATCTAAGGTCTGACGCTAAATCAGGCGCAAACCGTGTCCGGTCCGAGGCAGATCGGACGTCCAATGGAGTGAAAAAGCACCTTCACTCAGTCACTCACTCAGAGTCACTGTTACCAAGCATGTCACTGCGATAATAACTAAATAAGTAAGTATGCAATTTGTAATTGTAATTTGTATTGTATGTGTCTCTTATCATCTTATGTCTATCTCTATTTCGTATTCCTAGTCCTGGCTATTCCTAGGTTTGTTGTATTTCACTATTTCATAATGAGAACCATATTTGTTTGGTTTGTACTAACAGTTTGCCACTCTTTCTTTGTGGGTTTCACTTTCATTTTCAATCAATCAGTCGGTCGCATTCAATCAATCAGTCAGTCGCATTCAATCAATCAGTCAGTCGCATTCAATCAATCAGTCAGTCGCTAGTCGCCGATTTATTCAGTGTCACACTGTCACTGTCAGACTGTTAATGTTATGTACTGTAGACGTAGTCTGTAGTCTATCAAGTATCATACTCATAGTCATACTCAAAGTCATAGTCATACTGATAGTAAACAAACCTCATCTCATGACTGGCCACATGATTATCATTATGATATACATCACACGATAAGTATACACTTGATGGGACATCACATAGGACAGGTCATTAGTAATTTAGTTATTTTATTAGCATCGCAGTGAGCGATCGCGCCTGCTGACTCAGCTGCACGGTCAGCTGACTAGTACTACTAGTCTAGTGTCTTGTACTATTACTAGTAGTAGCGAGCGAGCCGAGTGACTGTGAGTTACAACTTACATTACACTTACAGTTACAGTTAGTGAGTTACATTTACGATTTAGTGATTTACAAGTTACAACTTACAGTTACATATAGTGATATACACTACAGTTACATAGTACTAGTAGTTACTAAGTTAGTAATAGTTAGTTAGCAAGTTACTAATTAAACTAGTTACTTACTGGAGGGTGGATCAGCGAGGTGGGTCGTTAGTTATGAAGTGAACAGGTAGTTAGTTCGTTGTTAGCCCTTGGTATGTAGCTGTTGTTGCTGCCTGTCAGCACGGCGCGCGCGGGGGAAATTCCCGCGGAGTGGTTGACGTTTACGGTCTAGGTTTCCACTGGTACGCTCGTGGTGTGGGAAATCCTGGGCATTAGAGCCACGGGCTTTACTAAAATTGTCACGTGACCAGAATCATGGCAGACTGGCTGTTTAGAAATCCGGCGATGTGATGTACATTGATATGTCTCAGTCCGTCAGTCATATACATATCCATGGTGCGATGCCAAAGATTTAATTCTTCTGCGATACGTCTGAATCTCTGATGTATCCTTGATGATTCCAAATCCAAGTCATGATATCGAATCGATCCGATGATATCCTAAATAATAGTACTCTAACTTCTATCATCTATGTCTAACTCTAAGTATACACTACCGTGTATTACTGTATACTACACCTAGTGACCTACTCCACAGTACACAGGTATGGTAGTGTTGTAGTACGGTGTATTGAATGTATAGGTAATTAGCAATAGGGTTATAGCGGAGATAGTGATCACTGAGTGACTGACCAGTAATCGCGGTGTGAGTGAGAGTGACACTGACAGTGGCTAATGGACTGACTGACTGACTGACTGACTGACTGACTGACTGACTGACTGACTGACTGACTGACTGACTGACTGAGAGTGACAGTGAGAGTGACAGTGAGAGTGACAGTGAGAGTGACAGTGAGCGAACCAGAGAATAGAGAAGAGAGTAGTGAATGTGGACATGATGATGATGATGACAAACAAACTATACAATATTGAAGTGAATACTCGTTCCTTGTCACTGTCTTCATTGGCCTTCATCATTCTGTTCTCTATATTTTAGACTGACTTCTTACCCTCATACCCACTTCACCGCAGAAAGCCAACTATAGATTTGCATAGATGTTGTTTGGTTGTGTTTTGCATTGAACCAAAACTATGCAGTTCATCTTCTCGAGTCAACTCATGAAAGACACAGATTTCCTTCGAACTTCAATGGTATGCATAGGTTTATTAGTTTTTTCTCTTTTACGTTAT
>Ga0224511_10004558_pt1 | contig 10528 bp, 5 predicted proteins | sample SF_May12_sed_USG_2_FD_169988 | JGI IMG/M metagenome (GOLD analysis project Ga0224511, IMG submission 169988) | Sediment microbial communities from San Francisco Bay, California, United States - SF_May12_sed_USGS_8_1 | ecosystem: Environmental > Aquatic > Marine > Sediment | place: USA... | reverse complement strand
CATCAGACCACTCATTCGAAAGTTATGGAAATACAGCTAATTGCCATTGCAGGTCAAATAACCTGGTCATGGACCTTGATGTAAAAAAGACCCCCTGGTCTTATTAAGTTATCCATGTAAAATAAAATTATCCTATCCTATGCTATCCTATCCTATCCTAACCAATAATAAATTCCTTTTGAGGCCCCTGTTCTCCAGGGAGAAAACTCCTAGAAACAGGTCTGGGAATAATGATGTGGAGTATAAAAAGTAAGACAAAAACTAGCAGCTGTTCATACGCTTTAGATTATGGGAGGATGATGGCTTGCTTGAGACCTTGTATGACCTTTTTTGGACTTCACTCTGAGTTAACTGGTATTTTCAACTGATGCAATGTTCGCTGCTATAGTCAGTATAGTGTATTCCTATCGCTATATACTAAATTAGGGCTCTAAGGGCCTTTATTTGATGCAATTTTTGCCGAACCTACGAGTCACAGGGGTAGTTGGGATCCAGCAAAGCAAGCTGACTAGCTTACCAATGACTACCACTTTTTATCGCATTTTGATTGGTTCACCTGACTTGCAGTGAGGAACCCATTTTGGATTTTAATGCATCCACTTCCATAAATCTATGCCTGTATTTTGCTCAGACAGAAAACGGATCGGTACTAAACATGTAACTGAAAGGGATGCCTAACCGAGGTTTCTCCGACCCACTCAAAATACTAATTGGCGAAGCAAAAGAACCTTACTAAACTATAGCTCACTTGTCACTGAATAGATTGTTCGTTTTTCAGCTTAAAGAGTTTGTGATGCGTAACCGCGCCATAGCAGGTGGATTTGTTGGAGGGTATGTACTTGGGCTCGGCCTCTCATAAGGCTCTCATAATCTCAATAAATTCTGTCGCCTGTGCAAACAGGTCATATAGAGTTTCTGTATTACTGCAGACTCACTGTCATGGTGTAGTGACTTTAAAAATATTCTATATGTATAGTGTATATGACAACCATCGTGCCCAGTGTTATTAAGGTGCTACCAATTTTAGAGGTATTTTTGCATTCTGCTCGAAGCGGTGTGTATTATTCTGTTGCCTTTTACTCGAATACAATCTCAAAAGCCCATCAGAAAATGTAATAAAATGTGCAACGTATGAGCTTGGTTGTTCACTTGACACAGAAATTGTTTTTAATGCAAAAAGTATTATATTTTGGTTTGTTGTATACAATTTGCCCATGGCTGCCTGCTTACACAACTGAAAAAGATACAACTTTGCCAAACAAACTCTAGACACAAACAGTGGTAACGAGAGCTTAGGTAGTATTCCTACATTGTTATGCTTAGACATACGTGTAACATACATCACATGTGCAGAAAGTGTTATATACCATTACACTACGGGGTTTTGGTTATGACCCGTCACCAATTGAATGCGGCTTTTTCGCGCAGGATCCTTGTGCGATGTTGTTTCCATTCTTCCCTACTGATCCACAGCTCTTGTGACGAGTCCAATAAACTCAATATAGAGCCTCCTTTCCAACTGATAGACTGCGGGTCGACGTCCTTGGTCTGAGTCAGCACTGTGATATTCGCCTGCTGCTTTTGCACTGCCGGTGTATGCAACCAAAGTCTGTAAAGATAGGGATGCAAAGTAGGACTGGTGTGAAGGATTTGAATTGGGGGAAAAACCCAAGGTTCAGCAGTGGACTAAATAGGGAAGTGTAGTTTTATCATCTCAGACAAAAACAGACTGAAAGCAAACCAAGAAAACAAACAAGATATATCAGTATAACGGGTCACCAGGTTTCCTATGAGTAATGAGGACATATTTGTCAACAGGTTTTTTAGTGTTTTCTAGAACGTTCTAAATATTTCAAATTTTGCTGAATGGATTGATTTATCCCACGGAAACTGTGTGGTCTGTCTGACAGATAATGTATGAACAGTAAGTAAGTAAGTTTGACGTGACATGCTTGATAGCTGGTCAGCCATTCAATACTGTTCTGGGTCTGATATAGTTTGATAAGGATAGTGGGATAGCTCGGTGGTTAAAGTACTGGACTTACAACTGTGGAAGCTTGGTTCAATCCAGAATATTAGCTCTTCAGAAAATTCCTAGTTCCTACCGCTCCAACAAGCCCCCCGGCTCAGGAGGTTCGTTAAATAGGATGACCAAATGCCCAAAGAAGATTTAAAGAAACTCAAATTTCACCTGTACTGCAGTAAGCTCTCCACTCCATCGAACAGGATACCTCCTCCCACAATGAGAACGGAGCTGAGCATACGGCGTCTCATTTCCTCACTCTCTAGAATAACCATAGCCAGTCATACAGGATTGAAGCCTGCCCCAGCATCGCTCCCGACAAACGAACAATACACATCCCGAGCCAAGTGATAAACCAGGCATGTGGCCTCAGCCAAATCAGCCAGCAACAGGTCAGAGAACAATCAGCCAGCTCAGCTGGTTTAGTTATTTATAGGACATATTCACTGTTATGATGAAGTTTAACTGATTTAATTCACGGTGTTGGATCTCCATCTGTTTGTTTTTTTCTTTTTATCAGACAAGTTAGATACGGCAAATTCATATAAAATATCAGGGCCAAGAAAAACCAGCGTAGCGCAGTTGACGCAAAGCAGGGAAAGTGGGTTTTAAACACAGGATCGATTTCAATGTACAATGTATACGTACATTGTTCGAACAATAAACAGATTGTTGGCTTTGAACTAAAAGAATGTAGAAAATGAGGAAGTTAAGTTATGAGTCAGAGAGGAAGTTAGTAATAGGGTGGGATCTCCATGATCATGGGTTTTAAATCGGGAATATTTTTTTACTTTTTTGTCACTTTATAGCCAATCGCTCTAGGCACCGAGCAAAATCCTACTATCCCTATCCCTACTATCATTGGTCATGAAGCTTCGCGGTGGGATAGGCTTTAAGAATCTGGAGTTTCCAGGTTTAGGCTGTTCCGCCAGATTTACTTTTGTTTTTTATGCGGGAATTTTTTTATTGGAAAAACCTGAAGCCGTGACCATTTTTCAGCTCCCTTGCCTCATGCGGGAAGACTTTATTTTGTCTTCATCGCTGGGTCATACTTACCACAGCGTTCAATGCTCCAGAGAATGGCCTGATCCAGAGGCATAAGATGATCTGGTTTTAGACTCGGCTTGTCACCAGCTGACTGATTTCTACGAGAACAAAGCAGGGATAACACAGGACAGCGAGACGGTCAATAGGATGACTTCGATTAGGGATGTTAGATAAAAATTGTATTGCTCAACATGGCCACCCAATTTATTAAACTCCTAAGGTTTGTTCTGAAATGGCAGGGGCTGTGAGAAGTACGAGTAACTCACACTCCATGGGGGGGGCTCGCAATGAACGGGGCTTGAAGCCATAATCAAACATCACCGAACAATCGCTATTTGACTATCGAAGATAGCAGCTGAATGAATACATAAACTGGCAATCGGTCCAAGGTTACTAAATCGATTTAGTTATTGCTCATATAACATAAAACTGGCAGTCGGGATGCTCCAGAGATTGATGTTGTTTCATCAGGTTGCTAGGCTTACGTCACCAGTGTTCAACACCTCGTGGCTTACGCATTCAGTGCAATTCAGAACCCTAGTAGACATAAGCCAATTCTCGCTTGAATCACTACAATTGCTAACCTCAAGGTACGATCAAATCAAATCAAATAGATATTCAATCAGAGTGGTTTGCTCGACAATCAATAGCACTTTCTACCTATCCAAGGTAACTGAGTGAATATATGGACAGGCAATCAGCCCACTGCTAGTACTTTTGACCAGTCGGTAATATCACATCAAATCGGTTGTGGTCGTTCGAATGACGGCAAGCATGAGGTTGTCACATGGGATAAATTTTTCAGTCAGGCAGATGTCACTTTTGCCCGATTGGTATCAATTTCCTTCGCTGGAATAAAATATCATCAGATCAAAGTAAGATAAATGAAAATATTCGGTCAGAGTGAAGTACTAACATGGCCGGTTTGCTCGACATCTGCTGAGATTGATCCTCAATATCGAGTTCATCATCCAGGTCCTTCTGAGATTCTTCTACGTCATCTTGCTGCTGAGCCTTCTTCTTAGCGGCAGCCAAACGGGCTGACTATCAAATAAAAGGGGATGATTTGTTAGGTGACCTACTGATAACGCCCGTGTGTCGCATAGAGAAGGTGGTAAAACAAATGAAGTACATGGGAAGACAACTCTATACACCTCTATACAACGAGTCTGTGTAAGCGCGCACACTTTAGATTATATCACCGATTGTATAATGTATGTAAGTGAAGAGAGTAGATGGAAACTGTTGAGTTTGAGAGGGAGAGCTATTGCAAGGTTTTGAATGGTGGGAATAATGGAGGTCAATCATTCATAACAACAACTATCTCCTGACATAAGTGAGCAGAGAGTGGACGACTTCACTTCTTATTGTGGACTTCCTCAATCTGGCGCCTCGATTCAAAATCAGCAAGGGCGTTTTGGAGTTTTTTGCTCGAACTGGCAATCGAACCAAGGTCCAGTAAACTTTCTCCCAAATTGTCACTTCACCCTACTGATGACGGGCAACTTCTTACTATAAGATTACTCCAATCAGGAACACGTTAAGTGTTACGTCGAACCAGGAACAGGTTAAGTGTTACGTCGAACCAGGAACAGGCAAATTGTGGCGTCGAACTAGGATCATGTAAAGTGTTGCGTCGAACCAGGAACACGTTAAGTGTTACGTCGAACCAGGATCATGTAAAGTGTTACGTCGAACCAGGAACACGTTAAGTGTTACGTCGAACCAGGAACACGTTAAGTGTTACGTCGAACCAGGAACACATTAAGTGGTACGTCGAACTAGGAACATGTAAAGTGTTGCGTCGAACCAGGAACACGTTAAGTGTTACGTCGAACCAGGAACAGAAGTGTTACGAGGATAAATGTCAATATCTATAACATGGACATCATCACTAACTTGGAGGTTTGATTCGAGGTTAGTTTATGATCTGGCCTCATAGAGAAGATTGCTCTGGAGTCGACCCCTTTTTATTTAAAAATGAGCACGGTGCTGACTTAGTGGTCAGCACACTGGTCTTAGTGGACAACATACTGGGTTTAGCGGATAGCACTGGGTTCCTGGCTGAACTCCTATCATGAGATTCACTTTCCTTTAATCCAGGCCATTCAACAATAGATGCCTATTCACAAAGTGACCTTTTCTATGGGACATACCACGGTTCGTCCTGGCTGACCCCCCTCACATAAAATAAGATAGCGTAACCGAGTAGTGGTTTGTTCTCAGCCTGGTTCATGCCCTAGAGAAAGGTTTGTCTACTATGGATTTCCTTTAATATCGACTATGTACGAAAAAGGATGAAGGAACAATGATATGCTTACAGAGTGAAGCTAGAAGCTCCGGGTCCTGAGCTCTGCGTGTCATTTCCTTCACCTTGACCTTGAAATGGCCGCATATCCCCCGTAACATAATTCCGCACTATTATCGCCGCAAGTCTGGCATTTTCTGAACCAGAATATTCAGTCATGATAACTCAGTGGGAGAACAAATGTATCTCTTTGTCTATTTGTCTATCCTCCCTGTGGTCCGGGTTCAATTCCAGGCCATGGCGGAGTATTTCAAGGGATTTTCCCCTGACTGATCAAACTCTGCCAACCCCTCCCGAGCCAGCGTGGCAGAAAATGGCTCAATCTCCCCCAATGGCACCACACAACCTGTGGAAATCGAGGAGGAAGGCCGAAGTCCAACCACGGATAGACAATAGCTGAGGTAAAAAACAAGAATATGAAGAAATAAATTCTAGTTATCCTAGTGTACAGCAGAGATGTCATGAGTTCAGATGTTGAAGACGAACTCCTTTCATACCTCTTCCTGTTTACTTCTCGTCTGTGTGATGTAATCAGCATCCAGCCAATCAGTGGGGTCCGATCTATTACATTTACCTGTCAGCAATAGTCTGTCTCCTGCAAGCATGTGATATCAAATACTTGAAAGGTTATCCTAGATAGCGGGATAGCTCAATGGCTAGAGCCACTTGACTCAGGATTTAAAGACCCTAGGTTCAAGTTCTAGTCATGTTGAACGCCTGCTGTAAGAATGAGTTCCTCACTTGATTCCTAGCTTCTACTGGTCCAACAAAGCTTAACAGGTTTATTTAAATAGGATGGTCAGATAGCAGAAAATAAAAGAGACCCTTCTGGAAGTTATTCCAGCCAGGTGACTGGCCCGACTTATACATGGCTGCGTGTCGATGGAGGACACTAGACCGAAGAGGGCCGCATTTGATAACGCAGGCCGGCGGTTGGTTCAGAATTTTGCTCTTTGTCTGAGTCACTGGGTTACTCTATGGAAAATCACCTTTGAGGCCGAGCATGAATGGCCAGAAGATGGACAGTGTGGGTAATATTCGCTCATCCCCGATCTGCATGGAGTACTTAGTGATTTTATGACCGGGAGGTCGAACCTGGAAGTATATATCCTCCACTCCACTCTTCTCCTGTGAGTAAGAAAGAACAGAATAATATTAATAATAATGCCAATAAAAAAAAAGAGGAGCTAGCCGGTTATCACGGTGTGTTGGGTATAATTACGAGAAACTCTTAAATCACAACAAGGTGGAGCGGGATAGGTCAATGAGTAGGGTGCTTGCCACAAGATCAAAATACCCCGGATTCACTGGAATCAAGCTGAGTCCCCACTTTGAAAATGAGTTCCTCACATAATTTCTAACTCCTGCCGCTCCAACAAGCCTCAGGCCTACGTGGTCCGTTAAATAGGACAGCCAAGTACCTGAGCAAGACAGCAAAATAAAACTGACCGTGTCCATATGGCAGTAAGTATGTTTAAGTTCCTGTAGTAGCATGGTGTCCAGAATATTACGCTCTGGTTGACAGTCGATGTACGGGAAGGAAATATGATCGAGGAGCCAAGAGAACGTACGGGTGATATCCCTACCTCCATACCGCAATGTAACTCTACAATATAGTGGGACAGAGGAGTGACTACAGTGCAGGCCAATCAGAGATCGCGTAATTCTAGATTCATATTGACAGTTCCAGATTATCACCCCCTGTGTGCACTCCTGGAATGTACTCCTTGACTGGTTAAGAAGAGGGAGACTATAGGCTTCTACAGACAAGCTACCGGAGCCCTAATGCGCTGGTAAAGAGGGTCTATTTTTATTTTCATTCGGGTAGCCCATGCGTTAGCCATGTACATTAAAATAATACGCAAGCGGAAATTCGTGTTGGGAACTACATTAAAAGTGAAAGTCCAATGCATTAGTCTGTCCGAACAGCTGTGACAGCGAGTCAACGCGTTTTTCTTGATATCACACGATTAGCCCTGACTTTTACGATCGAGCAGAACACTCAAATGCGTATGGTCGGGCAGTACGGCGTGTTGCCGGTGCGCTGGATTGGCGGCAGGGTAACGCATAACGCATTAGCTTGTCCAAAAACACCTATTGCCAGAACAAATGCCTGTCACCACCATCGAACTACTAAGCTACAACTGCACCCTTACTACGAATGGTCGAGACTGTGATTTTTGGCACAGAAATTTGGAAATCAGTTTGCGCCATAGGGAGACTGCCAGCTGTTTTAATTAAAGCTGCAATGAGATTGGCAAGATAAAGCGGCATTCAACCGGGAATTCAAGGAGCTAACCAACGTCCCTCAGCCACAGCCACCTTTTCCCTCAGAGGAATTCAGTATTTTTTGTCGTTTTCAATGTTAGATTCATCATGGGTTTTGCAACGGAAATAATCAATTAATGCAGGGATAAGAACCAGTGACTTCAGCGGTCAAACTCTTTGTCTTTTGACTTAGCAAACTAGCGATGTTTTTCCTACATGATGCCTGAAGGCTACGCGATGAGATTCCTGTGGTCAGTTTATTGCTCATATATACCAATGACAGCTTGTATGCAATAGCCTGTGCCTTTGCTAACAGCGAACGATCGGTATTTCCGGTGCCTTGCTAAGCGAATGAATAAATTGTATATTGAGTGAATTTTCGAACATTTTAAAAAAACAGCAAAAACAACTTCATTTTTTGTTTAGGTCATATAAGCCTATATAGTCAGCTGCTTGATTACTGGATCTGTGTTTAGGTAGGGACAAAACTGACAAGAACTTCTAAGCTCCACCCACCATCATATTGTGTCATCCCTTATCAGGCATTTGAGGCAGCAGGTTTTGAGCAAGATCTTCCGAGAAATGGGATCAAGGGTAGATTGTGAGACCAGGTTTTTTAGTTTACTTACACTTTAAGTCATGTGCACTGTCTACTGGCCAACACTTCACCTTACCGCCGCCAGGTGGTGGCAGCACATACCTGGTCGGTTCCAGTGAGATCCCGTCCTCCACGCAGCAAACACTGGCCTTCTGATCACCAACATCCACCACGCACACGCTGGAAAGTCCGGCTCCAAAACTGGCGCACACAGACTCCTGTATTTATAATAAGACTTAATCCACACTAAGGTACACAAAGAGTTTTGTCATTTCACCAAGGTCTATACTAAGATTTCGTTTATAATCTTCAGTGAATGGCGATACTTTCGGGTTGTTATATCCTATCTACTCACATACTCTTTTACAGTAACTGCATTCCGTTACTGCACTATGCTATGCACTATAATTAATACAGAGGTTTTGGAGTTGCCTTTCCATACCCATAAACGTAAGCCGGGCCCGAACTGATGTCATTGGCGCACACGAGTGACCGTACATATGTACGAATTCTCTTCCCAATTTCGCACAATGAGACCCGACACATCTTTCGTTTTCTAGTCGATCCAAATAAGATGGATGCTATGAGCTAATACACCTGACATATTTATATATTTACACCCAGATTGAGCGCTGAATTGCTAGTTATACCGATTCCGCAGGCAACTGTGTGAGTCATATATGTAGTAGGTAGAATCACTATAATTTCGGCTCAGTGGCAAGGTAGGCAACTCCACAACTGAGGCGACTAAAATTGAGTTAAAGAGAGTGGAAGCCGGATGGTACAGAATTTAAGTCTTTCTTCTCTATGAAAGAGTGAAAAGAGCGAACATACAATACGGCAGAGCAGAGAAAATGGCTGGGGATGTAAATTGGAGTTGCCTTCCATTCACAAAAAAGTTTTGTTTTGATCACTTCACGAGTCAAAATGACTCTGTCCAGGGTTGGCTTAGTGCAGGTTGCTAATCCATATCGATTTGGCTTATGGTGCCAATGACCAAATGGAGTTTGAGAATGTGAACCCGTATAGCAAATGCCATGGACGACTCTAACCTGTATAGTGAATGCCATGGAAGGCTCTAATCCGCATAGCGAATGCCAGGGAAGGCTCTAACCTGTATAGCGAATGCCATGGAAGGCTCTAACCCGTATAGCAAATGCCATGGAAGGCTCTAACCCGTATAGCGAATGCCATGGAAGGCTCTAATCCGTATAGCAAATGCCATGGCAGGCTCTAACCTGTATAGCGAATGCCATGGAAGGCTCTAACCCGTATAGCAAATGCCATGGGAGGCTCTAACCCGTATAGCAAATGCCATGGAAGGCTCTAACCCGTATAGCAAATGCCATGGCAGGCTCTAACCTGTATAGCGAATGCCATGGAGAATCCAAGCTTTTCTAGCAGGATCTCCATATAATATCTGATGAGTGTTCTATTAAAGATATCCGGGATCAGTAAGATGCACTTATAGTCCTGAAAAAAATGAATCGATTAATACGTGAATCTCTAGGGAATGAAAATATACCTCTGCAATTTCTTTTAGGCACTTCTGCTTATTAGTGACAATACAATGGTTGACTTAGGAATGTTTAAATTCTGATACAGGACACAAAAACCGTACAATCTGGTTTTGGTTTTTTTAAATTAAATCAGGGGACCATCTTTAATGGCAATGAATATTGCAATTGGGACTGATGGATCATGTGCTAATTTGTGCAAGAATCAATCTTTTTACTCAAGCGATACCGTCCGTGGCGTTTTCAGCCATTGTCTGTCCATGGTTAAACATAGGTCTTCCCCTTAATGTCAACAGGCTGTGTGGTTCCATTGAGGGGAGATTGAGCCTTTTTTTCCCATGCTGGCTCAGGACGTGATGGCAGAGTGCAATTAGCCAGGAAAAAGTCCCTTGAAATACTCCGCAACAGCTGAGATTTGAAACAGGGCTATGAAGAGGACCGACCGTGAGATGCATTCATTTTCCCACTGAGCTATTGTGACTAACCTAAGTGACCGACCGTGGCGTTATTCTTCTAAATTAGGCGAAGTTATACCTTGAGCTGATCCAGTGAGACGTCGAGATTTTTCTTGATGGCATCGCCCCATAGTTTCTCCAGACTGACTAGCAAACTCTCCAGGGTATAACCCGGTTCTGCTTGGATATTCAGATCTCCGCCGGAGAGGGGCCAGACGGTGCTATAACCACTCTCAGGGTGCAGAAACAGCGCCTACAATAAAGGGTAAATGCAAATACGTACTGGTTATTACAGATTCTAAGCACTGCAAT
>Ga0224511_10004557_pt1 | contig 10528 bp, 4 predicted proteins | sample SF_May12_sed_USG_2_FD_169988 | JGI IMG/M metagenome (GOLD analysis project Ga0224511, IMG submission 169988) | Sediment microbial communities from San Francisco Bay, California, United States - SF_May12_sed_USGS_8_1 | ecosystem: Environmental > Aquatic > Marine > Sediment | place: USA... | reverse complement strand
ACGCAGTAGAGTTTTCAAATAAAAAATATGTTTTACCAACGATTCTGTCAACTTTCTCACTGAAATTTATGGGTCAGTCATAATGGATTAGTTCACTGAACAAAATAAGACCAGTTTTTACCGATACTTTTAATATTTTTTTCATTTTTTACGATTTGAGCATCTGGAGGACAGGGCCTTTAAGAATGATCATTTTGTGTTCTAACTAATATATCTACGCCAAAAACCCACCACGAGTAAGGATTCAAAACATTGACAAACTTAAAGATCCATATAGCACGGGGATGTCTTGCAAACACAAACCAGAGTCCAAACAATTACAGTAAAATGTTTACGACTCATGTACATGACTGACTATACTTAGAATCAGTATTTATAGAAACGAAAACGATTCATTTCACGTGCGCACTATTTTTGAATGGTTCAACTGACTAAAATATTCCTGAACGAAACACCGCCCTCGCTTTCGCATTCGCGCTTAAAACGTTACAACACACGTTATTTTCGTGACATCCATTCAAACTTTTCTTCACGCGCTACCTAATACTATCACTTGCTGGATGACCCAGCGGCCGAATAAATAAGTGTACATGTATCCGACCATTGTAATCATGACACATGTATAAATTTTGACCTAAAATTATCGTTATATACATACACGAATTCGCTCTCCTTTCATTAGATATAAAAAGGAAAATGAAATTTCTTTATTGTACAATTGTTGTTTTTATTGAAAAACATCAGTCAATTCTTGTACGTTATTAAAGGTATACACTGTACCACGATGTCCTATTGTGATATAACGCTATCATGTGTATTTCAGATTGTATGATGTTGCATCACTCTCAATAGAAAAAAATCATTGCTATATTACTCTATATATGTTACAATATAAAAGCAATGCAATATAATCTAAACAATTAAAACTAACATCTAATTGCAATTCTTTATTTCAATTAAAACTATGTACCAGAACTATATTTAAAGTTCCTATCCCAGTCTTTGTTGAAATGAACATTTTAAATAAAATGTCAGCGAAAGATATAAAAACATAACATATATATCACGTTACATTCAATCAAATTATTGATACGTTTCTCACTTAAAGAAACGTTATTATGGAAGTGTAATAGCACATTTATTTTGCAATAAATTTAAACGATTTGTTTTGTAAACATAGATCTAAAATTAGAATGACTCGAGCGGCGCTATTTTGACACGACAAGACTCACTCATTCTCATTTTATGTTTAAACTAAAGTGACTTAATTTGTTTAACAGTGCAGTTGCTTTAATTACATCACAAAACGGTTATCAAATAATATTTGTTACATCTTCAAATGGATGATCACATGACCCAACCCCACTAAAAAGCTCTGTCCTAACCCTTTATTGTTGAACTTAACTTGCTCATAGTATTTCAATCAGGCTTAAACATACATAATCACCTGGGCCCCATTATCACTGCAAAATACTGAAATATGAACAGTATTCAACTCATAAAGAGTAATAATAAGAATATGCATAAACATTGCTTTATTTCTTTTGCTTTTATATTTTGTCTTTGAAAATTGTGTATTTTACGTAACTATGAAAAAGAAAATATCAGGAAAAGTAACACAGGCATTGCTATCTTTGAAATTATATTGGAATTTGAAACAGTATGGAAATAATAATGTGTTTACATACATTTTTTGCCTCCTTGTGGCACATTGTTTTATTTGCGTTGTGTGCTTTATTTCAAAGCATAGTTTTAAGTTTAATTTCAGTAAAACAAATGCACAAATTCGTTTAACTGAATATGTTGTGTCAATATATTTTATTAAATGTATAATATGTGCTGTCAGGTAGAGTTGACTGCAGAATAGTGTTATAAGTATAACAGTTGGTACTGCGATAACAACGAAATTTCAACAATCAACATTTCTTTTAAGTGGACCCAAGTACATAAACATCTTTATATGAATATATACCATAAGTCTGGGGCAGTAATTGAGCAGTTTTTATGGAAAATAAAACATCGCCATTTCTTGGGGCTAAATTTGGACGTTTTAAATGAGAATGAGTGATCTAGCAAGGTGCGCGTCGAAAGGAATTCCGTTATATTTATAAACCAGGAAATTCATCCAGGACCAGAGGACGCGCGTATTTGTTTCACATTTTTCTATCGACACCAAGGAATGTCAATGAAATTCCAAGAAGTATTCTATTGATAAGACTGTCTGTGAAATGCTACTGTTTACTTTGATTTGTTTTGATTTTGGGGAAAAAATCCACCAAGACTGGGTTATGATATTTAATGTATTGTGTTCTTATAATCATTGTCCCCACCAAGGCATTACACGTTTACGTTATTACTTGCACTTGTCAATTTTAAGGAAACATAATACCCTCTACCCTTTAAATTAATGTTTACATTATGTTGTGATAATTAACGTATCGACAGAACTTGAAATGACGTTCGATATCCAACAAAATGGCGGGAATGCTCGTTACGCCAAACATTGCAAGTGCGTGTAACCAGTGATACCCAAAATGTTCAGTTTTCTGATTGGCCCAAATGACGTTGTACGTTATGGCGTAACGTAAATTCCCGCCTTTTTATCGGCAATCGGACGTCATTTGAAGATGTATGTCGATACGTTAAGTGTGTATCACCATCGCCATAACGGTTGTTGTTGTTGTTGGAACGCACTAAAAAGGTAAGTCTACATTACTTCCTTACCTTTTCGGCATTCTTCGATTTGGCAGAACTGTCCCATTTATTCAGGATAATAAAGGTGTTTGATGGGTTTGACAGACGCATGCTTACTTTGTGGAAAACAGTTTTCTCCTGCAAAACACGGAAGAAATTTGAAGACCGCCCTGGTTGTGTTATGTCAAATATAGAAGATGGGTGTGTTTATAGCGTTAAAGATGCTTTATAATTTAATTAGTGTTTTGTGGTATTTTAAAATGTGTTTTTTTCTATTCATCTGTTTCTGTGTTTTTAAATTGTTTTCTTTCTCTAGGGTGAGCAAAACATCTTAACTTACCGCTTTAGTGAGCGTGTTCTCGGCATTCAGCACAAGCGCAAGCACATCAGCATCTAGGCAATGTTCCTCAATACACTCATCAAGAGTGTCTGTCATATCAATACCGGGACTGTAAAATGGATATTTATACAGTTTTTTGTATCAAACAAAAGACAAAGCAGTAATCGTACATGCTGGGTGTGTGGCTCACCTGAGGACAATGTCCTCAAAGTGAACTTTTATATGTCGTCCATCGTCGGTGCGTCCGTCCGTGCGCCAACAACTTTAAACAACTACATCTCCTACATCACTTCCTTGTATGAAACTCTACTATATTTGTTTAAAGAATTAATGTCCATGAAGAACATGGATTGCCTTTAGAAAATCTTGTAAAATACCACAAGGCGTAGAGCCTTGATCTTAATATAAGATACATGATCTAGTGGTCCTCAACGAAGTGTTGCAATTATGCACTTAAGGTCGAAACGGGCCCCATTAGGAGACTCATCAGTTTTACATAGTGTTATATTGGAAAATCTTAAAAGGCCACAAGGCCTAGAGCTTTGATATTTTGAGTGAACCATCGTCTGGTGGTCCTCTACCAACATTTTTCAAATTATGCTTCTGGGGCCAAAAGGGGGCTCATCAGTTTTATATTAAGTATTTTTGGCCTTACCTATCTACTATTTTCACATTCTCTTGAAGAAGTTTGCATTTTGCCTCGGGCCAACCAATCCGGATAATCGCGTTCTCCCGTAGCTGTTTATTACCTATAGCGCTCGCTAGATCCATTGCTGTCTGTAAAGAGAACACAATAGATAGGCAAGATCAATGCAAGTTGGAGCAATATTAAAACGCAATACGAGCTGTCGTGCACTGTGTTCAAAAATAAGGCAATGGATCTTTTTTAAACACTCAAAAACATTTCTGACATTTACCCTGTTTTAGAATATAACCGACATGTCTAGCCAATGAAAAAGCTGAATGTTTTCGCTTAAACCCACTACTTATATGATAATTTACTTTCTGTATAGACAACGTTGTGATGGTTGCTCCACTATTACACAAGTCACATGCGAAAAGCAATGTAATGCATCAAACTAAAATATTATATTGCCCAAAATACAGTTTGCTGACGTAATAAGGTACATGTACTGGTAAGATTACGTATTTTTTAATTTCACATAAGTTTAACAAATCAAGGACCTTAATCCAGGACGTCCTTTGTTAATTTGACTTAAATTTAAACTTGCCAAAGACATCATGCCCATGCATATAATAAGCAAGTTTGAATATGATTGAGTAAAGATAACTACACAGACCTGTCAAAAGCCTGCCCGTCGTAGGTTAGAACATACAACGCTTGTACAAATGTACCAGTGTATAACATTTGTGTAGTTTATACAATGAATTCATATCGAACTGACGATGCAGACACATTACCCCAATGTGACCTTACAAACGCCAAACATCAACGCACTGCGGCGATGATGTGTGGTAAGGTTTTGAAAATTCTAATATTTATAGTAGCATTACTCGGGCATCCACAAAACTACATTCGAACAGTTGCCTCGCAGAGTGACATTGGCCTGATAGCTACGTGCCTGAAAACGCCCGACACGTCATTTTAATTTGACTATTCTAAGTTATTTGAAAAACCCTTTAATTAAGAATGTATGGTTTGGATACGAAATTGCTAACAAACATGTCGCGAATGTACAAGGAACACACATTTCCGCCTGGTGTAACCTTGCCCCTTGAGCTACGAACCTAAACGGAAAAGCTGAACACACCGAAGCACTTTGGTTATGCTTTTAAAAAGCTTTCTTTAAACCGAATATAAGTAGCAAACTTGTTCAAACAACAAATGTGACTTCCCCCCCCCCTCCCCTTCCCAAGGTGACACCGTCCATTGAGCTACGGACCTGAAAAAGCGTGGGGCTCATTGTCTCAGTGTGGTGATGATGTGTGACAAGACCCTTTTAAAAACATAAGTATGTCCAGAACAGGAAATTTCTTACGGACAGGCGGACGGACGGAAGGGCGGAAGGACGGACGAACAGACTATTTAGATATTGAAATTATTTTTGGTCGCACAAAAACGTACTTTTGCATTGTAAACACCGCCTTTGCAACTTAGCTTTGAAGACAGGGTGGTATTCATTACATCACCTTCTTAGGGACACGGATTTAACATGTATTGTTTTGGTTTAGTTATTTTGCTGTTACATACAATGTATATATCAAAGGCAAATTAAGTGTTAAAACAAAATACCCTAACTTTACACCATTAACTTCTTGGTCGGACCACACCTTTTTACGTTTACATGTACATGTGATTTGCGCGACACTCCGTCTCGGCAATGTTAGCCGTTGTGCCAAGTAATCTTTACTTTAACCAACCAGCGAAGTGGGAGTCTGAACTAACATAAAAATGACTACTTTTATGCTTTAACCTCTTAGTCTGACCATGTCTTTTATGGCAGTCGCCCCGTACTACATCATTGTGTAGTCATATTTTTCTGGTCCTCAGGGATCATGGAGTGTACATGTACATTTGTATGTTGTTTACATTTGAAAATGGAGTTCCGCTCATGCGCTAGGGGGCGTCAGTGGTGTGGCATAATTCATTACTACCGATGAACGGCTTCAATAAAACCGAGGCTGCTGTTTTCTCGTGCAGGCTATGCTTCCTGAGGGCTTTTCCTTTCATCAGTTTAATAAGTGTAGTTATTATACGAAACACATGTCTCGTTATCGTAACTCTTCATGCCGAGTTCTTTCAAAATCAATATGTGCATAGTAGTCTGTTCAAACATGACGTTAAGCATATTCAACATCTGACCTCTAAGTTTGATGTAGCAAAACATCTGTGCCAACCTATTATACAATCGGTCAACCTATTATGCAGTAATAGTGTAGACAAACATATTATTCACCAAATTTGACCGTTGACTAAGTTTAAGCCACATTTTAAGGGATGAACAAGATTATAACGCGGGACAGTCCATCTCTTATACACTTTCACACTTTAAATTAAAAAATGGCAACTCTTTATGATGGTACTGCCCGGACGAGCAAATACGGATGCTCGAACCCAAAAATATCTAACCAGAACAAGAACAGTTATATCAAGCTGAAGCCTAGTTTACACTGTCCCGGTGTACGCCCCGATGTGTCGCGACAGTTTGTACCGAGGCCAGAATAAACAACAAATTGAGTGGCAGGGGATATGGATAATATCGTGAGCATTGAGGCTTTACCTCCCTATTTCCTCCTCAGTCTCGATAGAATATAAGTATGTTTCATATGTTCCTGGTGTGGATGGGAAAATCCATCCCTCCACACCATGAATACTTAGTATTACCCTTTTCTTGCATAGTTTCTTTATTTAGTGTTATGGTGCCTAAAACAATAAACCAAGAGTGCGACCTATTTTGTTATAGTACATCCAGAGTATAGCGATATTTCATTCAACAACATCTTAACATCACGGCTATGGGTCATTGTGTTTACTTAAATAAAATCGTCTGACGTTCGAAATAATGTGTTTTCCCATTTATTTCGGATATTTAAATAAGAGATCGTGACAGTCTTAAGAACAGGTAAAATATAAATTGATTGAGCAAACCGCTTTTCGTTAAAAAAACAGGATAAAATGTCTTGAATTTGCATAACACATTTGATGAATACGCGTACATCTTGTAGTTCGTACCAAACGAGAACTGGTCAATATTTATTAATTTTCACCATGAAAGTGTTTTATTGTGGTTTATTTACATACATAATTATATAATTATGTGAATGTATTAGAAATCAAATACATCGCAATTTGAAAGGTAAGATGTGTTTTTCAAAACAATTTGATGAAATGATTTCGTTGTGTCCGGATTCGAGGTCATCGACCTTGATGACGGGATTTTCCCAAGGTCGATATTTAAGAAACTTGCCTCAAGGCTTACAGCGCCTAATTGCAACACATATTTGCAGCACTACAGAAGAATCACAAACACATGATAGTAAAATTTAAGAACATGACATTGTTAGATAAATCACCGGGCCGCTTTTAACTATTTTCTATTTTTCATTATTTTAATTTTGAATAAAAATATGAGATATTACTTCCCCTAATCCTTTTAATAAAACGTAGATAATTTCTGAAACAATGTTTTAAAAATCTGCACGGTTAAATCGTTAAATTAAAATATCAAACATATGCATTTTTGTTAATCTAATTAAATTATATAACACACTGATGCATTTTCAATTCGACGACGCCAGTTAAGAGCCGTAAGCCTTATTTTAAAATATCCTGTCACCACATGAATCTGAAAAAAAAGATTACAATTCCTCATAGTTAAAGGGTTACTGCTAAGGCCCATTTTTGTACTGTTATTTGATCATTTGGTGACTTAATATTTAGTCTTAATATGCCAGTATTGTTTAAAAGGTTCATTCCCTAGGACACAAAACAGTTTTATTCTTGAAGCAAAGCTATGACTTAAGTGCCATTTTTAGAAATACTGTTAAAAGTCTCAGTAGATTGCATTATGTGCATTGTTAAATTTTGCTGGATTTAACACAATCTCCATGAAATATAGAAATGGCCTGAGATCAAACTACATGTACAGTTGTACACCATTTTTCTATTGAATACTTTTTTAATTAAAAGATTGATATCATGCTGCTGTTACATTGTACTAACAATTTTTACACAAAACTCAATTGCATTTTTCAGTTTCTTGGGTACATTGTAACTTAACTATTAATTATTAACTTTTCATCTTAGAATTACCCAAAGTATTTTGAAAAAGCCCCAAAAATCTGGTAACCACATTGAAAAAAAAGCAGGTAGGCTGGGGCTGAAAAGATTTTCTTGTGGTTTTTTCCTTATACATCTTTGCCATGAAAATACATTTTACATATAATTGCCCTAAAACTAGAAAATAAATCTGAAATCACCCACCCCACCTAAAACCAAAAATACAACTGTAGGTTCTCATTTTTGTATGTAAATGGGGGTTACCTAAAACACATATTTTGTAGGCCAAAAGAGATGATGGTACTCTCTCAAACTGTAATTATCTATTTTCTATCGCTATCATATGCATATTGTTGTTTAACTATACATTATTTAACATGCTAGTTAAGAAGTGTAATGAGGGTAAAAAACCCTGCATCCCATCAGGCACTCAACGTTGAATCAACGTTAAATCAACCATATATCAACCATATACATGTAGCAACGATAGACGAAGATGGTTGGTGTGTCAATGTTGATCAACGTTGAATCAACGTTGAGAATCGTTGATAACGATTATCAACCATATATCAAAGATAGACGAAGATGATTGAATTAACGTTAATATATATGTTTATCTTCGTTATCCAAGCAAGCATGGGTATATCTTTTATATACTTTTGTTAAATTTTAGTAAATCGGCCCGATAACGGCTGGGTACCTGAAACAACCTCCCCCGACACGAATTCATAGGAAAATACAAGAGAAAAGAAAACAAAGAAAAATATCTGCATAACAATTAAGTTTTTCAGAAATTATTTTATGGTAAAATTTGTTGAATTAAATTAGATTTAAACATACTGGATTTTGTGTTGTTGAAAACGCTAAATAACAGTGTTGTCACTGTTTCATTTTTAAATAGTTATCTGTAACCGGAAATCTTTTTACACAACGCTTTTATTTTTTCGTGTTCCATTTTTGGCGGGCGTGTTCCAAAATCTCATTAAAACGAATAGTTTCTAGACAAGCCTTTGGTCTTATGTAAATTCATTACATGCATTTAATCTTTTTTTGTATTATTGATAACCATATTAATTTGTTTATACCAACTCTTTCGCATTTTTAAAATATTCGCTGTTTAAAATCTTTCTCATTCGTACCTTTATCATTCTTTCAATTTTTCTTTCGCTATCAATCGCTTTAATAATATTTTTACCACTTGAGTTTTTTATATATAGACATCTTGTTCTAATATAATAAATTATAGTAAGTTCTTTATTTTGCAATATTTGTATTATATTTTACAGTATTCAAGCCATTTGCCTTACTCATCAGGTTCTTGGGTGCATACCCTCATTTCACCGTGGTGTACCGGTAAGTCTAAATAATAAAATCCTACACAGACGTGACATTTCTATCATACATATATACATAATTTTGTCATTATTTATTTATCAAGTATTCTCGGTTTTGTTAACCAAAATAATTTTACATCATATTAGAACTTTTTAACAAATCTATGTAAACTGTAGATCTGCATTTTGATCGGTGTATTATTTAGTTCTGATTTTATCTTTGTATGTTTCAGTTTTTACAGGGAAAATAAACCGTTAACTACTGGGGCATAATATTTACCCCGGAACCATGTGACATGCTAACCGAAACTACAGGTAATCAATTATTTTTTAAGACAAATATCCCTTTTATTTGTCATTTAGTTAGAACTCTTTATATTTTGTAAGTTTAGGATAAATCCATTATATAAATTAAAGTAAGCAATAAATGTTATCCATATTTATCATAAAAGCGCCTTTACACATGTCCATTATTTCAGGTATCATATTTGATCATCAATGGCAACACAGTCAAGCAGTGATCAAACATCTATTAAGAGACCTTTTCCTGCAATGTGGCCATGGGATACAGCTTCCTCAGAAAACAGTGGAAGAGGAACAAAAACTTTCTAGTCATTGTATTGATAACCCAGTTTGTGTCTGCTGTGCAATACTTTAAAGAAATGTGCTGACAATTCAAACATATGTGTAATCTCTACAATATCATACCGATATACAGAAACCGACATCGGGCAGACATATGAAACTGATATCAACACGATATCGGTTATCCGATATCGATACAATATCGGCCAATATTGAAATCCGATATTAAAATGATATCAGCCCGTTATCTGCCTAATATGGAATGCCTGCTGGGTTTCAACGTCAATCAACCTCATTTCAACGTTAATTAACCATAGTTCAACCTTGATCAACCTCATTTCAACGTCGATCAACCTTGTTTCAACATTGATCAACCTCATTTCAACAATTTTCAACGTCGATCAATCTCATTCCAACGTTGATCAACCTTGTTTCAACGTTGATCGACCTCATTTCAACGTTGATCAACCTCATTTCAACCTTGATCACCCTCATTTCAACGTCAATCAACCTTGTTTCAACGTTGATTAACATCATTTCAACCATTTTCAACGTTGATCAACCTCATTTAACCATTTTCAACGTTGATCAACCTCATTTCAACGTTGATCAACCTTATTTCAACATTGTCCAACAATATTTCAACCACCTTTAACACTGTTTCAGAAACATTATCATTTTTGAAGGGTTAATAACTAACCTTCAACCTTAAAGGGGCATTGTCTGATCTTTTTATCAGCTATTTATCAGCTATTTATTAAATATTTTAATATCAAGTAATATTTAATCCTCAAAAAGTATGAAATGATAACATAATACCGAAACATATTGCAA
>Ga0224511_10004556_pt1 | contig 10529 bp, 8 predicted proteins | sample SF_May12_sed_USG_2_FD_169988 | JGI IMG/M metagenome (GOLD analysis project Ga0224511, IMG submission 169988) | Sediment microbial communities from San Francisco Bay, California, United States - SF_May12_sed_USGS_8_1 | ecosystem: Environmental > Aquatic > Marine > Sediment | place: USA... | reverse complement strand
TGCAATCGTTAAAGGAAGTGTCTGCAAGAGTTTGTGACAGCCGGTCTCTGATGGCACTTAAATTATTTCTGAACCAGGCTACAACAGATTCGCATAAGTCAAATATCCAGTTTGCTGCACGGATATCCAGATTACATCACACTCATAAAATACACAACAATGATAATATGAATTTCGAACATACAAGGTGGGTATTGCGCTACTTTTACCTGGAAATTCCTCATTTTTTGGTCCTGAGTCACCAACAGGTCCACTCACTCCAGAATCGCCGACAGGTCCATTCACTCCAGAGTCACCGACAGGTCCACTTACTCCAGAGTCACCGACAGGTCCACTCACTCCAGAGTCACCGACAGGTCCACTTACTCCAGAATCGCCGACAGGTCCACTCACTCCAGAGTCACCAATAGGTCCACTTACTCCAGAATCGCCAACAGGCCCACTTACACCAGAGTCACCAATAGGTCCACTTACTCCAGAGTCACCAACAGGTCCACTCACTCCAGAGTCACCAATAGGTCCACTCACTCCAGAATCGCCGACAGGTCCACTTACTCCAGAGTCACCGACAGGTCCACTTACTCCAGAGTCACCGACAGGTCCACTCACTTCAGAGTCACCGACAGGGCCACTTACTCCAGAGTCACCAACAGGTCCACTCACTCCAGAATCACCAATAGGTCCACTCACTCCAGAATCGCCGACAGGTCCACTAACTCCAGAGTCACCAACAGGTCCACTTACTCCAGAGTCACCAATAGGGCCACTCATTTCAGAGTCACCAATAGGTCCACTCACTCCAGAGTCACCAACAGGTCCCCTCACTCCAGAATCGCCAACAGGCCCATTTACACCAGAGTCACCAATAGGTCCACTTACTCCAGAGTCACTAACAGGTCCACTCACTCCAGAATCACCAATAGGCCCACTTACACCAGAGTCACCAATAGGTCCACTCGCTCCAGCTTCACCAACAGGTCCTTGTTCAGGTTGAACTCCCAAGATGAGAACGATAACCACAGCTACGCGGGTTTGAAGCATGGCTCCAGTCTTAATAAACCTCTACTGATCAAGGGTGACAAGAAGCCAAATGATCGAGATTTAAGCGCGCAGTTAGACTAGGTTAGGAGGCTGGGCTAATATGTGTATAACAACCAGCCATGCCAGAATAGCCTATCGCAAGCAACTACCTCCGCAACGAATGGGGGGCGGCAACGGAAGAGTCAGTAATGAGAACACCACTTCGAAGGAAACATCGCTGCGAGCTCATATGTACCCACAGCACAAAAACCAACAGGAAGGCCACAAGCTGGACTTGAACCAGCTGACTACCTGAAAAAGCAGACGGACCATAACATAGAGGCTTGACTCCCTGTGGTGATCATGTGTGCAAAACAAAGGTAGGGCTGAACAGCACTGTTAAAAAAGGGAATTTAGGAGCAATGTACTAACGTCATTGACTCCCCATTAGCAGAGGAAAGAAAACACAGCGTTAATGCAGCTGAAAAGTTGGCGCTGGCGACGACCAATCAATGTAGCCAGGTGCGCACTGGCAAAATGGCAAATAGTTATGATGTGAAAGGGATGAGCGCTGCCCGGGAGTAACTCGCACAAGAGCTCTGTATGAGACTCACCTTACTAGGCAGATGATAATCCCACCAGGGCGTAAGTGCCTCGTTGAGATAGTTGGAAGACTGCTTGCAATGGAAAAGTGGTACTGGACAAAAATCTACCCCCTAGAGGAAAGAGCACCAGGAACAAATCCAAGCAGGTCCCTGGATTATGTGGTAACTGTCCTGGGATGCTACTATATGCTAGGCCAGTGTGATTGGGTGCAGAAACAACTGGTACTGACACACCTTATTAGTTATTAGGGATGTCAAGGTCATTTAATCCCGTTAATGAAAGATAGTCACGACAGCTCAGTGGGAGAAGAAATGAATCTCACTGCTGTCCTCCCTGTGGCCCGGGTTCATTTCCCAGCCATGGCTGAGAATTTCAAAGGAATTTCCCTGGCTGATCACACACTGCCAACCTGTCCTGAGTCAGTGTGGCAGAAAATGGCTCAATCTCCCCTCAATTGTACCACACAGCTTGTGGACAGTGAGGAGGAAGGCCGAAGTTCAATTGTGGACAGACGATGGCTGAATAAAAAATGAAAGATTAATTAAGATTGAACTCAAATCAGATCGAAATTATGCAAAGTGACATGTGTCATGTGAGCTAACCGGTATACCTGGTACGCACAGCCCGCACTAGCTGATCGCTTAAATGTTGCGTCCGATTAATCTACATGCCTAGGATAAAGCCTAACAGTTGGCGAATCAGAGTAAAAAGGCCTCATCTGATCGACCTCGGACGTCCGACTGTTTGTCTCCTATAGACAAAATGAGTCCGACGTCCGACTCATCAACCAATCTAATGGTCTTCCACGGAGTACGTAGCAACATTCGCGCAATCATTTCAGGTCTTATTACAGGGATCATTGGAAAGCGAAATTTGTTTGATTTGGCAATAATATTTACTTGATTGGCTCCAAAACAAACCGGAATAGTGCGTCCGACGGATCTGTTTGGAGTGAAAAGGGACCTCGGATCTAAGGTCAGACGCCAAATCAGAGGCAAACTGCGTCCAGCCCGAGTAGTAGATGTACTAGTAGCAATGCAATGAATGAACAAATACTAAACACAAACGAAACCTGGCAGCTTGCACTGACATACTCGTAAGGCTTAGCAGGTGGTAGTAGAAATGCGCGACTGTTGGTGAAATTACTCACTGACTGAGAGTACTAACTAATGCAGTTCACTAGTTGTTATGTCAAGCGACTCCGTAAATGGCAGTGGTGGACTAGCTCGACCAAAAAACCGGAGACAATCGCAGACCAACAACTTCAAAAGACCTCCAGTCAAGATGGCAGCCGGTTTCGTAAATTCACAGATTCAGCACTCATGAAGGATTTTGAACCCAATTATCGCGACGACCGCACACATTCTCTCACCAATGTTGTTCGGATTTGAAGCAAACGGTCGCTAAGGCCACATCAACTTTATCACGAGCTGCGTCGAATCTGTGTTTGGTCCACCGCTCAGGTAGCGTAATTCCTATCTTCAGCCATTCCATACATCAGGCAGTAGGGAATTCGCCGCTATTGCTCACTGCGTTCGCGAAAGGCTGTGCATTTCTTGAATTAGACCCCTTCTCAGGAACTGACTACATTGTTTCCTTCGAAGGGGTAATAAAAATTGTTCTCAAAACCAGATTAGCGTGATCTAAGCACAAAGTTTGACTAAGTCTAAAACAGGAGCTGAACTTAATTGTATAACAATAGCCTTTGCTTACACTCTGAGAAAGGGGACGTTTACACTCCCCTTATTCAAGCGCAACAAGTATGAGTTTCTTTCGCTGTCGTTTTTGGTAGAATACAAGTTGTCACTTGGCTATCGTAGCAAATAAAATGGATCAAATGATGAAACACGGTAGCATACTGGACAGGCTGCTTCTCACATTGATACGCAATGGAGCCAACAAACTTGACGTTGGGACAAAAGGTAAAATATGGTGTGGAAATTAACCAGGCATCAGGTCAGCAGGTTGTGTCCAGGAAAAACCCTTGCAGCTCTTACAATAGCCATCACAAGGAATTCTAGTACACACCAAGGAAACAGGATAGGAAATGATTATCATCTGAGAATTGCATACCCTCCACAGTCATCCTATTACAAAGTAGGTTCCTGATTCCAGGAAATCCCCGAGGCTTACAGACTCACGGACGGACATCCATTAAATCAGGTAGCCAAGCGAAACAGTAACCCAAGGTCTGTCTGTCACTGAAGCCTGGAGTCAGTTTACACACTTAGGTATGCAGGGTCATACAATAAGGCCGAGTACAATAATACAAAATTTGATCCACATGTTGCGGTATTCCTGGTGTCAAATATAAAATAAAGAGATTTTGTCTCTGAAAGTCAGTCATGACGGGTCATTGAATAGAGTTAATGTGCTAGTTGGATCATCAAAAGTGTAGTTGCAATACAGGATGACACAATTTTTTCACCATGAGTGTTTCATACGGTAAACGTTGAGCGGCGCATTGCACAAGGTAATTAGTAACACTCATCCCAGTGAGTAGTTATTCATTACTCAGCTCAGAATCCTCGTCAACCACCTCGTCATTACTTATACCCTCTTCCCCCTCATCCTCACTTGCGTCTAGGTCAAGGTCATCGGGTATAAGCGGCATCTCAGTCATTACTAAACCTTTGTCATATAGGTTCATGACCAGCTCAACCTGTAACCCAGGACAAAATGTAAAACATGGTCAGATATTCTGTGTCCAAGGATTCCATGGAAATCATAAATGCACCAACGGGTACTGGAATCCATTTCTTAATGGAGAGTTAACTCAAGAACTCAAAACTTATCACTATAGGCTTTCTAAAATTGTCCTCGGCTTAGATGCCAACCTTTTCAGTGACATCTTCCAGAGGCAACTCGTCGATTGCCATAAATTCTGGAAAGGCTTTCTGCAAGATCTCCACTGCTGGCGCTAACTGCAACAATGGTAGCTGGTATTAGGGTAAGGTACAGTATAAACTGGTCTAGTACAAAGGCAGAGAATCAGGTTATTGGTTCAATGCATGAGACCGCCTCTGCCAAAAACCACTCTACATTTCTCTCCATACTCTACTAACTGCGCATTGGGATAAGTTCAGATAGGAGATTTGTTTTACTAACCATCCATATATGGGAGACTGATAGAAGTTTATAAACTCGGCCACAGGAGACACTGGGAAATTACAACCAAGCTGGGCATGCCCTACCCAGACTATCTGGTGGTAATGAAACTAACAGGTAAAACTAACTTATAAACCCAACACCTAACTCCTCTGATTATTACTTATAAAATTTTGTGTATCGAGTTGAGCAAAGTTGTGCCGCACTGTCAATAACAAAAACCTGCTATTGTTTTGTCATTAGACTCACCGAGGGGTCAATGTCGAAGAACTGGATGTCATTAGAATGATAGAGACGAGCATTATCCGTGTTATAGTACACTTTTATAGCTGTAATATTCTCATCATCTTTGATCATGCTCTCTGCAATGAGAAGAAACAGATTAGCAGACTGCCTTGCGGCGAATTTTGAATAACTTGACACAGCTCAACGTAAAGTTGATCCCCGCCGGAACTCATCTAACCTATATAAGACGTTACCTTGACTTTCTAAAATGGCGACCGTTCGAATTTAAGCCGAAGACAACGAAAAATTGAGGGATTTAAAAAATCTTTCAATCAGTATGATGAATTTGAACACTAATCAGGCTTTGTTTCACTATAATAAATAAATAAAATAGAAAAAACACAAATTAGTTGGCCTTCAGTCTTGTCAGTAGATGCCAGGGGTCAAAGCTCAACTCAATCGTTGAGAACAACTGCTCGTGAGTCAACAATGAGCTCTAAAACCGTGTAACACATCGGGGTTCTCCGACTCACTGCCAAATATTGAGTTTTCTCAATGTTAAAGTGCTACTCAAGCTTTTTAACATTCCCTTATATATTGGTCTCTTTCTGGAGACCTGCTATACATGCACTGTTCTCACCTGTACAGGTGGAGTGGCAACACCTAAGCGCAGTGTATTGCGTAATCAGATACGATCCGAGCTGCTAAGATTTTCATGCTGAACCTAATAAGCCTCATTCAATGATAGACATATATAGAGCATTTGATTCTTGATCATAACTATTGAATGAGTGGTCTGATTGAGAAATGATTTCACAGGTGTCATCCTGATACATGTAGACACCTTTCAACCAATTTTCAGCAAAATCAGAAAAATAATTAAACAACCTATAGTTGTCAACGCCCCAGTGGGGCCCCCCAAAAACGGTTAACTCAACTGCTCATGACCAATCACGGGCCGCAAACTCCATACAAACATTAAAGGGGTTGTGACAAGGTCGATGCATTTTCGGAGTTGTGTTCCCCATTCTTAAAGGGAGGCAACTTTGCATTCATCACAGCGATAGCGAGTGGTCTTTTTCCACAAACTGAATATCGGTTACTCAATTAATTATGGCCCAATTGGCCCAAATAGAGATAAAATGGGATCTAATTACTAAAACTTAGTAACCTAGTGATCTTCACTCCCTTATAACATCAAGTAGAACTTAAATTTGAACGTAAGATTGGAGAAAACTTAAGTTATAAAAAGTGCTTTGCCGGTTTCCCCTACCCCTAAATAGAGGCCGTTGCGTTAGGGACTCTATAATTGCGCAATAATGGCACTAACACTCATTGACAGAGGTGAAAAACTGCGCTCTGAAACCCTATTTCTATATTTTTGTTGCACGGTTTCTCTATTCAGACTTGTGTAACTACAAGTCTAGTATACACCTGCAAACGCATCCGTCAAACGTCGGCGCGTAAGCCGATAGATTAACACAAAAACACCAACAGCTCTGTGTTAATTTCCTATCTCGAGGCCAATTCTGGTGCGTCGACAGTCTGAAAAGTACGCCGTCAAGGGCTCTAAGTATGCAAATCGGATAGGGCTATATCTAAGCTTCCATTTAAACTGGGTATTGGGCCCATTTGTTCATGGTAGGCTTCAGAATCTACAAACAAGTGAAGTCACTTTTGCCCATTTCATAACCCCTTTAACAATACCAGATACCATCACTGACTGTTCAATCGGGATCCACACGGAACTTAAGTTTCTCTTTAAAACTGGATGTAAGTGTTTTTACAGGGAATGGTTGTATATAAGGTGGCAGTATTGCTATTGGGACCTTTCGTTCTGACGACAGTACCTTCCTGTGGTACTTGGTCCAGATTCGCATCTTGCTCATTGACGATTCGGAGGCAGTGTTTCCTCACCAGTCTAACCCGAGTATCTGGGGTCAGCTCGACACTTCCGGACACTTCCCCATCCTCCCATCGTTCACCCTGCTCAGAGACGGTCAGCATTCGCTCAGCTACAAATAACAGTGGCTGAAGTGAGGTACATACAGGGACAGGCGGGCATTTAGATGCAGCCAGGAGGAGATGCAGCCAGGAGGGTGGGGAGACGGGAGCCAGAGAGACAGGCAGTTAGACGCAAGCGGCCGGGAGAGCGGGAGGGTGGGGAGACGGGAGCCAGAGAGACAGGCAGTTAGACGCAAGCGGCCGGGAGAGCGGGAGGGCAGGCAGCTGGGCCAGACAGGCATGCACGCATTCATGTAGATGCACTGCAGTTCGACAGAGTTCAATTTGTCTTGAACGGAATATTAACGTAAGTTCATTTTGGTATTGAACTTTTTGTAATGTGTACTAGAAGTGCAACGCACGCGAGGCAGTTGAATCTGTGCGTGGTGGTTTTAAAAAAATTCTACACAGGCACTTGACCATGCCATTTAATGGACCTTCTAAGTCTGATGCTTGTTGGAGCGGTAGGAGCTGATACTCACAATGAGGGCCCGCTGTGACTTGGATTCTAACCTAGGTACTCATGGCTGCAAGCCAGCGCTTGCCAACAAGTAGTATATGGGGGTAGACAAGGGGGTACACTCAGAAGACTTGAGGTACAGGCTTACAGCACTGGGAGTACAGCACCACCGCCTACTGTTGTACCTATCTTAGCTCTGACCATCTTCCTCCCCCCATACCCTGGGTATGTCGATGAGACAACCATCTACTTACTCTCATCCAGGCACGGAGGTAACGAGTCGTGGATGAATTTCTTTGCCATGAGATCGCATGCTCCGTCCACAGGAGCGTAGTCAATCAGTCGTTCGGTGAGCTGACGAACTTTCTCCATGAAAGCTTTGCGTCTGTCACACGCCTGAGAAAAAGTGAAATGCTTATAGAAGAACTCAGACTGTCTGGTCTAACATAGGAGTACAGTCATTAGACCAAGCTAGTGGTTCCCTTTTTTACCATGTCGAGGCCGTCACTGTAATGATGTATTCATGTCGTGGTTGTAAATGACTTAGCTTGGCCGTCATATTGTGATACCATCAAAGGGGTTAAGCCATGCCCGAATGTGCCTTAACTTGTTAGCATATTCTGAAGCCTACCATCAACAAATGGGCCCAATACCCGGCTCAACTGGAAGCTTAGATAGACCCCTATCCAATGCGCGTACTTAGACCCATCGGTGACGCACTTTTTAGACCAGCGACGCAACAGAATTGACCTCGAGATAGGAAATTAACACGGAGCTGTTGGCGTTAGCATTGATTTCTCGGCTCACGCCCTGCTGTTTGGAAAATCCTCTTGCAGGTGTACACTAGACTTGTAGTTACAGAAGTCTGAATAGAGAAAATGTACAACAAAAGTACTGGTATAAAAATAGGGTTTCAGAGTGCAGTTTTTCACCTCCTGTCAGCGAGCGTTATTGCCATAATCGCGCAATGATAGAGCCCGAACACAGCGACATCTATTTAGGGCAGGGGAAAACCCAGCAAAGCCTTTCTTATAATAGAGGTTAAGACGCGAACGGTATGCCAAAACGACTTCTCCTAACCGTTGGCCCAATGTAATCGTAATGCGTAGAGAGGTTAAGAAACCAAGTTCCAGCATCAAGGTCATAGAAACCCTTCGAGAAATGAGTAGAATCCAGCGACTACGACGATCAAATCGAGGTCGCCGTCTCGTTTTCGCAGTTGCTATAGTTATTACAGCTTAGAGCCCAGGGAATTCTACGATAGGGCCCTTCAAAGAAGACTACAGCAGCGCTTTAGTAGGGAAAGTTGGAAACGACCGCGGCTTTCTTTCTGCTGGTGGTCAAACCAATGAGTTACTGTATGTAGATCACTATCACATGTCAAACTCAGTGGTACTAACCCGGAGATAGGCACATGCCGTGTAAACTTTTCAGCTCAAGGGCTGAATGGCTGCTATAAAGCCCCATTGAACGTTTTATGAGTACAAAGAAATCCATGGCTTGCTGAATTCGTGATAGAATTAAGTGAGCAGCAGGGATTTAAGCAAGGATTTCCAGGACTTCCAGTTAGAGGCCCAGTCAAAAGGGGCATTACAGGTAGTGGCGAATGTCTAGCTCCGCGTTAGTACTACTGAGTTTGACATGTGGTAGTGGTCTACACGATCTAATACTAAAATAACCATGATTTTAAGACATTGGCAAGCAGATCAGATCAAGTTTAAACTGTAGGAACTTTTCCGACTATAGTACTCCGAGCTCGCGTTAGAAAACTCAATTTACAGACTCATTTTTACAATGGGTTTAGGGCCACACGGGCACCGCTATCGTAAAAAATAAAGCCAGATGTGTAGCCTAAGACTTCGAACAAGACGTTCGGGTAGGTTTCACCGAGGTTCACGGCGAGTAGAACAAGATAATAGTAATGGGACCTGTAACTGTTTAGAGAATTCAACCGGTTTTGCCAACGGTTAGGAGTTGCCCGGGAAATCCCTTTGGTCACATGACCGCTTATTTCCATTATGTTTATCGCGCGGAAAGGCAACTATTTGCATTTTAACCTCTCTATAAACTTCAGTTTTCTTCAATATCACTTTCAATTTCGAGTTCTACTCTATGTTATAAGGGAGTAAAAATTATTAGGTGAGTAAGTTTTAATAATTAGATCTCATTCTCTTTCTATTCGAGTCACTGATATTATGTTTAAAAAAGAACCACTCACTATCGCCACAATAGAGGCAGAGCGGTCTCCCTCAAAGAATGGGGAACACAACTCCGAAGATTCATCTACCATTGACCTGGCTTAACCCCTTCAGGAGAAGCTGCAAGACAGGCCCAATCCACTTGAGTTATAGAACCTCAATTGATTAATGAGGACAACTGATAGATGCTGATCAGTCAATCTTTATGATTGGAGCAATGAAAGTCGTTCTATTGCTGTACAACAAAGTCCAACTGGCAAATAAACCGGTAACAAGTATGTGATCGGAGTTGCCCATACCTGATCATTTTCTGACAAAGGTGAACAACTCCTAATACTAGGTGTATCGGCGCCGCGGAGGCTGCATGCGGTGACAAACCATCATTATGGGCATTCATTGGGGCTAACACAAGGTATATTTGTGACGGAGGCTCTGTGGTGAGGCGTTTGGTTACCATCCTGTCACCCACCTCACTCGGCTCCGTCTGGAAGGCTATCCCTGTGTAGTCGAGATAATCATTTGGTAAACTCTCTCTGAAGTCCACATCTTCCTCTGTAGCGTTTGCTAACGCTGCCGGCAGCATCTAAGTAACAACAAGCACATCCCATTATATAACAGTCAACTTGCCCTGTAAAGGACGAGGGAGAAATTTATTCAATAAAATCAGGAAAAATACATGTGGTTCGTTGGTAATATCCAACACTTAATTCATCTTAACAGCGATTCACTTCTAATAAACCTTCAAAGCACAGGATATCACTACGGTGACTTATGCCAGGAAGTAACTATCATGCTTACCAGACTGAAAAGATCGCTCCATGTGTTCTTCTGGTGAGTGGATACAGTGATATGCAGTGAGTGCTCATCAGCTTGTGCCATTGCCTAAATGAAACAGCACAGGATAGCTT
>Ga0224511_10004555_pt1 | contig 10534 bp, 4 predicted proteins | sample SF_May12_sed_USG_2_FD_169988 | JGI IMG/M metagenome (GOLD analysis project Ga0224511, IMG submission 169988) | Sediment microbial communities from San Francisco Bay, California, United States - SF_May12_sed_USGS_8_1 | ecosystem: Environmental > Aquatic > Marine > Sediment | place: USA... | reverse complement strand
CGATTTATAAGGGTATTAAGATAAAGACCTAGAATCTTTAACATTGATGAATCAGAGCGTCGTGCATAACAATCACATTTATACGTTTATAAGAGGTTTTAAACAGACATAGCTCGGTCAAAGGCCAAAATGGGTCATGTTGTGTTTGTCTAGGAACACCCAGAATTCTGTGGACTTGGAAATGTTGCCCTTTAGGCAACATATTTCTAGTTTAAAAGAGGTAAGTCAATAGATGCTATCGGTCCGCTGATCAATTTGCGGTAAATGATAAAAATCATGCCGTTCCAAATAGATAAAATTTATAGTAAGTGTTTATTTGGGCCATCAAGATCTTCAACATAATCCAACCAATTAGAAATAATGAGACGATGCCAGATATAGATTTATTTATTTGAAACAACCAAGGTATAATCAAGATGTCATGGCACGTTGGTGTGTCCTCCCAGCGCCTTAACGCGTTGTGCACTGAGAGCTGTCTGGCTGGATGGTGAGACTGGTGTCCTTGCACTTGGCCTTGGACAGTTCGCACCTGCAACGACGAACAATTACACGTTCTACAACAGCTCCATAACACACCGTCAAATTGAAAATGGTCAAATGAGCGCTGATCGCTATAAAGAAAAGTGTTAGTATCATCAAAAATACTGATTCAATGGGTGAATAATATAAACGTATTTAAAACTGACTAAAATGAAGAATTTTAGTTCATATTCTATTTAAAATAAACACGTTGTTTCTTAGATCTATGAGTATATATACGTTTAAATGTTCTGGACAAATTTCAATGTATAAAAAAGGACAAAAGTGTAAAAGCGTGAAAAGAAGAGTGGTGATTTTTGCGCTGTGCACTTCCTTTACTGAGCTATAAAGATTCTAGAAACAATATCTTATAGCTTTTGAGATATGACCGGACAAAAATAGAAAGATATTCGGCCAGTCGGACAACCTGATTCCAGTATTCCGCCTTACAACTTGGTTGTGCGGGGGTATAATTATACCCCCGTTTCCCTCTTCTACATTTTAAACTTGTTAATAACGTACTCGTTCGGGTAAAATTTCCCGTCTGTTGCACAGACAACATTGAATCCTGTGGAGCAGTTGATAGAGTTGACCTGCTGGCAGAACACGGAGGCAATGATGCTGTTCACGGGATCCGTTGTTGTCCCAGCAGCTGCCACTGTCGTTGTTGCGGCTGCGAGAATAAAGCTGAATACAATTGTCCTCAAAATTGACGTTAAAACAAAACAATAAAAATTATGTACTTGTACACCGCGTATGTGTTTCTATGATATCTACATTAAGAGCAATAACATGAATTATTGTGTTGGTTTATACCAGAATCGCATGATAGTAGATCTATAAATAATTTATAATAATTTCTGTTTTAACAAAGATAATAAATAAGCGTACCTTGAGATGCGCCAGTGACAACTGCGTTGGTAGAACCAGCAGCGCCGGTGACAGTTGAGCCACCGCTGGTCGTGGTCGTCGGTACGTCAGTTGTTATGGTTGTCATCCCTGGGCCGCCGTTGGTTGTCATCACAACGGCAACGGTTGTCTGGGTGCCGCACGCGCCCGTGTGGCTCACTGCGAGCTGCTGCTCGGTGGCGTGATGATGACCGTGGTCAATGTTGGCGAGATATATTGTGCAACGAGCTTTGGCGAATTCGCAGCTATGAAAAGAAAAGTCCAGTGCTGGTTCAAAGATTTGACCTTAAAGTGTGGGGGCGTAATTTTTGTTCAGGGATCGGGGGATAAAGTCGAAACATTGGTTAATGATATATTTTGAGACTTACCGACACCATACATAAACCTCTTCTTTGAATAAGCTTATTATGTGTACGAAATAAGTGTTTCTTTTTACATAAAAAAGAAAGTTTTTGGCATGCACAGATACAACTATTGTTCCACATTTGTCTAATTTGTTTGATAATTTTAATTCTCTCGATCGCCACAACTCACGTTGTGAGTGTGGTTTTCTTTGTAGATCACGTTATTGTGTTGTTTCTAGTTGAACTAATGTAAGTTTTAAGGTATGTGTACAAATAACAAGATATTTGCGTATTGTGTACGGCCCTTTGCGTACTGCGTACAGAATAAAATATCCAAAAGGGGGCTTTCATCATTGGTACTGTAAATGCTAGGTCGGCTGAGCGTCATAAAATAGGGGAGTATGTTAAATGACAATTGTGTTATGACCTTATCACTGTTGAAAACGACAGAAAAAACACAACCACCGGAATATGTACATACTGGTTGGCGTAAGTATTGCCATCGGACGCGCACACGACTTCATCCCCGGTTATCGTGTGATCGACGCAGCTTATGGCCATTAGATCCTTACACAACTTGTCGTTGTAGTGCAGGTCAAGGTTAGTTATGGCAGTGTCAATTTCCGTGTTGCAGTTGGGTCCATGGCACGCAGGGGCCACGTTCGACACGGAAATCCCTAACATGATAAGGCAGTAAAAGTGTTCAAGCGCATCGTGGTTCCCTGCCATCACCGTTAAAAGTTTGAACAAACATTTAAAATATCGATATACATTTTAAAATATCAATACTCAGTATATCAGCGCGAACTTTAAAAAAAAGTTGCTGTGGGTTTTTTTATGAAAATACTTGACGTTTTTGTCAATGGAATGTTTAAAGAGAAAAAGAGTTGTAATGGGGCCGTTTTGAAAGCTTTCATTTAATTTGAATGTAATTAAAATATTATTTAACAGTAATATATTATGCTTATTCTTCACATACACCTGACCTGGTGCGCATTCCTTAACATTGTAAAACTATAGCACCAGAGCAGAAGCATATATATGTTACAACATGTACCTAAGTTATATGCCTCAAATACTGTTTGTTTATATCAGTACCTTTATTCTGTTTGTGTCCATTATGAAGTAAAAGGGTATAATGTTAAGATGATCACTCTTTTTCACTATGTTTCATAAAATAATTTATCATGCTACGTCTAAATCTTCATCACCTTATACTCAGTTACAATCTTTGCTATATGTCCACTAACTAATATTGAATTGCTAAAGGAATAACACTTTTTAATCAAAAGGTGCACACACAACAACATGACAAAGAAGCAAACTTAAAATCCTTGTCGAGTGTCGACCTAGGATTCGAACCCTCTACATCAGACACCGCAGTCCGATGTGTTAACCTCAACTTCATACTGATACTGATAATGAGCAATTTAGTCAAGCCTCTTAACTTTTTAAGTAAAGCATTGAAAAACAAACAAACAACAGCCCCATTTGGGGTCCATACTTTCAATAAACTCGTTTTATGGCTACTAATTGTAAAATGCATGAATAAATATATACGAGTGTTACCGGTAGTTATATTTCGGGGAGTAGGAATTACTGCTTAATAATAGTTAAAGTTTTAACAGATTTGGTCCCAAGATATAGTCATGCCAAGTTACCATCAATTACAGGTAACAATCCATTATCAAGTGTTTTACTAGAATTATGTTAACTGCAAATATATAATATGAAAAATATGCATCAATAAGTATAGTTAGAATGTGCATGCTAAGTTGTTTTTAAATAAAAATTCAATTTTCTGTTATTTTTATTGATATATCGTCGGTATTTTTCTTCGTCTAATGTCGTTTTAATGACAGCACTATCCTTACTTTAGATCTTTTTTAAATTGACTTTAATTCAATTCAATTTGTTTATTGTTTTATACGGCCACCGGCCAACGCACAAATATACACATAATTACATACATATGTTTACCAAACATATCACTATTATAGGATATACAAGGATTTGTATGACTGTACAATGACACATCAACTAGATTTTCTGACTAGTTAATGCTTTATGACCACAAAAAAATGAAATTAGGACGGTGTCCGGGTTGTTCCTAAATTCGCCGTTTTTGAAAATCGTTGAAATCGTACGGCGGACCGAAATTAAATTGTGGCCATAGCATAAGTCGACATATCGTAGTTTTTCAATTTGATGAACAATTGGATGCTGAATACCTTTGGTAAAACGCATAATAAAAAAACTTAACACGAAATGCCCTCACCAAGGCCAATCTGCATGTGAATGACACTTCTGTGATAAATAGAAAAAATGAGCGGAAATCATTTTTAAAAGGACAGCTGTGACCTTGACCTTTGACAAAGTGAACCCAAAATCAATAGAGGACATGTCCTTACCAAGACCAATAAACATATGAAATATGAAAGCTCTGTGATACACAGTTCTCAAGATAATTAACGGAAGCCAATTTTTATTTTATTTTACAAATTGACCCTTGTGACTTTGACCTTTGATCAAGTAAACCCAAAATAAAAAGGGGTCTTGTCCTCACAAAGACCAATCAGCATGTGAAATACGAAAGCCCTGTAATAAATAGTTTTTAAGATAGTGATCGGAAACCATTCGGTCTACCGACAGACGAACGGACAGACGGACCGAGCGACTGACCGACATTAGCAAAACAATATACCCCCTCTTCTTCGAAGGGGGCGGGGCATAATTATCAGTACATTATACCGTTAGATGCAAGAGTTTGACGTTTCAATAAAATAGCATTAGTGCTTTAAGGCATATACATTTAATTAAATATAGTGTTCGAAATACATGGCATCGCTTACTTGAGAACACTTAAATGCTTAGACGAAAAATTGTTTGAAGTTCTAATTCAATGTAAAATAATGACCGCTGGGATAGGGTCAATTTTGACCACAGGAGCATAAGAGACCACCGAAAGTTCATTTTTTGAAAAGTTTGGTCAAAATCCAATAATTGGTATAGGAGGAGAAGTAAGTTAAAGGTTTCCTTATATAATTCAAGGAAAAATTGTTACCGTGGTTAGAGTGTGGTGAATTTTGACCCCAGAAACATAAATTGATTAGGTTTGGTAGAGGACCTCTAGATGATGTTATACATGTATCAAATATGAAAGTACAGGACCTTGTAGTTTCGGAAATGAAAATTTTAATTGCATTTTGAAAACCTTTCTTTTTACCCTGTTACCTACTTATGCAACTAATAGGAATGGTTTGAACAACATTTGAAGGGAACCACCCAAAAACTATTCATATGAAGTTAGTTTAAAATCCGGTGAGCGGTTAAGAATGAGAAGCCTTTTTTAAGTTTTCCTTATATAATTCAATGTAAAATTGTGACCCATAATTGTGGGCATAATGTGAACAACTTTGGTAAAGAACCTCTAGATGATGTTATATACTAAATATAAATGCTCTGGGCCTTGTAGTTTTAAAAGTGCATTCTGATGTTTTGACCCCGTGACCCACTTATGCAACTAATTGGAACCGTTTTAACAAATTTGGTGGGGGACCACATAGGGAATATTCCTGTTGAGTTTGGTCAACTTCCCAACTGAGCGCTTTGTGCTCAGGTGAGCTAACAATAGTTGTCAGACCTAACAAACTTGCTTAATGTAATTTGGTTCTTCATTGTTTCGTACTAGTTCTATAATTGGGAAAATTTTAACCTAAATCCAGACGATTCTACATCTGGTTATAATTCTCTGACCTACCAAACTTCATATCAGTGAGACTTGTCCTACTTGTTAATTAACGATACAACAGGTAAACGAGATAACATATTTGACTGTTTAGTCTCCACATAAAACATAAACAAAATAAATAATAATAATATTATTAATATATTTTGTATTTTACGCTTCAGAGATAATCCGGTAAGGCTCTTGCTACACATGATAAAACTAACACGATTTCGATTTAAAAGGAGAATTCTGTGTACAAATACTTGTTGCGTTCATATCACTGGATTTTTGATTAGATTGCCAATTTGATTAATAGAAGATGAAGACTTTCGTTTACTGTTTATTGGTTGTAACCTTATCATAAAAATGCGTTTTAATTACAATACATCATACACGTAAAATAAACAATAGCTAGTTTTACAAAAATGGTTCCGATCTTATATCGTACTCGTCAATTTTATTTTGTGCCCATTTTTTACACAGACGCTTACATTCGCTTTTTTGAGGACGGTTGCAAAAATACACATGCTTAACCAAAAGTAAAAACTAAATAATAGTTATGAAAATTTAACAGTACATTTTGCATGATCCTTACCTAAAATCAAGGCGAAGAAGAGAGCACCAGACATCGTGACAGGAGTGAGTAGTTCCTTGGCGCAGTAGTTGAAAATCGCTGCCTTATCTCCAGTTGTTATCATGCATTTATTCATGTCAACTGATGACGTGGACTGATACGGGGTCACTTTCCCATTTTGTAAGTCATATATATAGTTGTGTCGAAAGACAGAGTTGAAAGGGATTTTGATTTACAAAGATTTATTGACGTCATTTGTGCACAAACAATGTTGATGTTGACGTATGTTCAATCGCCAAAGTTGGTCAAATGTTTTTTTTTCAACCAATCTTTTAGTAAAACAGTTAAAATAATTGTTTTTTTTCCAGCATATTAAATTCCTGATTAAAACACGGGATACAGTAAAGTAAATTTTGCTAGTGCGTTCCCCGCAAGCGACGCTTCGTGCCAGCACCTCTTTCTCGTTTCGTTGATATCAAGTAACGCTTCAATAAAAAACGGCAGCCTATCTTAAAGTGAAGTCACACTACAGCGTATGACATCAGCGTATGAGAGCGTATGCTCATACGCTCCCATACGCTCGCATACGCAGCGTTAGGGGTACGTTAGGCATACGTCGAGTACGTTCTGAATACGCTGACATACGTCTGTGTACGTTGTGTTATATGCAGAGGCGAAATGAAATTTTTGGACATGTTCAAAATTTATCAGCGTATGCGAGCGTATAGCTTATACGTTACTCATACGCTAGGCATACGCTTTATACGCTTAAGGTACGTTACGCATACTTTATACAACGCTGTCAATACGCTATTCATACGTTTGTAGAGGCCTTTGGTCGAGAGGCGGGGTTTGAAAAAACAGTTTTTCTGAAATTTGCATACGCTTTCTAAAATTTGCATACGCAATGCATATGCTATAGTGTGACTGCACCATTAAGGCAAACATATTAAATCAAGGCTTACACGCCGAAGATCATAAAAGACAATACGGCTGCATTTTTGGCATCGTGCATCGAGGAACACTCAGTCTGACATTTAACTGAAGCCAGTGAAGGTACAGTTTTTTCTAAAACAGTAATTTAAACATCATCCGCATAAATATATGAAAACACTAAGTGTAAATATTTAGGTTTCACTATTTTTATAGCAGATCTAACGGTGGCAACGTAAATATGGTTTTGATGCCCAAAACGGGACAACAGTGATTTTTCTGTTTTGTCAACTGATTTGCTCGCAATTCATTACGAAATGAATATCATTATTTAAACACGAACGTCACATCGACAAATAATATTTTTATGTGTTGCCTCCAACAGTCAATTACTAGTAAAAGATAAGAAACACAGTGAATTTTATTCTGACAATACACCATTACCTCACCAGTAACTGAGCCAAAAACTATTTTGAAAAAAAAAGTCGCCGTGATTTTGAGTAAGAGAAATGTGTATTTAAAATAAAAATGAAAAATAAAAACATACGATCTCAAGCGGTTTCGACCCCGTGCAAACTGAGCTCATATGACCTCTCTGCTAGAACAGCCTTGAACCCTGCGTGGATATATTGGTCTTCTGGTATATTACAATTAAAAAGCCCTCAGGAAGCACAGCCTGCATGGGAAAACAGCAGCCTCGGTTTTATTAAGCTTGTTCGGCAGTAGTAATGAAAGATGCCACACCACTGACGCCTCCTAGCGCATGAGCGGAACTCTATTTTCAAATGTAGGCAAAATACAATTCATGATCCCTGAGAAACAGAAAAATATAACTACACAATGATGTAGTACGGGGCGACATTTTACAGCCGCCACACACTAACACACACATAGCATTAATGAGCCATGAATAATACAATATAGGAATAAAAGAAAGATTACTTTTCGCTTTTTAAACACACAGTTGTATCAGATTAAATACTAATATAAATTGAAGAGATTTAATTGAGAATTAAATACCATGATTGTTTGCGCCATAGACATTTTAACGACTACATGAACCAGAGAACGTAGCAGAATGGACCAATCGCAGAGCTTGTTCTTAAATATTGAGTTTATGAATTTTCGCTCACAGCGTTTTTCATTGGCTTAAGCACAGTTTCGTCCCTGTGTAAAAGCGAACCTAAACAGCTGCGTCGAAAAAGGTAAATATTTGCTTAAACGTATCCGACTTGCACGTTTACATTTCAATTAAAGATAAATATAATGTATATGACAATAAGGCAATGGTTCGCCGTTCAAAATAGATAAGGTTTAGGCTTCAAATCGTCTAGCCTGTTATACACGGAACTTGATACGCGGACTCACATCCCCCATACGGGTATTGTGATATGTTAGGGCATATGGGACCGGAAATTGTTGTATACAGTTGAAAATAGAGTTTCGGTCATGGGCAAGGGGGTGTCAGTGTTGTGGCATCTTTTATAACCATTGATGAACAGCTTCAATAAAAAGCGGCTGCTATCCCCCATGCAGGCTATGCTTTTTGAAGACGTTCCACTTTCTTTGATTACTAGTAGAGATGATTTAAACGCAGTAGCGGCATCCATCTACGTTATATTATAAATAACACAAGTTTAATCTTGCAGAAAAACACATACGTTTGCCATTTAACAACTGACCCTACCTTTCTTTTAATGAAAAACTAAATTTTTATGTTTCTTTTAATATTCATAAACTTACGAGTCGTAATACAGTCACGTTCTACAACATGAAAACCGTATAATGTACTAATGAGAAGTCACTTTAAAACAAATGTGAAAATAAATAAAAACTGTCACAATCACATCCTTGTGTAAGGTCTGTTTCTCCATAGATCCGGGTCTGACCCGTCGTACCGAAAGTCGTCACCACGGTTACCAGAAAACTCTGACGGCGGTTGGTGGAAGCCGGGAGATGGACTCTGCAGGCGTGCCGCAGGCATGCGCCCAAACGCTAAAACAGTTCAAATGGATTGAATAATAGTATTATATATTTTGTTAAGCACTCATCAGAACAATCCTGATGAGTGGAAAAAGAAGCATGTACATGTATACACAAATAAAATAATAATCTTATAATTAACGACAAGCATACTTGGGTAGGTTTAGCAACTTGGTTTTACTAAGTCATGTTAATGTTGTAACATTAGGAATCGACCTTATCAATAATCTTACAATATATATATTATACGATAATTATTAATGGCAATGTCAATGTTACACAATTTACATGAATATCAAATTGCTAGTACCACACCTTGCTTGTTATAATTACTGTAAGATAACATAGATTTACAAAATATTTATATATTGAGTGTACATATAATTATAAAACGATAGTCACGTATAGTAGTAGATAAAATGCAACCTGGTTGCTTATCAGAATCCTTTTCTCTGTTAATTAGTATTTATATAAAACAATGTAAAATTTCAAATGTTATTTGGTGTTGTTTGTGTTTTCGCAATGGGATAAAGATGATGATATATATTTTACCAAATTACTCACCTTTTTCATCTGTGTAAACGTTAGCTTTTGAAGAGTCTCTCAATTTGTTGGAACTTTCCTGCAGAACATTAACAAACGGAATTAATTTTTTTTAAGAAAATGCTATGATATTCCACGTGACGTTTTGTCTACGTAGTGTTTGCATATTGATTGTAGGACTATTATAAAATACATTTACCTTGGATGTTCTCGTGGACTTTTTCGCAGACATTCGTCGGCGGCGCAGTTGAAATGCTTGTCGGATCTTAAAGGAAATTTTAAAGAACATTAATTAACGGTTTTATACACCAGCATCACAAATTTTAAAAAAACGATAAAATGGAAACATGGTATAAATTTACAAACAGTTGTCAATGTAACAAAAACTTTACCTTTCTGTTCAAAGCGCAGTGAAAGAGAAATATGAAAAACCCCTAAAACAGAAAGCATATCTGAGAACAGACCAGCGTCAACAAAATAACTGAGGTGCTTGAGGAAGCTTCAGAAAGAATAACGAAAACAACACAGTTACTAGAAGAGTTCCACATCAAACCTTTAGTCCACTACGTTGTCATTTAAACAGTATCGAAAGAGTGCACTAGATTGTATAAGAGCAATGAGGCGTTTAAGTGATGGCTTAAGACAATAAGTGTATTTTGAATTAGGCAACCTTTCCTCCAGCAATTGCTACCTAGAGAGCATTTGTTACCTAGATCAACATTTACTTTGACTAGCTGTTAACTACGAGTACCTGCTGCAAGAAGTGACGCACTAACGCTGTAATTGCACAACTTGAAAGAAGTCAAAACGATCAAAATGAAGTAAATATGGCCTATGAGGCTTTTTGTAATATAACACGAAACGAAATGGAAACCCACTTAAAACATAAGACTGTGACTGTTGGGGACAAAGGATAGAAAATGCCAAGACGTTCAAAACCCTGGTGGAATGAAGAACTACAAATATTGTGGACTGAAATGAGTAAGTGTGAGAAAACAT
>Ga0224511_10004554_pt1 | contig 10534 bp, 8 predicted proteins | sample SF_May12_sed_USG_2_FD_169988 | JGI IMG/M metagenome (GOLD analysis project Ga0224511, IMG submission 169988) | Sediment microbial communities from San Francisco Bay, California, United States - SF_May12_sed_USGS_8_1 | ecosystem: Environmental > Aquatic > Marine > Sediment | place: USA... | reverse complement strand
ACGTGCCCTCCCATGGCCATGGCGTGGGCATTGAGCGGCGTCTGCCATCGCCCGATCCCGGCCACGCTCCATGCCTGGCCCGGCGCCAACCGGCCGACCATGGCCGTCAGGTTCTCCACGGCGCCCCCCGCCCCGCCCGGGACACCCAGCACGAACTGTATATGAAACCTCTCCGGCACCATCCCCTTTTTCCGATATCGCTCCACACTATCGAGCATTCCGAAATCGAAAATCTCCAGCTCCGCCCGGACCTTATGCTCCTTCATAGCCTCGGCTATGGCGGTTATGGTCGATTCGCTGTTTTCAAAAACGCCAGCGCCAAAGTTCATGGTTCCCATGGAGAGCGAACCCATTTGCGGCTTCAGCGACAATGGCGCGATCCTGTCCGCCAGCGGGGTCCCCACCGCGCCGCCGGTGGAAAACTGCAGCACACAGTCGCACAGACCCCGGATCCGCTCCGTCACATCCTCGAATATATCCACCCGCTGGCTGGGGGCGCCCTGCTCGTCGCGCACATGCAGATGGATCACCTGGGCGCCCGCCTCCACCGCCCGGCGGGCGGATTGCGCGATCTCTTCGGGAGTAATGGGCAGATACGGCGTGTCCTTCCGCGTCCATTCCGCGCCCACCACGGCGGCCGTAATCACCAAAGGCTGGTCACTCATGTCTCTTCCTCTGTTTCTCTTTCGGCGTTACACACACCCCTTTCGCCGTGGCCACCAGCGTCGGCTCCTCCAGCGCCTCCCCCGCCGTTTGGCCATGTTCCGGCGCCGGGCGTATCACCTTGCGCGCCTCGAACTCCATCTCGCGGGAGGTCACCCCCACCCGGGTCAGCCGGGCGGTCACTTCCACATAATCCCCGACATAAACCGGCGCCAGAAACTCCACTTCACTGTAGGCGCGCAAAAGCCCCTCATCCCCATCGAGCCTGATGAGAATCTCGGTGGCTGCGTCGCCAAAAAGGGCCAGTATCCTGGCGCCATCCACCAACCCTCCGGCGTAATGGCCATCCTGTGCGCTCATTCTTATTTTGAGTCTGGATTCCATCCCCTACCCTCCCCTCTTGCCATGACGCTTTATCACATTTTGCGCCAGGAACGAGGCCACCTGCGATGGCAATGTCCCCGGCCCGAAGCCCGCGTCGTAGCCCAGCCGAAGGGCCAGATCGTTGTCCAGCCTGGCGCCCCCCGCCACCAGAATGAACCGGCCCCGCATATTCCTTCCATTCAGGGTGGTCATGAACTCTGTCATCTGGCGAATGTGGATATTGTTCTTGGTGACGGTCTGCGACACGAGGATAGCGTCGGCGCCGGTTTCCAGCCCCTTTTCCAGCAGCAGGGCGCCGGCCACCTGGGCGCCCATATTCACCGCCATAAAGCCGGAGTAGCGCTCCAGCCCATAGTCCTGCCTGTATCCTTTCATGTTCATGATGGCGTCTATCCCCACGGTGTGGGCGTCCGTGCCGATGGCGCCCCCCACCACCACAATCCGGCGGCCAAGCTCCCGGTCTATCTTCCGGTTGATATCTTCGCGCTCCATTTTCGGAAAGTCCGCTTCCGTGGCGCGGATGACGGAGTAGTCCAGGGCGGCGGAGGCCCTGGCGTAGATCACGAAACAGGTGAATCCATCCGCGATCTTTTTCGCGTCCGCCACCGTCACATTCGTCAGGTTCAGCAAGGCCGCATATTCCTGGGCGGCTTTGCGGGCCCTTGGGCCGTTCTCCACCGGCAGGGTGAAGGAAAGCTGCACCAAGCCATCGTCCATGGTGTCGCCATAAGGTTTTATCATCTGTTTTTCCATAAGCCCTCACCTTTCCAGCAGTTCCATCAGCGGATTGGAGTATCCAGGCCCCTTGACGAAAACCCCATCCAGCCCGCGCCCCTCCTCCGGCCCTCTTTTAATGTCGGCGAAATGGCCCTGGGATATGGCATTCATCAGCCCTTCACAGCTGATTTTTTCCAGCAGAGCCTCCGCTTCCTCCAGCACCTGGGCCGCCCTTTTGTTTATCATCCCGTCTTTTTTGAATTCGATCTCCGGGCCCAGATCCCTGGCGATATTGAAAACGTAATTTATGTTGTCCAGAGCCTGGGCGCGGTCCTGCATCAGCGGGTTGTGGATCGCCTCGGTCAAAATCCCCGCCAGATGGATCCCCTGGCCGGTGGCCACCGACGCCAGGTTGAACATGGTGTCCAGCCCATGGGAGAGGAATATATCCCCGCTCATGAACTTGGTGGGAGGCATATATTTTACCGGCGAATTCGGGAAGAGCTGGCGAGTCAGCGCGGCGTGGGCCAGCTCGTATAAAAACGCGTTCTCGATTGCCGGGTCGATCTCGAAAGCGTGGCCTATTCCCAGCAGATCCTCCGGAAGCCCGGCCTTTTTCGCCATCGCCTCGTTGATCAGCTGGGAGGCGGTGACGGCGTGGGCGTTTTCCATGGCGTCGGCGGTGGTCAGATAGTTGTCCTCGCCGGTGTTTATCATTATCCCCGCCCGGGCGCAGATGAGCCTGCTGAAGTATTGGTCCACAAAAGTGCGTTTCATGTTGATGTTGCGGAAGAGAACACCGTACATCGAATCGTTGAGCAGGATATCCAGGTCTTCGAAGGCGGCGCAGGCGGCGATCTCCGCCATGCACAACCCGGAGGAATAGTTCACCAACCGGATATACCGCCCGGCTTTCTCCGACTCCTCGTCCAGGGCCTGGCGCATGACCTTGAAGTTCTCCTGGGTGGCGAAGGTGCCGCCGAAGCCTTCGGTGGTGGCGCCGTAGGGGACATAGTCCAGCAGCGACTGCACGGTGCTGCGGATCACCGCGATGATGTCCGCGCCGGAATGGACGGCGGCGCGGGCCTGGGTGCGGTCGTCATATATATTGCCGGTGGCCACGATGATATATCGCCACGGAGTCCTGGGCAGGGGGGTCTTTTTGATTTTCCTCCTCTTTCGCTCGGCGGAAAGCGCCAGAGCCTTCACAGCGTCTTTTGCCATGGCCATCTCTTTTCGCCTGACGTCGGCGCGGGCCAGCCGGGCGATGTCCCCGGTAAATCCGATCTCACCATCGGCCAGAAGCCGCGCCGTGGCCAGGGCGCTCTTCCCGCTGCGCAGCGCCGCCTCGGCGAAAGGACGCGAGATCCCCATGGATATGTCCCCCTTCTCCCGCCAAAGGTCCACCACCCTGTTGGGATAGGGGATCTGTTGCAGGTCCATCCCGTCCACGCCATAAAGGCGCAGCACGGTTCGCTCCACGGATATGGTGGAATGAGGTTCGATGAATTTCTGGATATCCTCCGCGATTCGGGAGGCAAGCTTCCTGACCCGGTTGATCCGGGATTTTTTTAAATTCAGCCTGGCCATCACTTTCCCACTATTCTGGGGCCGATATTTCGCTTTCGCGGCTCCAGCACTGTTTTCGGTTTAGTCATCAGCATCCCCGGGCCCCTTTTTGTCCAGTAGCGCTCCTTTTCACAGGCCGGGTCGTGGCCACACACGTTCTCCCACCGGTGCGGCTCCATATACACGGTGATCGCCCCCTCGTAGTTGCGCAACACCACCCTGTCGTCCGATTCGGAAATCTTGTAGTTCGGCATCACCGGCACCTTGCCCGCCCCGCCAGGCAGATCCACCACAAACGTGGGGACCGCCAACCCGGAGGTGTGGCCGCGAAGCGCCTCCATGATCTGTATTCCACGCCCCAGGGATGTGCGGAAATGGCCGATCCCCCGCGACAGATCGCACTGGTACAGGTAATATGGGCGCACCCGGATCGTCAACAGCTTCTGGTTCAGCTCCTTTATCACATGGGGGCAATCGTTCACCTGGCGCAGCAACACCGACTGGTTGAACACCGGGAATCCCCCATCCGCCAGCGCCTGGCACGCCCTGCTGGATTCGGGGGTGATCTCCCTGGCGTGGTTGAAGTGGGTATCGATATACAGGGGATGATACTTGCGCAGCCCGGTGACCAGCTCCGGGGTGATCCGCATAGGGAGCACCACCGGCATCCGGGTGCCGATTCTGATGATCTCCACATGGGGGATGGCGCGCACCTGGGCCACGATTCTTTCTATCTCCTTGTCCGACAGGGATAGCGGATCGCCACCGGAGATGATGACGTCGCGAATCTGCTTGTGATTCCGGATATAGTCCAGCGCCTGGGTCAGGTGATGCGGGTCCAGGCTGGTGTCCTCCTTATGCCCCACCACCCTGCGGCGAGTGCAGTGGCGGCAATACATGGAGCAGATATCGGTCACCATCAGCAGGACACGATCGGGATAGCGGTGGGTCAGCCCCGGCGCCGGGGAGTCGCGATCCTCCTCCAGCGGGTCGGCGATATCCTCATCAAGAAACTGGCTTTCCTGGGCCGAGGGGATGGCCTGGGCCTTCACCGGGCAGTATGGCGAATCGATGTCGATCAGGCTGGCGTAGTATGGGGTGATGGACATCCGGAAATGCTTCAGGGCCGCTTTCATCCCCTCCACCACCTGGGCGGAAGGATTGAACACCCGGACAACGTCCTGCACCGATGTGAGCCTGTTCTTAAGCTGCCATCCCCAGTCATCCCAATCGGAATCGGGCACGTCTTTATAAAATCCATTTCGTCTGGAATTTTCCATGATCTGTTTTCCTTCTATCCATATCTGGCCTGATAAAGGTCTCTTATATATTCACTCTCCCGCAGGATATCCAGCGTCAGCTCCGCATGGCCCCGGCAATAGCCGTTGCCCATGATCAACTCCACATCCTTGCCCACCCCCTCGGCGCCCAGCGCCGCCCTGGTGAAACTTGTGGCCATGGAGAAGAAATATACCCGCCCCCCTTGTCTGGTGATTAAAATGGCGCCCATCTCGCAATCCGGCCTGGAGACGCAGCTTATGGTAAGGTCGCAAAGCTGGTTATCGGTGACATGGCCGATTTTGCGCAAGATATCCAGCGGGTCGTCCGCCTGGGCTGTCACCACCTCATCCACGAAGGGGGCGTTGGCCACATCCTCCATCCCTTTGCTGCTGTGCACCACGGCGATCACCCTGCCGCCGGGGCCAACTTTCTTTTTCGCCTGGTAGCAACAGAGCAGGCCAGACTTTCCCCTGGCCCCGATCACCGCCACAGTCATCCCCGGCGCCGCCAGCCTGTCCACCTGGGCCGCCGCGCCCGCCACATCCAAAGCGGCCAGCGCCAGGGTTTGGGGGATATCCTCCGGCAGCCTGGCCCACACACCGCTTTCGAACAGGGCCGCCTCCCCCCGGATCTCCACCTGGTCCCTTTCCGGATGGATTTTTATTATTCGGTCTATCCGCAACGGGGTGAGGGTGAGGCTCACCAGGCTGGCGATGGAATCCCCTTGCGCCAGGTCTGTCTTTGACGCCAGTCTGGCGCCGATTCTCTTCACCACTCCGGTGAACATGCCTCCGGAACCTGTGCGCGGATTCTGGTGTTTCCCTCGCTCATGGACTATCTCCAGCATCATCGCTTCGATTTTCCCCAGGTCGCCTCCCGCCCGCTCTTTCAGGTCGGTGAAGGAAGCGGCGTCGATATTCAGTATTTGGACATGACAAAGGATCTCGTTGTCGTAGACTCGGGAGAAATCGTTATCCAGCTTCCAGGCCGCCTGGGGAAGGGCGCCTTTGGGGCTGATCACCCTGTGGGTTCCATACCTGTCGCCGACAAGCTCTTTTCCCCTGGTCTCCATCACTGCTCCAGTTCCTTTATTCCCCCGAAGAAATCGAGGGCCGCCGGGTTGGCCAACGCCTCCTTGTTGACCACCGGCTTCTTTTCGATCATGTTTTTCACAGCCAGTTCCACTTTCTTCATGTTCAGGGTGTATGGAATGTCCGGGGCCTGGATGATCATGGCCGGGACGTGGCGGGGTGAAAGGTTGCCGCGAATCCGGGTTTTGATCTTCTCCCGCAGCTCATCGGTCAGGGTATGGCCAGGGGGAAGCTTGACGAAGAGAATCACACGGATATCCCCCTTCCATTGCTGCCCCACGGCCAGGCTGTCCTCCACTTCATCCATCCGCTCCACTTCGCCATATATCTCCGCCGTGCCGATACGAACGCCGCCCGGATTCAAAGTGGCGTCGCTGCGCCCATGGATCACCACACCTCCACGATGGTTGATCTCTATGTAATCTCCATGGCGCCACACGCCAGGGTAGGTGTCGAAATAGGCATGGTGATACTTTCGCCCGTCCGGGTCGTCCCAGAAATATAGCGGCATGGAGGGGAAAGGCTTGACACAAACCAGCTCCCCCCGCTGGCCGTATACCGGGGCGCCTTTCCGGTCATACGCCTCCACCGCCATCCCCAGCCCCCGGCATTGCAACTCCCCCGGATACACGGCCCCGGTGGGGTCCCCCAGGGCGAAGCATCCGTTCAGGTCTGTTCCGCCGGAGATGGAGGAGAGCTGGAGGTCGCCTTTGATATGGGCGTATACAAACTCGAACCCTTCGGCGGGCAAGGGAGAGCCGGTGGAGAGGATGGTCTTCAACGAGGAGAGGTCATATTCCTTTGCCGGTTCAAGTCCGCTTTTTTCCAGGGCGGCCAGGTATCCTGCGCTGGTTCCGAAGATGGTGATCCTCCGATCTTCGGCCAGTTTCCATAGCGCGCCTGGGCCTGGATGAAAGGGGGCGCCATCATACAGAACGATGGCGGCGCCACGGGCCAGGGCGCAGACAAGCCAGTTCCACATCATCCACCCGCAAGTTGTGAAGTAGAAGATCACATCGTCCCGGTTCACGTCCGTATGCAGGGCCAGCTCCTTGAGCTGGTTCGCCAGGATCCCCCCCGCCGACTGGACCATGCACTTGGGCAGTCCCGTGGTGCCCGACGAATACATGATATACAGTGGATGACTGGCGGAAAGCTGGGCGAATTCCAGATCCGGTGGCTCGCCTTGCATCTTGAAATCGGCATAGGAAACCGCGCCCGGTACGGAACCGATGTCGGCGTCCGGGCTGGAATAGGGGACCACTATCGTCTTCCTTATGGAGGGAATCTCCTTTACTATGGCGGCGGCGGTTTCCAGCGATCCATGGTGTCTGCCCTTGAAATAGTATCCATCCGCAGTGAACAGAAGGTCCGGGCGGATCTGGGCGAACCTGTCCAGCACTCCTTTGACACCGAAGTCCGGAGAGCAGGAACTCCATGTGGCGCCCAGGCTTGTGGCCGCCAGCATGGCCACCACGGTCTGGGGTATGTTGGGCATGAAAGCCGCCACCCGGCTCCTGGGTCCCACGCCCATTTCTTTCATAGGGATGGCAACGCTGGCCACTTCCTTATACAACTCTTCGTGGGTCATCACCGCCGAGAGGCCAGCTTCGTTGCAAAATACGATGGCTGGCTGGCCGTCGCGGAACCGGAGCAGGTTTTCGGCGAAGTTCATTCTGGCGCCGGGGAACCATCGGGCGCCGGGCATTTTGTCCAGATCTTCCACGGCGCTGGTGAAAGGGGCGGATGCCATGATCTGGGTGAATTCCCACACCTCGGCCCAGAACTCATTGATATTCTGGATGGACCATTTTCGCAGGGAGGAGTAGCCAGATATTTCACGGTTATATTTTCTGGCTATAAGGCGCATGAAACGGGCCATATTGGAGTTTTCCGCCCTATCCGCAGAAGGGATCCAAATCGGGTTTTCTGGCATGTATTACCCTGATTCAAAAGGATCTTTACGATCGGTCGATGTTTGAGACATACGATCCTTCCATCCTGCCATGGGCCTGATCAGGCCATATCATTTATAACCATTCTTAATAGTAAATTTGGTTTCTCTGATTAAAATTATCAAATAAATTTTGTTTACATGCGGTTTTTGGGAGATTCGGCGAAAATTATTTTTCGGCAGAGGCTATTTGGGCCACCCTTTAATTATTAGCGTTGTCCTTCATTCCCCTTGATCTTTGGTCTTCAACGAAAGATAATCAAGGCTTTAAGCTGGCGTGGTTTACGCCGCTTATAACAACGGGAGAATCCATTGCATATCAGGTTACCAATTCATCCCGTAATATCGGACAAACATCAGGGACCGGCGCGATTTTAGATGACAAAGCCATTTTGCCCGACATGTAAGGAAGAGTTTGAGCAGAACATCCGATACTGCCCAAACGACGGGACGGAGGTAATTTGCCCAAAGACGGATGATCTTCAGGACAAGGTATTCGACAGGCGATACAAGATCCAGGAGATGATCGGCGAGGGGGGGATGGGAGCGGTGTATAAGGCCGTGCAACTGTCCACCGGCAAGTTTGTGGCGATAAAAGTGGTTTCCGCAAAACACACCCAAAACGAAGAGACCATCAAGCGTTTCCAGAGGGAAGTGAAGCTGCAAACCAAGCTTACCCATCCCAACCTGGTGTCTATTCTCGACTTTTCCAAAACCAGCGAAGGGGAATACTACTTCGTCATGGAGTTTGTGGAAGGAAAGTCGCTTTCCAAATTAATAAAGGAAAAAGGGCAGCTTGATCTGGAAGACTTCATGCAGATCACCAACCAGATTTGCGATGGGCTGGAATACGCCCACAGGCAGGGGATCATCCACCGCGACCTTAAAGGGGACAACATAATCATCATGGATATTGGCCACCAGCTGGTGGTCAAGATTCTCGATTTCGGGCTGGCCAAGGCAGTGCAGGAAGAAGACCAGGAGATCACTTCCGAAATCACCCAGATGGGAAGCGCGCTGGGAACTCCCGCCTATATGGCGCCGGAGCAGGCCATGGGGGAGGTGAACAAGCTCGGACCCCATACAGACATATACACCCTCGGCGTGCTTTTATACCAGATGCTGGCCGGCCAGCTGCCTTTCAAAGCCTCCACTCCCTGGGGGCTTATGCAAAAGCATATCGCCGAGGCTCCCCCCTCCGTGCGGGACTTTAACAGAAGTGTGCCCAATGCGGTCAGCAAAATCATCGGCAAATGCATGGAGAAAGAGCCGGACGACAGGTATGGCTCTGTGCTGGCCATCAAACGTGACCTGGAGAAGACCACGTTCACCCTGCAGCAGAACGGGAACAAGGATCTGGCGGAATCGGACGAGACCACGGTTAATATCAGAGCCAAGCGCTCCAGGTTCTTTTTCAGGTTCATTCTGTTCCTTTTGGTGGCGGGCGCCATCGCCGTGGGGGTGATATCGTACCAGGGGAATCCGATCCTGTACAAAAACCAGGGGGAAGTATGGTTTGAAAAGGGGAAACATTACATCTCCGGCCTTATCGAAAGCTCTGTCCCTCCCCCTCCCAAACAGATCGAACCCCCCGTCGCCCCTGATGACACCCAGACCACACCTCCGGGCGATGAGCAGGTCGTCGATGGAAGCGATATCCAGCCGACGCCCGTTCCGGACTCGGGCGCGCCTGTGGATACAGGGGTGGAGATTGCGCCGGTGGTGGATGAGGCAACCATTGAGAAATTCGCGGAGCTGATAAAGGAAGCCAACAAGGCGTTGCAGGATGACGAGCTTTCCCACGCCAGGGAGCTTCTGGCCCAGGCGGAGGTTCTGATCCCGGGAGACGACAGCCTGGAGCGGGCCAAAAGGCTTCTCACCGATCGGCTGGAGGAGATAGCAAAATCTGTTTCCGATGACATAGGCTATATAGACAGCATAAACAAGAAATGGAAATATATAGAGATAAGCGTGCTCAAGGGTGTGAAAGTCGACCTGGGGGATACGATTTACACCATTGGCAAGGATGGTAAAGTCAAGAAATTGGTGGTCGAAAAACTGGTAAGCGCCACAAAGATTTCCGCCAAGACCGACAATAACCTGAATCAATTCTCCGAGAGGATGAAAGTCACACGAAAGCCCCCCAAAGTGGATTGATTCGGCCCAAACCCTCCCCATTTTCGTTCATATTAAACTTGATTTATCCCGGTTTTGCGGTATTATTGGGTAATCAAACCGTTTTATACATATGTTTCCGACGAAGATAATCATGAGACCGATAAGTTTTCTGGCATTGGCCCTTGCCATAACCTTTTCCCAGGGATGTGTCTCCCTCGCCAAAAGCCACAGGATAGAGTTCCCCGCCGAAGAAGGAAAGCTCATCCCCAAGGAAACGGCGCTGGAGTATGTCCTGGCCCACCTGGCCGATTCCAACGACAAGGGAGTGATGCTCTATTCCATCGAGGGGAACACCATCGACAAAACGATGATTAAAATGAGCTATGAGGGGGAGAAGACCCGCCATTATGGATATTATGGATTGACGGTGGAAGTGCGAAAGTATGAATGGACACAGAAGGAAAACAAACCTTTCGCCCTGCTGATCTCCGGCACCGCCGGGCCGGGCACCCTGCCTGGCAGAAGGATCTACTGGTTCGAGTCGGAAAGCGGCGCCAAAGACGTGGCCACGGCCCTTATGGCCCTGGGATCAAAGCCGGAAAAGTAACCTAAAAGGCCGCGGATCAATAATAGTCGTATTTTTCCTGGATTCCGGAAAGCTTGCCGGGCCGCGTGGCTTTCTGCCTGTTTCTGATCATATCCGCCACCTCATCTGGATCACTGACCCCCTCCATCTCGATATCATATCCCTGGGAGC
>Ga0224511_10004553_pt1 | contig 10534 bp, 1 predicted proteins | sample SF_May12_sed_USG_2_FD_169988 | JGI IMG/M metagenome (GOLD analysis project Ga0224511, IMG submission 169988) | Sediment microbial communities from San Francisco Bay, California, United States - SF_May12_sed_USGS_8_1 | ecosystem: Environmental > Aquatic > Marine > Sediment | place: USA... | reverse complement strand
TTACACAAAGGCATTCAGAATTGACGGTATAGTATAAGTTCAGTTTATTAACATGTTTGGGCCATATTCTTTATTGGTCTAAAAGTAAATCACGAGCCGAGCGAGAGAAAAAAATGAGGGAGTTTAGCGTTTAGGGCATAATAAATCGTAGGTCCGCGGCCGTTAGCGGGCGCGCACCGGGTGTTTGTTTTTGTGTCAAAAACTAACAGAATCAAGTAGTTTTAAAACGTTTTTATTTTACAATCCTATACTCATTTTGTTTGTTTTGTATGCTATTCTTTCGTTTTGAAAATTTATTTAAAAAATAGCAGCACCTCGAAGCATTCGTGACGTAACGTCAAATGACCATCCCATCCAAGACACACGGTGTTCTTGGATTGAATAACGGGGTCCCTCCGTCTCGAAAGTCCGCGGCGCAGGTGCGTCACCAAAAGGACGTAAAGGTCTAGTGACGTTTCTTCATATAATTTACAGATTAAGTACAGTGAACTCGACAGTTTCGGGTCATCGACAATTCCGGGTCACCTTTAGAAAAAACATATTTGTTTTTCGCGAATGATTTAGTATTTCTATATTTTGATTATCCAGTCATATTCATAATCTCTAAGTAAGATCTGTACTAATTTAGAACAGGAAATAACGTGAGTCTTAATTCATTAATCACTTAGCAGATTTCCTTATTTATACATGAAGAAAATTGAACAAAAGATGTGTGGTATTTTAAAGTACCCTTTTTATGTGTGGCCATGAACTAGATTTTCACCTTATTTGCCAAACATCATAGATAATGGGTTGAGTTTTGAAATCCCTCAAGCAGTGTAATAGTAACGCGAGATGTGGAAATTTACAAGTACTTGTTTAAACATTCACAGACGCGTATCTTATGTTTTTGAACGATGGAGTGAAAATAATCGTATGTAATGATACATGCAATGTGTAAATAAAGGATATCCACTCAGTGAGCACTTTATAAAATACCATTTCAAAATGCACAAGAGGGCATAGAAAACTACCTTTAGGAGTAACAATTAAAGAGCAAAGTTGATAAGATATTGTGATATATTTTCATCTTTATGTATGTTAAACAATGTACGAGGTCAGTAGTAACAACGGTGGACAAGCTCAACGTTCCCGAGAACTGTGCTGCGTTTTCTTCGCCGGCGTTGTCGTGTTAGCAGTTGGAATCATCGGTGGAATTTTAATCGGTATCTACGCTTACCATGGCGGACCGTCGGGAAATGATTTCAAGGTCGAATGTGTCATTCCGCCTTCGTCTGATACCGACGAGCAGAAGCAGCCAACAACAGCACCTGACCAGACGACAACAGCAAATGTCGGGAATCAGCCGGATTGTGTGTACAAGAAGCGAGATCCGTTTATTCCGACATCGGGCCCTCAGCTATTTGCACCGCTAACTGATGCAGAGATGCATACGGTCCGTCAGTTTCTTATTGACAAAGGGATCGTTTCCGACGTCCCTGGTTCAGAGATAGGCTTTACGACAAATTACATAACGAGTATGGATGTGTACATTCCTCCAAAAAGGGACGTACTTGCTCACATATATCATGGCGCCAAGTTTCCAGGACGTCATGCGGTTGCCACTGTCAACCGCGGCGCTGCCGTGCCACCTGATATCATGGACTATGTCGTTGGCCCGCTTGAAAACTCATCCAACTTAAGTTACACAGCAGTAACAGAAGCAGGAGAAAACGCCTTCACTGTAAGAGCTATTGACGGTTGGGAAGTTTACATTGTTATGATTGTTGTGTCCCAGGTAAACTCTATCTTGGCGCCGCTTGTTGCAGAGAGTTTTGACGGTGTGGTGTTTGGAGATCCAGATTTTGAATGGTTGCCCTATAACGGAGCTCCAGGAGCGACACAAGATCTGAGAGAGCTGACTGTAACCGCCAGATTCAAGCCGACGAAATCAGTTTTTTACTATATAGACTTGCTTCCACTGAGCTTCCACATCAATACAACCAGTCAGAATCCCTACGAGTGGCGTATGTATGATTTCCACTACCTCAATCAAGGTCCATACGGTTCTGCGCAGGAACTTCTAGACGATTATAATGCTGGCAACATTCGCAAGGTAAAACTTCCACCCGGGTATCGAAATACCATCGAAAAACGTTTGTCTGTTGGCAGAGACGTCACTAGACCTTTACGTCCTTTTGGTGACGCACCTGCGCCGCGGACTTTCGAGACGGAGGGACCCCGTTATTCAATCCAAGGACACCGTGTGTCTTGGATGGGATGGTCATTTGACGTTACGTCAAGAATGCTTCGAGGTCCTGCTATTTTTGACATAAATTTTCAAAACGAAAGAATAGCTTACGAGGTTGCTTTGAACGAAGCATTTCTGCAATATTCTAGCGATTCGTTTTCGAGGTCAAATATGTTCTTTACTGACGCTACATACGGGATAGGTCTCTTTGGCGATCTGATAAACAGCGTGGACTGTCCTGAACATGGAACGCTTCTTAAAACATCGCATTATAACGCATTCCATGGAAATGCCTCTGTCAGCAAGTCTATCTGCGTATTCGAGAGTGACACGGAGGGACCCCTGTGGCGCCACACACCTGAAGCATACACCGCAGGCATGCGAGACACACATCTTGTCGTCCGGTTCTCTAGCCTTATCGGTAACTATGACTACATCACTGAGTTTCATTTCATGTTAGATGGGCGGCTAGAAACTAAGATTAGTGCTTCTGGGTATATCCAAACTGATTTCTGGGACAAGGAAAACCCAAACCATGGAAATGAAACAACTGATGATAGCTACACTGCAAGGGATGCGTTCGGTTATCGTGTAACTGACCATGGCCATGGAATAATTCACGATCACATGTTTGGCTTCAAGGTTGACATGGATATCATAGATACTAACAACAGCCTTGAAGTCATACATATCAAATTTGGAAGTGTTGCTGACGCATTCAAGAAAATGAACCCTTCGTTGACTCAGAAACCAGAATACTTTAGATACAACACAACTCGCTATGTAGAATACGAAACTGTCCAGCAAGAAATAGGGTACAAGTATAATCTGATGACGCCAAACATTTGGATGATCGTGAACGAAAACTACAGAAATAAGTGGGGCGCAAAACGTGGATACGCAATTGTTCCAGGATGCACTGCGGTTCAGACACTGAAAGCGCCACACCCTCCCCTAGCGGCAGCCTCGTTCTCAGAATACACATGCGCAGTCACGAAACAGAAGGACACTGAACTATTTATAAACTCTGTGTATGATGGTTTCCGCCTGGACAATCCAAAGGGTCCGTTGTCACAAAAAATCGACGGTGAACATATTGTGAATGAAGACCTCGTGTCGTGGGTTACAGTGGGCTTTCTACACGTGCCCAGCTCCGAGGACATCCCAATGACTCTTGGAGCCCATACGGGCTTTACATTGAAACCTTTCAACTTCTTTGACCGCACCGAAATTTACGATATGCCGCAAAATTACGACGGAAGCTTTGGTGTCAATGAAAAACCGACAGCTTTTGAACCAACGTGTTTCAAATCAATGGAATAGTCATTGATACTGTTGTAACATAGATATTAGATTTATGTTTTTATTTATCAGTACAGGCCTTTTTTTCTTCACAGACGACTGACTGCTTTCTAACATGATTTATCTGCTAGGTACTGCTGAACTACACTTAGCACTTTCTCTGGTATCTACAGGAAAAAGTTGTTGCTTACTGTGGGGCAACCTTCTGCATAATGACATATACTAGTCATATATACGCGAGTTGCTGCCTTCCATTATACGGAAAACGGATTTTTTTTTAAAAAGATACATTTTGCTCGTCAAAGAAAGATTATCTTTCTGTTCTAGCTCTTAACCGTGTAAAAGTTGAATCTATGACACTTGCATGCTGACAATCGCCCTAAATGTATATACATGTATGTTGATGATGTCATTTACGTGTTAATAAACACTGAATGATTTTATTTAAGAAATGGCCACTTTGGTGCGTCATGGTTTTAAATGTGCTAAATTTGTTAACTGTCTCCTTCCTATATGGATATGCATTCCTATTTAAATGACTTCCACTTGTTTTTCACATGTATATTTGTGTGAGGGTCAATGCTTTTTAGTGACGTAATTTAAGGAATATTATAACATAAACCACATCTTTGTCATTTTAATTGGCTTAACTGGTTAATCAAAGGGTGTCGGCATTAATCTGAGAAAACGGGAAACTCCTCTGTACGGTTTGCTGCATGAGGCAAATAGCAGCATCGATTTATTAAAGCTGATTATTATTATATGTAGTAGTAAAGTTTAAAGTTTGCTACAAACCACATGTCTGTTCTAATCGCTTCTATCAGGAAATGTTTTTGTGATAATGCCTTTTATATGATATTGTTATTATTGATATTATTATAACTGTCCTAGCTGTCATATGTAACCCAGTGAATCCTAGCTCCAAATTGAATATCCGGTAAAATTTATTGAAATTCCAAAAAGATCTATATGACTTATATATCATTAAATGCGGAAAAAATGGTTAAACCCCTGTCACACCAGAGTAGCGTCCTAACAGCGTTCCACATCGTTTAAAAAATGCAAATCGCCGAGGTGCGCTCTGTGCAAACGCCTAGAACGCCATGCGGCGGCGTTTATTTTGAGCATGCTCAAAACAAACACCGCGGCTTAGCGTTTCCACAGCGTGTTAGACAGCACCTGTGGGGTCTTCTAGAGCGCCGTAGTCGCGTTGTGGGCGCGCCACGTGAACGCTGTAAAGATGTCGTGTAATATCTGCAGTTGGAGTAGGCGTTGGCAATGTATTTTGATAATAAAACAAATGATCATAAAATATATTAAAATTTATAAAGTATTTATAAGCTATTCAATATACACTGCTTAGTATATGTTTGTTAGTCCATATGTTGCAAAATAATAAATAAGTAAAAAAACTTAAACGCTCAAATCGCCCTGAGAACGATGTGCGCGCCGTGAGAACGCTGTGGGTGCGCCATGTGCGTGCCGTGACCACGCTGCAGCAACTGCTTGCGCGCCGTAGAAGCGTCATGGGCGCTGTAAAGACGCCGTGGGAACGTCATGTGGACGCTGTAGGGACGCTGTTAGGACGTTGTGTACACGCTATAACTGGCAAAATTGATATTTTTAGACGTATTTTGCGGCGACCCCACAGCGCACTGACATGTTTTAGAACGCTGTACAAACGCTGTGGCTTCCACGTTTGGTGTGACAGGGGCTTTACGTGTTGTGGTCAAACTATACCTGAACACTTCCAAGATGGCGATTCTGTGTTTACGTTGGGGACGCTTGGAAAAATGTTTTTTTTAATTCACCCTTGAACTAAATTATTTTCTTAATATCCTCAACATAAAACCGTGTATCTAGAACTTAAACTTTTAGAAAAAAAGTATGAAGGCTCGATAAAGCATAAGTATTCCAGACGATTCCAGATAGTAGTATGTATGAATCGTGTGGTTTTTAATATGCTGACTTAAACTAATGTTTTTTCGCAGCGACACCAACACCTCCCCCACAGTTTATCCTCCGATTATACGCTGGATAGCTTTATGGTAAAGTTATCAATTGTAATATGACCATTTTCTTTCATTTACTTAACGCACATGTGTTTATCTACATGTACTAAGGTTTGCCAAGAAAGCTCACCCTTTTCTTTGTTTAATTTGATATTTTATATATTTATTTAACAATTTCCCCACACATGAATAAACGTTCTATTCGTGTTTAAAACCAAAGTTAGTGCACTTTTATTACTTTGTGTACTAGAAATTTAGCTAACAGATTTAGAAGGGCGGCCCGCCCTTATTTGGGCCGACCTGCCTTTTTTCTTGCCACACTACCCTTTTTTAAATAACACTCTTTTTGAACGTCGTTTTATCCCCAATTTAATTAGGATTAAGTCAAATTTTGCAAATGCTCCATACATATGCCTACGTGTAAGAGAATAACGTGTGCGTATTGTTGTCAGTTATCTGATGTCCGAGAAATATTTTATTGCCGTTACGAAAGAGTGACAAAGGAATCTGCACATTTTATTAGGAACCCCGATCTCAGTCCTTGATTGCTATTCCAATTTCTAACCAGCTTAATAGATTAAAATAACATTCAACCACTTTCCGGCTTCAACAAACCTCACACTTACTCAACATTTATTATGATGGGAAAAAAGTAAAATGTATTTACTCTCTCTACCAACGTTACGTTTTGTTCTTTGAGTTTTTGATGTGCTTTCTCTGTGTGTGATTTTTGTCACGGTGCAGTTAGAAATTGACCCTGTCTGCTTTTTAACAAGCTAAAAAGCAATTTTCTCATTTGCAGCGACACCAACACTTTCCCACATTTTATCCTCTATTATTCGCTGGATAGCTTTATGGTCAAGTTACAAATCGTAATATGACCATTTTCGTTCATTTCCTTAACACCCGTGTGTCAATGTACAAAGGCTTGCCGTAAAGCTTGTATTTGATATTTATATATATTTAGTAAACATTTTCCCTACATATGAATAGACGTTCTGTTCGTGAAAAATATTACAGTTGGCGCTCTCTTATTACTTAGAACATGACTGTTTACTCTAGACACAACCACATTACCAATCTCGGTTTCCATGTAAGCATATAGTAACTACAGCTGAACTTTGTTTAGGCGAACTTCGTTAAGACGAATAATTCATTAAGACGAAGTAAAAGTTCGGTCCCGAATCGAGTTCTTCTTATTTTAACTAAAATTCAGTTGTTTAAGGGTTCGTTTATACAGAGCGCGAACTCGACCGCGACCGCGAACGCGGTTTTTCGTCCTGGAATAGTTTAGTTATTTGTATAAGAACCGTTCAAATAGAGTGCGAACGCGAACATTTTTTTGTTCGCGCGAACGAATGCTTTGATTGCCCCCAGAGCGAATTTTGTCAAAAGTTCGCGCGGCTTTTTTGCTATTAATCAATCAGCAAGTACTTCCCATGCATTGTTTCTACAAATAGAAACGTGTAGCTTACGTCTGACTGTTCTAAGAAAAGCTATGCACTAGCGTCAGTCTACTAAGATTGTGAAGTTTGGAGAAGATTGTACAACATAATGGACAAGACAGAAGCCATGAATTTTGAAATTGTGAAGAATCATGGACTGTATGACAAAGCAGTCAAAGATTACTCATTAGGAATATTTTGCGTACAAAAACATATCTATGATCTTCTCTGTGTTTGATTATACCTGTGCCATGATTCCAAATGACCAAATTGTATATCTCGAGCAAGTAAAAGACGACCCGCCTCGAAATCCGCCGACGGTTTTCCGCGTTCGGGTTAGTGCTCTATTTGAATGGCAAAACCGCTCAAAAGTCGCGTTCTCGTTCGTGTTCGCGTTGAACGCCTTCGCGTTTGCGCTGTGTATAAACGGGCCTTTAGACGAAGTATCTCAATCTCCTCACAGCGATTGCGTCACGCGTTGCTACTTTAATCTCTGCCTCCAGCAAGGATCACGTGACGATAGAGTATCATGTGATGTGTTTAGTTTTCTGTATGTATAGTACGTTGTATTCTGTACAGTACGGTGAAATTTTACCTTCATATTTTCATATTTTAAGTTGTTTTTTTTTAAATATGATAAATTAATATTTCTAATAATGATTTTTTAAATATTTTTAAAGGAAAGATACTATATTTTGAGGAGATAAGTCCAGAAAAAATATACTTAAAAAAAACTATCCGCCTGTATTTGGGCGAAAAACCTTGCTGGTGGCAGTGATACAATGTACTGTCAAGGGAAGTAATCACTGCGCGGAGTATGGAAGTATCTATGTCGAACTTTTTATGTGTCGAAGCATTTTATGCGGTCCCGAATTGGCATTTTCTTCATAAAATCAAATGGTTAAGTCGAACCGCTGTTTCACGATGTTCGCCCCTATCAACGCAGACCGCATCGTCGGATACTCCCGTCGTATCCATTACGTTAGCACTCCATTCATAACGTAGCGTGAGTGTAGTAAAAGGCATGGGTGTCCGATGATGCGCAGACCGTGGTGTTTGAGCTTTGAAATTATTGCGTCACAATGAAAATTAGCTCCACACCAATCTCCCGCTCACCGCGAGTTATTTGTAACCGCTAATCGTCGTAGTTAGTGACAGCTTTAATGAATCTTGAACCAACAGATACAAATAATCATGCCTTTATTTGAGTTTTGGACTAAATTATTATTACATATAGTATAAAATCGAAAGTTTTTAAGCAATTATCGCCAGTTCGGCTCCACGTCATCTGACTCACCGTGCTTTTCAACTTTTCAACTACAATCATATTCCAAATTGTCATCACGTTATTATCATAACGTAGAAAGATAGTGCATTGTCAAATTATCAAAACGTTATTTTCGTAATGTATATAAGATATCCTATTATCATATATATTTCTACATAAAAGACGATAACATACTTAAAATATTTTATTTATTGACGTATTTTATCGTTTTATTTAATATTCTCCAGTGAATAAGTAATGGTAAAATGGTAAAAGGATGCTTGAAGGTAAGCATTCTTTTTTAAACAGATATTTTGCCAAAATGTTCCGCTCCCCATAATGCCCAATTGGTTATCTCGAACCATTCCTATGTCGAAGTATTTTTCTGGGTCCCGACCACTTCGACATAACGAAGTTCAGCTGTACTCTGACGTTAGATTAGAATATCGAATCTATATCGGAAGCGTCCTTGTCCTTTGCTAGACATGTAGGGCAAACTAAAAGAGTTTGTAAATAAAGTTCACTCTGCTTAAACAACTTATTCACGTGAAGGCAATCACTTTGCTAGAGTTCTTTGGCAGATCACTCCTACATGCAGCATATTCGATCAATACGTGTTTATAAATGTTGTCGTCGACTGTTTCCCAAAATAGGTCAGGAGTTTGAGAACAACCGAAATATAAAGTTCTTTAAGCAAAATTACTTATTTGAATCATCATCATCAACTTGTGTTCAACGGAAATGTTTAATAGAAATAACTTCAAACAGAAAATACATGTATAATATTTAAAACGTTTTGATGCTTTGCGTGTTTAACTTAAGAAATAGTCAAAGTAAGCCTTTCTCGGCTTTTTAATTGGACCATGGTGGACTGATTTGGTTAGGCTCTGTAATAAATGCCCGGGAAAATGTGACCTCAGAGCCTATAGAAGCCAACTTCAGAAGAGTTTGAGCATTACCTTGTGACATAAAAAAAGTATTTTTCCTAAAACCTATATTTAATGCCCCAAAAACGTTGGTAAAAAGAAAATAAACATTTTTGAAAACTTACTTTGTTCGTGTGTCACACAATCTGGCCGTAGGGGAGTCCCTTTAACATACATGTAAACTAACAGTGAGAACTTCAAACTTTATCGAGAAACTATGCACTTATCATGCTTTTCTGTAGAATCCGTTTGAAAACACTAATTTTTTTAATTATCGTTGTTGTACAAAAGAGAATGAAACGGATGTAAGATTGTGTATGTATATACATACATACACTTACACTCACTCCTAACGCAACAAAATATAAATTTATCGAAAACCGATCAAGATATTGATTTGTAATTTGGTACTGTTTATCCCACAGTTGTTCACTACACATGTACGTTAAAATCATTCAGCCGTGACGGCCAATGACCACTTTGCACGTACACATACGGGTAAGTCAGTAAGCCAGGTTCGTCCATTATTTGCATTTTTTATTTTACACCTACGTTTATATTCTTTTGTTTGTTACTTCTTTGAATCAGCCGATTTCAATTAAATTTTACACGGATACTTGAATATGGTTCTTTCAAAAGTACTCCAATTTTCAAATTAATCGTTTTTCTGGATACTGAGATATACAAATTTTAAGTCGTGTTGCGTTAGGAGTGGGTGTAAGTGTAGTTTAAGAAATAGATATTGTGTAGATTCCGTCAAACAACGTCTGATCTTATCAATTTGATCACCTAACAGTAAAACAATACAGTAGATTTGGTTGCAATCTTAGTTTCTAAGCAGAAAAAGGCAAAAGAAAGATAACCTACTGTATATTTAATTAATTGTCACTATCGACTCAATCCGTACTAAGTGCGACAACCACTGTCTTCAGCCTTTAATGTGCTAATGCAATAACTATACTCACTAAAACCGACAATGAAGGCGATTTTTAACTAGGGTTATCCTTACTAATTAAAAAAATATGATTCCATTGGTCTGATATCCACCATTTGTAAAAGATGGTCCCACCATTTAACCTGGAGTATGGAAAATGACGTGTCTTCATAAAAAATGCAATTTTAAATTTAAGTTTTTGGCACATAAAACATAACTTTTGTAACATCATTAATTCGGTAAGTTAGAAAATAAAGTTCAAATATTAAAGTTTGTAGCGTAATAAGGCGTAAAAAAATGTTCTTTGTTTCCACTAACATCGTCAAAAAAATTAGGTACGGTCGGTCGGCATAACTTTTTTTTTCTTATTAACTTTTTTTTCTTTTTTCAAAGAAAGTTACTCTTTTTTATATTTCAA
>Ga0224511_10004551_pt1 | contig 10536 bp, 6 predicted proteins | sample SF_May12_sed_USG_2_FD_169988 | JGI IMG/M metagenome (GOLD analysis project Ga0224511, IMG submission 169988) | Sediment microbial communities from San Francisco Bay, California, United States - SF_May12_sed_USGS_8_1 | ecosystem: Environmental > Aquatic > Marine > Sediment | place: USA... | reverse complement strand
CTATTCATATAAAACAAGATAATCATTTTTTAACCACTAACCTTGGTGTTTTTTTTGGGGCAGGTGCCAACGTTCTTAGAGTAGCGGATCTCGGTGTCGCATCTGTTCCATGGCAGTTTGTTGTCTGAGCTATTGTTCTTGTTTGGAAGTATGGGATGGACATTGGGGTGTGAGGTGACTGCTTGTAAGCCCTATTTGGCACGTATGGGTTTGGAGCATATGCTGTATGAGACATGCACTTTAATTTATTTTGATATTCTGCTGTCATTGCAAGCTGATGAAGAGCTAATTGATTCATGATCATGCTATGCATGGACACTGGATCAGGAGCTGGTGGATGTGATGGAAGGGGTCGTAGTTCTGGCAGGCCTTGTCTTCTCTGCTCTGTTGGCTTTGATTGATTCAGTCTAACATGGTGTGCTGGCATAACCTCATGCCCAGAAATTGGCAATATGGTCTGGAGATAGGTTTGGCGTCCAACTCCTATTGATGTAAATTGTACTGGTTTATTTGAGTTATTGGTTGGCATAGAGTGTGGAAGGGGTTCACTGGCTGTTCCTGCTTGCTCCTCATCAATGATGGAATTACTGAGAGACTTTGAGGTACCACCCTGATTGTCGAGTTCAATCGCTTCGGACTTCCCAATGGGAGACATACTGGTTACATTTATCTGTGTCATATCCTCCTCACCTGTCAGATCAATAACATCCGTTTTATTAGGTGTCTGTACTGGATTTGAGGTATCTCCACAAGCAGTCACCACTGTAAAGTGTGGTGCATCTGTTGAAGCAGTTTCTGGACTCGTCTGTAGTTGTACATTCGCGCGTTTGGGTGTTCTGGTTACCTCAGGCCCATGACTTTTAGCTACAATTGAATCCGTGCACAATTATTCGCCAAACTCAAAGGGGCTGCAGTAACTAACACACCGACACTCTGCTTTTATGATCAGTTCAATAGAGGTTGAAAATTGTGGGCGATGTTTTAAAGTTTACAGAGCAGAAAATTACACAGTGTCTTGTTCATGCCGATCATGAGGGAATCATTACTTTACAATTACATTATATAACATGACTTCTGAACTTTTGCCTTTCCACTTTTATTACTACAAGCTTCTAACTTACAATTTCTAGCAGCTGTGTCACCAGTTTCTAATCCTGGAGAATGCCTGATTCTTGACTTTGACGCTGCCTTGCTGCTGGATGATCTTGTCCTTTGCACCATTGAGCCTGATCTAATGTTGACGAGATACACAAATCAAACTCTTCAAGTTCAGAGTCTAATCGAACATTGGTTGAGGTTCAAAGACACCTAGTTGTAGGCGCTATGCTTTACCATTAAGTAATTACGTTACTACGTTTGTGACATCACGCCTTTGTCATAATGAAATTCTGGTCATTTTGTAGGCCATGTGGTCATAGAGTCATGCAGTAACTTACAGTCACAATGGCAAATTAAAGCATTCAGTGTTTTCAAGAGAAAAATGCACACTGTAATACTTGCCCTCAATTAGATGCATTTGATCTGCATATTGGACAAAATGGTGTCTTTATACTAATTAAAGGAAAAACACGTCTGCAGTTGTCTTCCCTTATGCGTGTATTTCTTTTTGGAGGTTTTATCAGAGCAATGTAAAGAGAATTTGCTGGTTCACTGAGCTAAATGAGACTGCTTCATTTGACATAAAAACTAAACAATTAAAGCTATATTAAAAGCTGAAAAGCCAACTTCAGGGCATTTACAGGTTGAAGCCATAGCGGTATCCTCCCTTAGGAGGATAAATCTATGCAATAACACTATTGTAACTGCAGATTTGCCTCCTCTCTGCTCGATTTCTGTAATTCATGATGATTACAGTTCTTTCTTTGAGGAGTTGACTGTAACTCAAAATCATATAGGTTTACCCTTGTGAATTTGAACACTGCCATCCTTTGGGTCTTGTCATCGCTGAGCTGCAACACAATTCAGAGTGCTCAAGCACGGGAAAATCCATTGAGAGGGAACGTCTGGCCAAAAAGGAAGTCACCAGTATTTAAACCCAAGGTAGGTCAAGTTTCTGTATAACTTCTTATGACAGACTTTTGTGAGTTTTTTGAGGATTTATTTATATGAATCATAGCCAGGATTTACACCATCCCAGTAGCCCTCATATTTTGAATAATGACACAATCTAGCTACGAGCATAGACAAGCTATGGCATTTACTGGAAGGGAAACAGCCAACTAGCTGCTAGTTGATACCGACATGGATATTACTGTAAAGGATGACCACTCAAGAAAAGGTAGAACCCGATGTATGCCAATCTATTCGACTCAAATACGGGAAGAAATTTCGATACTAGAAACCAAATTGCAGTAATTTTTGTCTTTTATGCTTTTTAGGCAACTGATCTGTACATTGGATTATAAGTTGGACTTACCAGAACAACTTTCAAGGGCTGGTCAGTGGTCACGGGGTCAGTGTGTGACCATCTGTGGAAGGTCGACACCTGTTCATCCTACAAGTTCATTGTGATGAGGCACCATGTTCTTCACTTCAATGCTATTTTTAGCTTTAATGACAGGTATGACTATGTGCCCTCATTACTTGCCATTGTCTCTGTTGTCTGAGTCAGCGAAATTACATTTGTGTGATCTCATGTCCATGTATCTCTGCTCTACACTCATAGCTTGTTACAAATTTATAGGAGCCAAGAGTGTTTAGTTTGTGACTGCTCTTCTCCATGGTAATTTTGATGGATTGTGACGAATGCTCGCCGTCCGTCTGCGATGCCGGCATAGTTTGAGTGCAAGCATTTTGTTTATAAACATGTGCAAGAGATCTTCTTAATACAATTATCCTATAGCCTATGATGATTATAGTGAATAATCAGCTGCATATCATTGAATAATGAACATCATACCAACAGAAATTTGTGGGGATGTGAGGAGTAATTCACTGAATCCGGTCGTGAATACCAGCAGCTATTCTCTAATCATAGCCAAACCAAAGGCCTTATTCAGACGTGGGAAATTTTTAGTCATCCAAGACTGCGCACTAAGCCCATGTCTATGGGTGACACCATGATCTCATCTGAATGGTGTGTAATACAGGTCTAATGTCGCCGATTCATTCGAGGTTGTGATTTTCAGTCCTTGTATCTTACAATGACAGGACATTGTGATGGGCGCGGCATGTCGTTGAACATGCCGACCACCCAAAAATTGTTTGTCTATTTTCTGATTGTAGTCCATAGAACAGGAGGCGATGGGTTTTTTGACTGTCACATAGCCAAGAACATCAGTATATCCTGCCTTCAAAAACAAATTTATTATCTCTCTAAACAAGCTGAACAGATTAGAGGAAACATAGAGAATTTGTGTGACTCTGGAATCAGTGAACAAATCTGCTCATTCTGCAGGTAACCTGAGCTAGATCTTACTGTAACAAATTCAATCTTTGCTCGTGACTAAGATATAAAAGCATCTTTTTTCACATAGTTAGCTTGGCTTGGTCCACAATGTGCCCAGTAGAGAAGGTAGCTCTATATGGGTAGGCCTACTTTATTTACCACCCCAATCAAAATCCCAAACTAGGAATCAAGGATCAAGGAAGGGACCCAGTGTACTATACACTGAGCCATTACCATAGGGCTATAGAGAATGACTCTATGGCCACAGTTTCACACCAATCAGTTGAGATCACCACCATCATTCTGATATTGTTTTAACATTGGTGACCAAAATTTGATTTTGTCTGATTTGCAATATGTGAAATCTTGATAGTCCTCCTATTCTCTAGAACACACTTGTGTTTCTACGGACAACTAGTAATCACAGTGGGTAGTCGGCGATGTTACTCTCATGATGGGTGGTCAACGATCAATGGTCATGTTACCCCAGTGCTGCCTCCATGGATGGTGACTGGTCAATGGTTGATTGGTCTTATGGGTCTGTGGATCTAATTATGTACCACAACCCTACCTGCTCCCTAATCCGAAATGTAGTACTAGGCCCATAATAGGTAGAATAACCCTAGACTCATTCCCCTTATTTTAACCACCCAGTTGAAGTAGATACTAGTATATTCAGGAATGTACCACAATGGACCTTCGGTTGGATACTTGAAAAGCTAACTACGATCAAAACACATGGAGCAAAATGGTAATTGCGTTGTGGTTAGGCCAGGACATATCTGCGGTAAATTATCTGGTTTTGCTATTGCGTTGGAGCTGGACAGAGGGATGGTTAGAATCGCAATAATCGTGAAGGGGGGACTATTCAGTGAGGGCATCTCAGGCCTATAGAGTTTGAAACTAAAGAAGCCGGTCCCATGGTACTTGAGAGGATAACTCTATGCCAGTGATCTATATGATGGGAGACTGTGACAACATGGCTTTGATGGAATTAGGCTGTGGGGGTGAAGATAAATTGTCATTAAAATAGCATTGCATTCTTTATATTGGGTAGATCCTAACATCATTCATCTTCGGTGATCGCATCACCTATAGACCAACTCCAGCTCTCAACGCCCCCAGGGTAGGTTCGGCATACACCCTAACAACACCCTGAAAAATTACAACCTGTGCCAATCATAATTGTGCATGTGGCACTTTGCCAGGTCTCCCACTCCTCCTCACACGCATATAAGCATGTTACTCTTACAGGAGTGTGAATGAGACAAGCCTGTGCCTCTACCCAGTGATTGATGAATGTAGTTCTGCAGAAACTGATCAATTCTTTCAAACAACTGTCAAATATCTCTCAACAGCTGTGTCACTGTGCAAGACACAAACTGTCCTACAAGGTGTGTAGGCCATAGCCGATGTCTATTGTTCAAACAGGACAGACCGGTGGTGATATGATTCACAGTTATAGAGGATAGCTCCATGCCATAGAGTTATCCTCTATAGTCTATCCCATACAGCTATCCTATGCTCTACGCTAACAGTGTGGATTAACACCTGCTAACCTACATCTAGTTTACTTGCCGTACAGAGGCCCAAGTCGTTCATCATCTCTTCTAAGCGCTACTGGTCTGAAGTCATTCTCCAAAGCTCTGGTATCCCCATATGAGTCTACAGGTTTATCCACCCATAGATTTACCAGGCCAGTATAAATGGTGCAGATTGCCTGAGGGACCATGGGGTCAGAAGGATTTCAGACAGAGATTTGATGAGTAACTGAAGCATTAATGTTAATTACTTGCCTTACCTTTTTTTGCATTGTTCTCTGGCCATTCTCGTTATGACTACAGGGTATGACATGTGCAGCGGAACATAAGCACCAGCATTTTCAAACAGTGCGATATTTGGAATATGTTGTTATGATAACAGCCCAAGGCTCTAAGTCAGTATTCAATAGCCCATATACAATGGTGAACTTATAGTAATCCTATAGGTTTGGGGTTTCGACCTCAAATTACAACAACTTGTCAGCTAAAAAAAGATAACAATCAATTGCAACAATACAGGTAACACAGCGAGCTGAACTCTACAGTAAAATCCGATGGCATTGTCAGTTTACACTAATAGCAGTGGGCCAGTGTCTAGATAACGATTGTCGCTCTAGGAAAGAGATAATAGTTTCAAACAACCATTCAATTCAACAGACAGCTAAATCCTTGGCTTTTACTCCGGTATGCCATCAACAGGGGGAGAGACATAACAAAATTAAAGTATCGAGAGCTAAAAGGTACAATTGTTCTTGTGACTGTGATTGATTTCTATCGCATGTGAGATTGACCATTTAGTCATGTAGCTTCCCTCACAGGATGTATTTTGTAAGCAAAATCACTCCGTGTCTATGAATCACTCAATTTTGTATATGGAAAGAACCAACTAATGGGCGGAGATATGATTTATAGTCTTTCTTTTCTTTATGGTTTGACCCAAACTCAGTGTTCTAACTTTCTCTGTAGATATTCACGAAGAGCGCGTATGCTTTAATAAGATCACCAACAGCTCTAGGATATGCAATAAGATGTTCAGAGAGAAATCTTGTAGGTAAGCACGTTTTACTGTGACATCTACGTGGCCAGCTTCACCGGAGGAAGCCGTGCAATAGGGAGAGTAGCGTGTTTACATGACTATGGTGACGTGGAGGCAGGGAGTTACTGGTGTACAAACGTCAATGCTGGGGCATTTACACATGGTGATGGCCGCGTTGCAGGTGAAAATGGGTGTCATCTCAGTGTGCCAGCCATGGAAACCAGACTCTTTATGCTCTATTTTCTCAGAGGTGACCATTGATCGCATGGGTAAACTCCTCTGAAGACAAGGTGTATTTGAAACCTGCCAGTTTTTTGTGTGAGGAAACCGTTCTGCATCATTACAGTGATCTCAAACTCTTCTCCAATTTTTGTCACTTGGCTGGTGTGAGGCAGTACTTAGTTCATAGCCAATCTGCTTCACTGAATGAGTCAGGTAAAAGCCTGGCATTAGAATGGTTACAGGAAAAATCCATCAATCATAGTCAATGTAACAACATGATTACCATTACAGAGGGCTAAATGTGTCGTATGGATGCTCTGCTCAAATAGCGCAGGCCTACTGTGCCACAGCATTCAATAGCACAACCCGTCTCAAATCTCTGGCTATGCTCTACCTAAGAACTATCGAGCCCTCATTAGACATGGCCAACTGTCAACCGGACTCTGAAGTTTCATTAAAACAGGTATGTACGCAAAAGAGGCAGAAAGGTGGCGAGTGATCAAACAAGATGAGCGACTTACTAAATCACTCACTGTTTTTACATTGCTCACTCACAGGATGACATTGGTATGCATATAATCAGTGCCTCATAGCGTGTGGGTTGCTTGAAATGAAACCCAAAATAAATCTTATTGAAGATGCATGCCGAGACCGCCACAATAATTTTTCTTGTCAGCTGGAACATATTTGTAAACGGCATATTTGATGGATGGCATACATTGCATTTTAGCACACATACGCAAAAATAAAATTTCCGTTTGATTGTGAACCAAGTTGTTCAGTAAATCATAAGATGAGGTGTACATCTTCTCTGAAGAGTGAGAGTGCTTTTGAGCTATTAGTGTCCAATATATGTTTGTAGAAATATAACTCTGCTGCTTGTATCTTGTAGATTTATCCAGAACACTTGGGCCAGAAAAAAGACAAAAGATATGTAGCTGCTTCTGTCGAGTCAACTGCATCATATCACTCGCCCACCACCATACACATATTTTTGTTATATATATATTTTTCTATATAATATAATTTATTTGATGTTAATTAAGAAATATCATAGCCATACTGCCATTGCATATCTTCTACGGAGTGGTGGCAGAAAGTCTCCATCACTTTTATGTACAGTATACCAAACCACGAGGTTAACCCTTCTAGCAACATCCAAATTCATCAGGCTTAAACTGGTTTACGAATGTTAATCACATACTTGCGTCAACACTGAGTCAACCTGTCATACTAATCAGACAGATGTTTGATAACATCCAACGGGAGCTTTCCTCACAGTATATCACAAGGAGCTGATTCATTCCTGATCACTAGTTAGAAGCCACCTGGGTTAGAGGATCGTTCAAGTACTCACTAAGGGCTTTCACCTAAAACATAGTCCTGGACACAATTATTAAAAGAACACGGGTCAATCACGAAACAGATCCAACTGATTCAATCAATATAAATGCGAAGATTCGGAGTAATAATGAGATTATTGGGTGGGATCACTGGGGTGTTAGTATACATGATGCCAAATAAAAGGGGAAATACAATAGGTCAATGTGAGTTGTCTTCCCTTTGAAAGACTGAACAACAACTCAGTATTAGTGCGCAGGACAGCAGAATTGCACAGGGGAAGAAATAGTAAGGCAGTGAAACAGGTCTTAATCACCGGCTTTCCATGGTTCGCACCAGTACGAACCGTGGGAGTACGCACTGGTTTGAACCGAAAGTGCGATCAGTTTCCATGGTTTGATCTGGTCCCTGGTAAGAGTTGTCTTCTACCAATCAAATATAAACTTTCCGCGGAATACTGTTCACCGTTCTACGGATTACTTCTGTATGTTTACAAAATGAGTCTGAAACGACTGCGAATGTTTGTAGTCCGAGTGTACATACTCACCGGTGCGAACCATGGAAAGCCAGTGATTCAGAAAGGCTGAAAGATATAGGGGAGCGAACTAGTTGTGATTTATGCTATCTATGGACTAAGGTGGATTGCCATCCTTGCAACCCTATCAACATATTGTTTTCTAGGAATACAACCCTATGAATAAATCCAAGATAACTTGTAGACTTGCCTTTGCCTTGAGCATCCCAAGGGGTGTCTCCTTTTTAGCGTATAGACACAACAGAAGGTTAGCCACTTTGGTGATTGCTACATTTCCACCCTACAAGCATAAAAGTGGTGTCAGCGATCAGGTATATTACTTATGCAGTGGAGATCAGCATCCACAACTACAGCTAGGACTAAAAACTCTCAAATACTCTCCAGTACAGTATGAAAGTTATATCATTAGCGGGTGGGTGTACAACATGCACACAATTGCTGCATCAATTTATAAGAGATATGAACTATAAATATAATAAAAATAAAGAAGAGCTATCCAGATATAAGTATATTTATTGGTACCTAGCACTTACCATGCACTGAATGATAATAATATCAAGTGGGTCACCTCGCAGTAAGATTTCCGAATTCTTGCAGAAGGAGACCCATACGTTGCCTGCAAGTGCAGCCGCTACATGCTTGTCTCTATCGCCATATCCAGCACAGGCCAGCAATGAGCCTCCCGTTGTGAGCAGCCTACATGATCAAATGGGACCGCAATTATGAAATTTATGAAGATCAGATCATTTTCCTTAAGTTAAATGCCCCTTAAAACCAATAGATTGCTTCCAGGATGATCCGCAATGTGCTCCATAGAGAGAAAGAACCTCCTAGATCACGGATTGAATATAAGGTGAGCGAATCAACAAAGTGCTGCCCAACTCGGGAGTCTAACCCCAACTCTAAGCCCAGTGCACTATTCAACAAGCCACTGCTTCATCCTACAGTTGTCTCACAACAGGCAATGGAGAAGATTTTCAATATGGAAACTATGGGGTTTACGCTCCAAGTGTACCTATTCCTCTGTACAGACAGCTGACCACAGCAACATTTAGTCAGTGTATTACTTACAGAGTGCTCTCCACGCCCCCACTGTTGGCTTGCTTCAGTACATTAGTGAGAGCTTTTGGTTTGAGCATTCTGCAAGAAAAAACTTTATGCTTGACTATAAACTGTCAATGGTTGTACATGGAAATTTCAGGCCTCGTGGTTTTTGGTTATTCTCTGAGGTTAGTACCCATGTCAATCCTCATTGTAGACGTATAGTGCTAAAAGCCATCTGGCCAACACTTGTGATATGCGGGTGTTGTAGGTCAGGTCACCCAATGCAATGTTGACAGCTACAGTCACTAGTTCAGTTACCAGCGGTATAGGATTGAAAAAACACAACAGTCAACACTGTTTCTGTTTGGTGCACCTTTGGAAACTGGGAAACTGAAAGACTTGTCCAGCTTCAACTTCAGGTTGCATGGAAGACCGAACAGCAACATATTGCGTTATTTCTCATCCTGACTGTAGTGTAGGACTTCTGTTTCCGTTGACACAACAATACAAGCAATAAGTTGAAACATTGGGAACACACCCGGCTCAGGTTCACCTTTATTTGACTTTGACTTTGAGAGTGGAATTCGACTTCGAGTTCAACTCGAGCACCTGTCGTGTGTTGTTGAGTAGAACTACGACTACGGATCACACTTAACAGTTGCTGCACGGATACTGTAGAATAGCATAAAATGAAACTCAAGCTGCCAGCGCAGACCAATAGCAAATTGGTTCTAAGTGAGAAGTTTAGTTGTACAGTTCAAATTTGCAAAGCTGGTAAATTCGCTTGAACGGAAGTCATGGGTTGTGTAGAGGCCCATCATCTCTCAAAGCCCTTACCCAGACCGCTTCATCGGGTTGGTTGCAACTCTGTCCAATCACAATGGTGTCAACAATAGTTCGACATTCCTATTGGGTCGATATTACGCGACACGTGTAGCATCCCGCGGGAAATACAAGTTCCCGCCACAGCCCGCGAAAGTTTAGCTTTTGTTGATCTTCTTCAGTTTTCTGTGCGGTACCTACAATCTCCAATTCATCCGACGCCATCGACCACCTCAAACCGGAGAATCAACTAGAGACCATTGCAAATGGTACAACAGAAACTTCGGAAGCGATCAGAACTCACAAGAACCCTTCATCCCTATCTATGCTCGCGTGATTGGCAGCCAAACGAACGCAAAAATTGGTGTTCTTCTTCTGGGTCAAGTGAGTGGATGGACGTAACGTAGGCCGGCGTAGCGCTGTAGTTGTCTACTCGACTTGACCCAAGCTCCGACTGCAATGAATTAATCTCAATGAATGCAACAATATCACTATCAGGACTGCCGGTATCAGTATCACTCACTGACTCAGTGGCAATTGCTTTGAATGATTAATGATAATTATGATTATATATGATATCACTCAGTCAGTTTATCACTATACTATA
>Ga0224511_10004550_pt1 | contig 10536 bp, 4 predicted proteins | sample SF_May12_sed_USG_2_FD_169988 | JGI IMG/M metagenome (GOLD analysis project Ga0224511, IMG submission 169988) | Sediment microbial communities from San Francisco Bay, California, United States - SF_May12_sed_USGS_8_1 | ecosystem: Environmental > Aquatic > Marine > Sediment | place: USA... | reverse complement strand
CCTACTGCTCCAACAAGCCTCAGGCTTAGGAGGTCTGTGAAATGTGACAGCCGAATGCCTGAGTGTAGAACAAAAAAGCGATGTTCGCTGAGCTCATCTGGCGAGTTGCACATATTTTCATCACCCCCTTGCTACGGATCAAGTTGCAAGAATTGGGAGTTTATCTTATGAAAAACTTGAGCCTGAGAATTGCAGTGATTTTAATAATTCAATTGATCTGCCTATCATTGTTAGCATCTAGATTCGTCAGTCTCACTACCCTTGCAAACTGTAGGTAAGGTGCCTGTTCCGATGATATAGGTCTGGGGGCACTGTAGAGCTCTAACCACTGGTGCTGAATGTCCTGGGTTCAAGATATTTTGCGAGTGGATTTTTTCACAAATTCTCTCCGTTCACCCAGCACCTGGTTCTCTTTAAAGCTGGGGTGAGGTGGAGGCGGTGAGAAGAAGTGATACTCCACCTCAGCCACACCGTTGCAGTGACAAGTTGACTCTCAAACAGCCACTTTCCTACACAGCCATTGGCTAAACTAGTGACTTAGCGGCCTTTTATTTCACTGGCTAAGGGCTAACCTTTACATAATTTATAAGGTAAAAGTGACGGCTGCGTGCCATACACCACACCCTCTGGTCCAGAGTATTCGCTATCGCCTCTCTTCGCGCCTTTCAGTCGTCAATCGAGGACTTCAGCCATTCAGAGCGTAGCATCGACGCGACGATTACCGGCAGCCTCTCATCATTCCACTGTTATTGTGGCGGCTCCAGTTCAGAGAGGTTTCGCAACCGCTCCAGATGCACCCAAGCTACATGGGCTCATATCAGAATTTACAGTTGCTAATCACTATCAGTGCCCGGCCGCTCTAAGGTCGCAGCTGCAAGGTTATCCATTGCATGGTGAGTACTGTATATCTCCTCCTGGCTTTGAGTGCTATATATTCCCCCATACACCCCAATCTCTCTGTTCACCCAGCAGGGAATAGGAACCCGGGTTTCTTCCAGGCTGGGGAGGTGAATGCAGCAAAGAAAAGGAGCGGTATCGCACCCCAGTTACATTGTTGCCAGTACAAACTGGTTTATAGTTATTTACCCATGCGGCCACTGAGCTAAAGACAACCTTTTACTTTTATTTGGCTGTAAGGAATCAGTTAGCCTATGACTGTAACCCGTGCATGGTTTTGTAGGACCACATGTATGCAGGTGCCCTCGTAGGCGAGTGCCCTACATAACGGATATTGAGCTAGATGCATTCGTTCAGAAGATTGTGCCATCAAAACAACTCGTAGTCATCTCCATTGTGTCATCCCTGTAAGTGCTATTACCATAAAATAATCTATGTATATATTCATTTACTGTTCTACTCGGGCAATTGGCCATCCTATTTTACGGATCTCCTAAGCCTGAGGCTTGTTGGAGTATTACCTAGGAATCATGTGATGAACTCATCCTCACAGAAGGTCCTCAGCATGTATTAGTAAGTTTAAGAAGAGGGTGAACGCTCAGCTAATAGTTAGGGGATACGGTCAACATCTCAAATTTGAACTTTTCTCAACCACTGATTTGTTGAGCCTCAGGATAAATCAGGATTATATTTGGTGGCTCCAATGTGTTGGGTGAGGTTGGTTGGTTCACATGATTTCCCACGCCCAATTTTCATGGCCTGGATAAAAAAGATGTGATGACAGGAAGGACAGCACTTAGCTGTCATATAAACCTTGCCAGACTCAGAGTTCTGTCAGCTAAAAGCCTGTGTCGAGTAATTAAAAAATTGGTAATCATTATTGATTCTAGGTACCCTGATCGCGACCCCAACGGAGAGATGTTGGATCGGCTTCATGCAGAACGTAATGCCAGTCGTACGCACACGTGCATGCAGGCCCGAATGGATCCATTTAGACTATTTAAATACGACGTGGCTTCCGCGTACTTCGATTCCGATCACACGCAGCCGTGTCTATTAGCTCGTCACAATGCCGTTCCTGGCATGTTCCTGGTAGGTACCACTATAGAGTTATCAATTCCTACCCATACCTGTCTCCGATCTAGTCTTTGCATCCCCGTATGAACGTTACTGATATCAGCGGATCGAAAATTTGGCCCAAAATGGATGCTGCATGGCCGTTTATCTATATGCCAACCACAAACATATACATGTAATACATGTAATACGTTTGTACATATATGTGTAATACGTTTGTACATATACGTGTAATACGTTTGTACATATACATGTAATACGTTTGTACATATACATGTAATACGTTTGTACATATACATGTAATACGTTTGTACATATACATGTAATACGTTTGAGTGAGTATTGCGCCAACGTTTTACTGAGATAGTGCATTCTTGGGACAGGAGAGCACAATCTCAAGCTACCTACTACCCTATGTTCAGTAACAACAATGCGGTCTACAGAAATGCTGTGGCTGGGTTTATTCCAACTAGCGACCCGTTATGTCTAGTTAATAGTCAACCAACCTTATCTTTATTCCGCGTGAAAGGCTGCATACCTTTTATGATAGATCTTCCAAGGCGGTCACCTGGTTTTCTGTGATCATATCTTCAATGGATACGGAAACGCCAAAAAAGACTTTCAGAAGCAACTGGTGGACTGCCGGCGTTTGGCTCATAAAGGCTTTGCTTTACCTAATGACTTCAAATTCAGGTCTGTTTATTCTTCTCTGCATGTATGAAAATAGATAACAGGCATCCCCGGTTCAATTCCCGACTCGAGAGAAACATTCCCTCGTCGGGTTTAGGTCGCGACGCTGAATAAAGGATCTCCGCCCATAAAGTTTACCTCGGGAGGCGGAGGTTTATGTAAAAAATCTCCTTATGACACACCCCGGGAAACGCCGACAAACGCAGTAGTAGACCGATCTTTATATGGCCCTGTGGTTGTTTCGAGACTCCTCAGATATTGGGAGACGATTTTCTCGAATATTTTAGTTGTCTTGGTCCATTGTTCGCCGTGGGTCCATACGAACTTTTCTTGTCAATAAAGTTAATCACTGACTTAGGATTCGTCGACGAACATTCCTCGTATAAATCTAGCACATGTTTCCTCTTGAGAGTCCTACCTGTAACTGTGCAACTAGGTTGAGGTTCAAAGCCTATAAACCTCTTGTACACTCTTTCCCTGAGATTCAGCTAACCAATCACACCTTTATCATTTTATAGTCCTCAGACGGGCAGACATGGGCCAAGGTCACCATGGGGAGGTACGATAGGTGGCGCTGGTGTGGATAAGCATGGCCACCCGGGGACCGTCGCTACGGCCAAAGATCGAGCGGACACGCCTGATTCTGTGTCAACCTTGGAGTATCACATTGGGTAGGTGCAACATTATATGAAATGTGAATCTAAACTGAAGTTAACTAATTCATGTGGTTAATGGAACGGGAGTTATAATCTGCACACAAAAGGTAGGTGATTGAACCACTCACACATTAAAGGGCGACTATGCATGTGTGAGATCATGAAGTCAAGTATTCGCCTGACCTACAGTTCTTCTGTCATAAGCATGAACTCTTCTGCTCCAACATAGACTACTTCAGTGGTCTACTAGAATGGCCCAGACTAAGTATCATCATAAGGCTACTAAGCAAAACTGTTAAACAGTTTAGAGTTATCTTCCCTTGACTATCAGCTCCCCGCTTACAGATTAACCATGATCATAAGATCTCTTCAGTTGCTCTGCTGAAGTCGGTCAGTCAGGCCATGTGAGGTGCATGTTTACATCAATTTGTTAGCACGTGTGCACTGTAAGCTTTGTCTGGTCCATGTTTACTACGCATGCCCGATTTAATTTCTGCGAGCACTCATCGCCTATTTGGATCGTTGGCGATCCTTAGGATATACTTACTTTTCTTTTTCTCTGGCAAGTTGGTCCACGATTGCGATAACGCTAGCCATTGTAATACCATAGCCACAGCTGTTCTTTCTATCTGGTTCTCATATTTTTCTCGTGTGGCAGTCTCACCGTTATGGTGAAGCTGCCGGATCAGATATATATTATATAGAGATTTACAATTGAGCTCCACGAGTGGGCCAGTTTAAATGCTTCGCCTCATAGTGAGGCTTGCTTTTGTTTTGAGCTAGGATTAGTGGATAAGCTAGGATTAGAATGTGAGGAGCTCCAAGGAGCTTGGGAGCTCGTCGTGACCGGGAATCAAACCCAGGTTCTCAAGATTGGGCGCCCAACGCTCTTCCCGCTATCCAGTTCTCACAACGATCATCCCATTACAGGCGGAATGTGCACGGTGATGGAATGGGTGCAGATACAGCCAAGTCTCTTGTCTATGAGATGAACAGGAGGTTCAAACGAATTGAAGTATAAAATCAGGGCATGCGTCAGTGTTCCTTTATCCAGTTGATTTATGTTAGGCGTATCTAGGAATTGGGAGTTACCCTCTTTAAACGCATGACCAAGTTGCCATGACTGTAATATATAGTCGTGGGTTTGTACTGTAAGTTATGATGAGTTGGCGATCGGTGCATAGCACCTGTAAGTTGTGGTGTATAGCTGTGCCAATCGTTTTCCATACAACTCTCTCTTACAGCTATGTCGAGTTTTATATAAAATGATGCTATCGCAATAAAGCATAGAAATAAAATGAATCAGTCTAAATATCTACCAAACGCGGAAATATTATCATTGGTGAGACATGGATTCAATCAAGTTTAGGCAAGATTAGATTTAATGTACACTTACCTAGTAGTCTCACCTTCTATTCGGCAAACCATCTGGAAAACAGGCGTCTTATTAAATCATGTACATATATGAAGGAAAATAGTTCTGCCCCTTAAATTGAAATTCACCAGACCAGATTTTGGTGCCCATAAGATTGAAATTTAGTTTCAGTTATCCCGGAGTTTCTTACTTCATACAAACTGTCAGTGATACAGCGAGCGGAATGATTTTGTTAGGATTGTATGTTTGTCTTCGGCGAGACCGGAACTGTAAGAGTCTAGAGTCATTACATCAATCAGTTATGGTACTAGCAGGTGGATTTACCCGAAGCACAACCTCAAGTAGTTACCCCTCTCTTAAGTTGTTCTAATGCTATACTATTCATCTGAATTCAAAGCGCAATCATCATGAATCTCCATGACAACGGGCCGTGAAGTGCCTCTTGTCCCTCCAGGTCTTTTGTTTGCTTCCTTTAGAAGAACACAACCCCTGGCTTACTAATGCTCAATGGTCTCAGAAGGGTGCTTGAGAGGCACAACCAAGTGCATGAACAGTGCACTAAAGTATACATTTCATTAGCTTTCTCTTTTAGTAATACACGCGCATGCACTTGACTGTAGCCTGAAGCGGTGCACTGATTTCGTGGTGGGGCGGCTCACTGCCCTCAGCATGAAGTCGGTGACTGTGTGAATGATGGTTGTTGTGAAGTAATATTTCAATCAACTGGGCCAAAGCACAAGTTTTGAGAAAAATCCCCTATTTCCAAAAACTTTCTAGTGGCTTGAGAAATGATGAACCCGATTTCCTTTTAGCTTGATTAGTACTTACCTAAAGCATCAGCATAATGAAAAGCAAGCAGCATAAGTAAACGCATGATGCCTGTGAAATAATGTTGCCTCTAGTTTACTGATAATAATTGATACAAACCCATCGCAGACATCCTGCAGTCATGGCAATTTTACTGGATTTGGAGCAGCTAGCTCTCAATGCATATAGCCTATATAGGGCGAAAAACTGTTGACATATTTGGAACAATCAGTATCTGAGGCTTCCAATGGCATAACATTTACCTGGATTAGTTTGGAAGCTTGGAAAATCACAACAAACTCTTAGTGCAGTATAATAAGTGGGATGTATCCAGACTTATGCACAGCACTGTAGCACGCTGTCGCTCATAGTGTGTCTTACCACCTACTGCAACCAGTACTCATATAATGCCAGTCTGTCTCATCTTATTGCACAGACATCTCACTATACAGGTGTGCTGCCGGTATCACTGACTATACCAGTAGTCTGCCTACTGCTACCAGTACTCATATAATGCCAGTCTGTCTCATTTCATAGTGCAGGGACTGACTGATAGTGAACTGATACGAGTTTGTACAACTTACCCAAAAATAAAATTTACTTTACCTCAGAACTCTTAGGACAATTCGCGACTTTATTTAGCCTGCGAGAACTGTCATCATTTTGACGACTTACTTCACCGGACTGGATGGACTGATCTGGCAATGCGGAGACGATCTCATATGTGTATGCTGACTTATAAGACTGTTACTGGAGACGAGCCTTAGTATCGGACTGGTGATTGTACCCGCCTCACATCGGCTTACAGAACGAGATCGAATATGAGGAACTCTCTTGATGTTCCCAGGGCACTCAATCGAACTCAAGATTTAGCCTTTAGTGTTACAGCGCCTAGACTTTGGAACTCTCTTAACCAAGACCTCTTAAATGGTACAGCTTTACCTAATTTCAAGACTCAGCTACGTAACGATGTGATACAGCAGAGAGATATACTTTCGATGCTGACCCGGACTGTCAAAGGAGTCTGTTACCCACCTAGTGTCTTTGATTAATACATTATTTTCTTCAAGGACCTTAGTGTGAAAAAAAACTTCTGGTCTTATTTAAGCTATCCATGTAAAATAAAATGGTCAACTCAAACTATGAGTTTCACAGTTCTCGCGACGCATTTTTTGCTTTACATGATTCGCGACTTGACAATAAATCCGCTGCCATGTGGCAGACCCATGTGTGAATGTTTTTCTTGCCTGGATTTGTTGATTCCATTTGGCAGGCCAAGGAAGTGCTTAGTTTTGGGGCCGGTAGAATTAGCTGACAGAGAAACTATTTTTGACAGCTGGGATGTGACACAAGCTGGGATGTCATATGTGACATGCATTCATGCCTTGTGGCAGGTGGCTCTACCCAATAGCGCTCGAAGGAGTTTTCATAATCGTGTCTAACATTTCAATGTCCAATTTCCAGTACCTGATCATCTGACTAAAGAGAGCCGTATGATAAGGTGTAATTACAGCTTAATCCGCGAACAAGATACTTATAAAATAAACAGATTCAACACCTTCTACTAGATTTTTACGCCTCCGGTTTGAAAAAACATTATGTACAAATAACTGCGCAGCAGTGTTCTGTGATTGAATTTCAGTCAATCAGTTGTTTGCTTAATTGAGTCTAGCCTGAGTCAGGACAAGCTAAATTGCACACATACAGTGTAATGTTGAGCAGTGGGGTGGAAACAGTAAAGCTTTGACAAATGTTATAACCCATGGGCGCTTTTCACATTTACAGAATTATGCATTTTATCTATACCTGCTCATCATGCATGCTAACAACCACTGGAGGGTAGCTAGGAGTTTTTATAAGAGTGCTATTCTATGTACTAAGTTCACAGGTGTGAGTTGAGCTCTACCGTTTTGCCCAGATTCATTCCAGCGAGAAGGGACAGCTAAAAGCCAATGGCATCCTCGATTCAAGGCTTAGTTATGCTGAGCCTCTAGGCGCATCTGCTCCGAAAAGCCCCGGGCTTGGGAAGTCAATTAAATAGTAGAGCAAGTTTTTGCTAGCATGGTTGCATAGTAATACACCCTACTCTCAGTGCAGAGAATGATCGCATTCTACTGTCTACTTACCCATGTTTACCATGACCATGTAACATAACTATTGATGAACTCACCTTTCATTGAATGAGAGGCTCTGAGAGGAACGCCAATAGTGGTAGGAAGGTAGGTGGGAAGGTGTTTGGGCGGATCATAGTGAGTTGTCCTGAAGAAGACTCTGAAACAGCGCTTGATCCATGGCGTTTTGCTCATGACGTGTGTATCGGGCAATGGATAGCTTCTATTGTATGCATATAAAATATGGTGAGATTTTGCAGAACTCAGAAAGTTTCTCGTGTGAACCCATCTGATGAGGTTTACTAGTGCTAGTAGTTTTAACACAAGCTGGTGGTTTGGTTCAGTAAGCGGGTTTCATAAAAACCGTAACAGGAAGACTAAGGTATATGTCTTAGGTTATATCCACACTGTACAGGTAGGGAATTGCTGTGCTATGGAAGGCCATTTAGTCTAGAGACATTCGATAGCCGATACCCGACCGTCAGAGGGCTGAATCGATTATGCATTTCTTCTATTTCAGATATTATTGGTCGTCGTACCATTCATCCATTTGTACATTTTCTGTAAGCCGGTTTTCAGTAAAACCCGCTCTGATCCATACTTGATAGAATCTTAATCCACTCAAGTTCTCTAGACCACGCTATTCATGCCCGGCTGTATAAGGACCCTTGAAGCTAAACCTTTGTGTTACAAGTGTCTACTCTGGTGGCTTACTCTAGCGTTTTATTAAATCTCGCCACAATCACTGCTAGTGTGACATGCCTTACCTGGCTAGACAGTAAAGATCCGCTCAATCTGTTCCATCATGAGTCATGTAGAGGTGTAATAGGAAATCTACAGAGAAAAAGATAAACTCACACAACTTCTACAAAGGGCTGTTGATAGCCGAATAGCTCAGTGGCTAGAGTACTTGCCTCAACATTAAGAGATCCTGTGCTCAGGCCATACCATTGTCCCACTAAAGCTCCTCACAGAAAGCAATGTTTCGGCTGGTCCAGAACAAGGTTCTGGTTCAGGGAGTATGAAGAAGAGAAATATTGGGACTGCCAACTTGGGGTCCGAGGCGGAGCCTCCGCCGCCGAAGCCAAAAACACATTCTGATATTGAGATACTAGAAATGCCAAGGTGGTTAACACGCACGGAACGGAAGATCCCAAAAGTGAAAATTATCTCCTCTCAATATTGGACCATTTCCATGTGGTGAAATATAGCAACAGGGCACATTTTCAATACCAGCAGCAGACCTTCAGAATTTGTCCAATACATCAAATATTACAATCATCTGGTTCATTTGTCAACCACTTATTGAGTAGTTGTTATAAACAAGTTACCACCGCAGATAATTTGGTTTTTACTTTTTACCCCAAAGAGATATAAAACGTGTAAACACAGGCCTGTGAGGGTAATTGCTGCAAGGGAAACCGGCAATCTTGGGTCAGTGAAAGGCACCATAGTAACCACATACAGTATTGTTTTTGAGCACCTAACTCCAAAGTAGTAGTGGCCGCAAGCTGTTAGGCACTGCTTGTTATCTGCAAAGTTGGGACAGCCAGGCCCGATCATCCATGCCTGCTCATACAGCCTGTAATCTGGCTTAGGAGAATGGTCTAGTACCCTCAATAAAATAAAATAAAATAAAATAAAATAGCAATAGTCGGAAGTGTGGTTGTGCGCTTTGGAGCAGGGAGCAGATGTGTGCCATTGAAGGTGACATTATGGACCGACCAGTATATAGGAATTCATATGAATCCCACTGATAAGTCCCTGGCACTTTGTTGTAGATCACTGAGTAGTCTGGTGGTATATTTCATTCTTTGACCTTTAATAATTGATTAGTTCATGTGACATGACTGACACTTGTTAGTCTGATGATGTTAATATATCATCAGGTCAGGTAAATATCAGCCCAGCTATTTCTGTAACTCCTAGACATTCGAGAATTTTGGCAGAATGGCAACCGAGAAACAAACGAAGAGAAGGAAGACCTACGACACGATGCATGGACCATAGCTGGAATTCTAGGAAAGAATAGATTATTCCAGTTCACAATAGGAGTGTCTGGTTCAGTCGTGATGGAGCACAAATGTCTACCAATGGTGATGATGACGCTCAAGGCTCCCAGATAACTGAATTAGATTGATTTGCAGTGTCCTCGTTTTGTGCATTACATTTGATTATTTCAAAGAGGTTTTAAACTGTTTAACTTCTCACGGGAAGGGTTGACAGCTAAGCAGCTAATTTACAGAACAGTACAGAACATAGTGGCTAGTTACTGAATAAAATTGGCATGCAAGCTATGCTAATCAGTGACTTCCAACTGATGACAAGACAGATTATGGCACCTTGAAGGCAGTATTCTCACGACAGACTCACCAACAACCTGATAATGACTGCTAATAGAAAACCAAGGTGTGGAAATGCTATTTGAGTATTGATGAGTATGAACTAATTACACACGAGGTAATGCCGCTTTCAGTGGCAAAAACACAATAGTACTCCCATTGGAATTAAATGTCACGTTTCAATCAGCTTTCAACTCGGTTAAAGTACACCGCATGTAAATAGAATCTGCTAGAACTACATGCAATTTGCAAGATCAGTAATCTCATTTTGGTGCATGAGAATAAAATCTAGGAATATTTAGGGAGAAGCTGTGGGTAGCGCATTCATCTATCGACTAGGTGATAAGGGTTTAGCAACAAGTCTGCGAGTAGCTTTGCACTTTCTATCTCGCCAGATTCGAATCGTGGTGCTAGAAAGGGAGCCCAACCAACTCTATGGGGCAAACCATAGAACACCCTGGCCATTGACTTATTGATGCTCAGATGAAGTCAAAATCATCTTAGATTATTTTATCTCATCTTAAAGGCCGTGTACATTCCGCATTCCAGCTCTCTCCCTCTCCCTCTCCCTCTCCCTTTCC
>Ga0224511_10004549_pt1 | contig 10536 bp, 3 predicted proteins | sample SF_May12_sed_USG_2_FD_169988 | JGI IMG/M metagenome (GOLD analysis project Ga0224511, IMG submission 169988) | Sediment microbial communities from San Francisco Bay, California, United States - SF_May12_sed_USGS_8_1 | ecosystem: Environmental > Aquatic > Marine > Sediment | place: USA... | reverse complement strand
GGAATATAGACCCCCCACCATCCAGATTTCTTCATAAAAATGTAAAAATCGTCCACCATATTAACATATATAACTGTTTACCTCAATGAATTCAGGTCCCTGTCCCCGTTTTCTTTTCCAGCACACAGTCTACTATTATTTGGCTTTAGTTCTTCAGGAGAGTGACCACCTCACAGAAATGGTACCTCTATTCAAAGTAAGTTAATGTTAAGATAGCTCAGTTGGTAAAAGCTTGGATCTGCAATCAAAGGATTGCAGGTTCAAGCCCCACTGCCGGCGCAGTGTTTTTCTGGTATGGGCCTCCCACTCCAAATTGCTAGTGTGGGTTCACATCACCACACTAAAAAGATGGAGGTCCCAACCCGTGGATTAGGGTCAAAAATCACTCCGCGCTTGTAAAAGATCCACCTCTCCCTTCTCGTTAAGAGCAGCCAAATTTCAGCGGGTGAAGGGTAAACTATCGGCTTAGGTTGACTGACCCCCAACCTCCCAAGGACCATCCGTTCAGTCTTGTAGCTGGTGCTTCACACTGAGGCAGCGGGTGCCCTGGTAGAGTGTGAGTTGGCCCGGGCAAGCTAACTTCCACTATAAACTCCCTTCATCCCAGCTGTTATCTGCCTTGCCAGATAACCCCCATACTCAGTAATGAGTGGGTGCATTTACAATGTTACATTCAGTGGTATTACCCATATAATCGTAGCTGGTTTGATTTTTCGAACGAAACACATACTATGATGTGCCTGTATGTGCCTCATTTCAATGGAGACATCCATCATTCATCGTTGAAGCAATAACAGAAAATAGTTTTGTCAAAAAGTTAAAAAAATTTTGGGCTAATGAAAATGAAGTGAAAAAGGGTAAGTATTGATCAACGTTTTACCATTCGCCTTTTTTAATGGTTCGTATATTATATGGTCACTTATATCAATCATTTCCGAGAGGAATAATTCCCCTTAATTTACAGAACTCTATGCCAAAGCTGAAGACACTTCAGAGAATCTATACTCATATACACATGAGCTGACATCCACTACAGCTACCCCACCATTGATGCATGAGGATCGCATAGCGAGCTAACATACAGCATTCTGGATAATACATAGAAATATAGAGAGGATAATGCCATGGGATATCCTGCCACACGATATCACAACATAGGTTCCACTATGCCAACCTTGCCCAGCCAGGAACTTCATTGCTATGGTATAACAACAGAATAACAACTGACGTCGAGGCATTTCAACATCAAAAGGCACATGGCGTATTATTAGGCTTGTCTTGAGTGATTTATTTTTCATAGTCAATATTGAAAAACGAAAAGACAACTGATTGTCTGGGTTATCCAGGCCAATACACATGGATGTAACAGATTAGTAATATCTACAAACACTGAAAAACAGTCGGGTCATGCCGCTTATTCACTACCTGAGGTGGTTGCCTCTATCCATCTGGTGAGAACGTTATCAGCTGTGAACTGGGCTACCTCTTGTTCTTGATGAAATTTTATGGCACGATTTCTCTTTGGCCTGATCACCTCAGGGAGTGTTGGTCCGGTGTATGGTTTCACCTAGCAAAAAGACTAATACCATTCAGTTATATACACATCCCTTTGCGAACCCACCTGTACAGTGAGATAGCAGGATAGGCTGGCTATCTCAGTGGTAGAGCACTGGGTTCGCAACTGTGAAAACCTTGGTTATATTACAGTCTCGGTCATGGCGGGTTTCCATTGCTCCTAACTCCATGCTACACGATAAAAACACCAACTGGCAAAAAGAAGAGTGTCAAGCTCGTCAACTTCACAATAAATAACTGGGAAGACATTTACAAGAAAAAAACCTGTGCAGGGAGTGACCCATCAATTCAAAGAACAGCCATCCTCACCACCAAATCTGTCCTTAGAGTTGGCTTGCATATTCATATCAGAATCTTCACTGTTTCAGGTGCAGAGCTTTTTTAAAATGTTGAATAGATAAAATTAATGTACCGCAAATGTAAAGAGTTTTCCATATAAAATGAAATTTCAAATCAAACAGGAGATGGACTCACTGTTGTTTCTCTGGTTCGTCGGGCTTGTTCTTCATACACCTTCTTCTGAGTTTTAGTCATTCGCTTCCACTTTCTCACACCTGTGGCACAGAATATGTTCTCAATACATGACTGCAAACTATGAGCTAATTTTTATGTTGTCATTGGTTAATTAAGCATTCTGTCAACAAATGACAATAATACTTGTAATGGAAACAGGCTCGTAATGAAATTCCAGTCCCATATTCGTTGCTGATGGATGACCACCTATAAACCTAATAACAGTCACCTTGAGCGATTACAGATTCCATTTTGGAGGTCTATAGATAAACCGTTGCTTACCTCGCATAAAAAGATCTTGTTTGGTAAGAGTTGACTGCGTCTTTAAGTTCTTCCTTTTTTCGTATTCCTTATTTAGGTAATCAGACATGAATATCTGGTAAGCAGTCTTAGGCTTGGCGGATCTGTCGTGCTGCTTCTTGGCCTAACAAAGACTTGCATACTTGTAGTCTTATATATGAATAGCCTTATTGGATAACGGGATAGCATGATGGCTTCCCATCCCATCACAATTCTTACTTGAAATAAAACACTGTCAGACTCTGATGTGAAGCATCAATACTAACCCACCTGCAGTGCTCTTTACAAAGCCGTATAACTGGTGAACTAACTGGTAATTAAACCAACAGCTTCACAATAACTGTGAGAAAGTCACACAAGAACAAACTGGTCAGGATAAAGAGTGGCTGGTGATCAAAATATGATCAGGCCCTAACCTCCACCAGTGCGAAAAGGTCACTGGGTTTCATAAATGTGGGTAGACGCTATCACTGGCCTACACTCCATTGTCAGCAGTGTCACAGGTGTTACTCATTCTGAATATAGCTCACCTGATAGGCTCTCATCTCATTCAGGTAGTCCTCTTGCTGTTTATTGGCGGCCTCCTGAAATTCTGCCTTCTTCTCTGGGGTGATGTCTCTCCAAACATCAGCACCTGAGTCAGATTTAGACAATGGTTATACAGCGATACTCTAAACCTGTAAATGTAAACAGGCACAGAACTTGTAATATCCTATCGTATCCTGGCCCATCCTTTCTTATTCTTTCCTACCTTAGCCAATGCATGAAAAGTCAACTGCAAACAATGCTGTAGTCTGCCTAGGCCAGATTAAAGTTATAGTACATTACAGGGAGATTTCTAATAGATCTGCTGCCTTTTGGGCTGTATTTTGCAAATAACATTGGTACAAAGGCTTTCTTCTCCCACGAACTGGTTGGGTGATAGAAAAATGTGTGAACGTGAAATCAATGAAGCGTTTCTTTTGGTCACCTTGATAGATTGAGCAAGCTCAAACTGTCAGATGAGCATCAACACAGAAAATATATACAGTTAAACTTTTAGAACAGAGATGCAACATGTAGGCATAGCTTGGGCTATATACTCACCGATATCAGTCATCTCTGCGAATGTGATATTTGGATATTTCGCGGCATATTTTGCTCTGAACTCATTCATAAAGAGTTTGAATGCAGTGAGTGGTCTGTGTGGTACATCTGGATCATGAAGCTTCGACTCTGAATTAGGCTTAATCAGATCCCTAGAAAGACAAATATTTGCTTCACAAATTACCCAAAATTCCAAAGCAGTTCAGGGCAGTACAAGGCTGACCTCGCGTAGGACAGGACAGTCTCATTGCGATGTGCTGGCATCAAAGAAGAACTGTTTCGCTAGACTCGCTGTTAATTTTTTGAGAAGGGTAGCCAACTCCACAAATGGATCGGACAGTAATGAGAAGTTATTTACTCTGTAATATCAATAGAATTGCTGTTTTACAGTAGTTTAGTAGTTTTGTAGTTTACACCATCGCCGAGTTCATTGACTTTTATTGATAATGGCAGAAGTGAATGAGTTTGCTTGACTTTGAAATTGACGAGTGCTGATTCATATGTTCATATCAATTTGCATGTAGCCATTGTTCGGTAAAATCTACACATACCTGGGTGTTACACCTACACATACCTGGGCGTTGCACCTACACATACCTGGGCGTTACACCTACACATACCTGGGCGTTACAACTTTGGTTATTATGCGATTTCGTGATGGAGTTCTGCTTGCATTTTTCTCGTTCTTGGTCTCTTTTTTGTGAGAGACTTTACTTTTCTTACCGCCAACGTCCGACTTACTCCCCTTTCGCTTTAAAGCTTTGCCCTTACGACTTGATCCTGAAATCCCCGTGAAAATAATAAATGTACTGGAAGAGGTTGCAGACGACCCAATGTAACCCCAAGGCGTTATTCGAATAAACTTGCATCACTAAACTGTCCATGTCACAAGTAGTAATTTATTCAAGTGAAGGGTGGTAGAAACCTCCTGCTAGCCCTACCCAGTCACTGCCCTACCAAATCCTGCTGCTGCGGAATTTTCATCGTCGCAAGCATGTACAAAGATATACTCAAGAGATTGCCTAGACTGTGTCGAAAATTATAACTTGCATGGCCACAACATGATTCAAAAATCCATTTCTTAGTCCACTATGGAAGAGATTATAAAACAATGGACAGACGACCTACGACTGGGCATCAGTGCAGCATCACATCCCGTGTCACTCTTCTACACTGGGTTATACTCATTTAACATAAACCTTTCTATTATGAGACACATTATCACAATAAGTGGGTACTTTGCTATCGCTCTCACCAGAATTCTTGCATTTTGATGCGGAAGATTTTCTTGTGCACTGCTGTAAAGTACCCCCTTTTCGTTGATTTTCACAGCCCTCTTCGCTATCTTCTGCTCCTAATAAAGCGTCCTCCTCTGTTTTTACTTCGGAGTGGTCTGAGTTCTCTTCTGCTGGTTCTGGGGCAGGTTCCTCAGGCTTAATGAAACAACTGGTGCATCTCACTGAATGGACCTTTTTGGTATGATGACTTCACTGTTATGGTGAAGCTGATGGGTTAGATTCTCGTTTTTTCAGTTACCACGTTTCACCAGTTATGATGTAGCATGGAGTACCACAAGCGGGTCAGCATCAATGCTCCACCTCATACTGAGACTTGTTTCTGTTTTGAACTAGGATTAAAGTGAGGAGCTCATACTCTCAATAGGTGTCCCGCCATGACTGGAATTCAAACCCAGGTTCTCAGGGTTATGAACCCGGCGCTCTATCACTAAGCTATCCCACTATCCCACGGAAAGGATAACCCATTGACAAGATTGCCCACCAGTCATGCATACTGACTGATTTCACTGTGGATATAAGCCACTGAAATAATGTCTAGTTCCACCTGCTCCAGAATAAACCTCGTGAGCTGTAGAAGGTCAGACTGACAGATGACCAGTAAAATTAGTGATTGAGTAATGTGTCACAATTTCATAACTCTGAGTGATATACAATCCTTTGTGTCACTGGACAAAATCTATGTAAACCTTTATCTCGCATATCCGTGATAACTAACCGTAGCACATCTTACAAAATCAGTTTTCCTATATGGTACCCTAGTACTGCATGATCTGTTTATCCACAAACGCGCCACATAAAGACAGTATTCATTAATAACTAGGTGGCCACTTACGACTGTGTTGTATGATGTGTTCGACTGGCTTTCTGAATCGTCATGTGTTTTGGGTGATATTATTGATGGGTTCAAGTTGTTGTTAGAACAAGACGCTTCGTTCTTGTGAACATTAGACTGTACAACAGTCTCTTTATGAGATTTATGGTCATCCAGCTGTATTTCAGTGACTAAAACCCAAAGTCATACAGGTCACATACAGTAGTCACAGCTTCGCAATAATGCTCAGGCGTATCATAGACAAAATGTTTTCTGGGTTTAGATGGGAGCACACCGACACGAAATGACCCATGTGAAATCCAGATTCGAACTTTGCGTCTGGATTTCGCTTTGATTCAAGCCAGTGTGTACATATTTTTAGCCACAATTATTGCAGTTAAATGTCTGTTAGTGCAAAAGTTATTTTTGTTGTCAAACTGAAACAGTTCAAGCTCTACTAGGGGTTATGAACCCAGCGTTCTACCACTAAGCTATCCCACTATCGCACAGAAAAGATAACCTGTTGTCAAGATTGCCCACCAACCATGCATATCCGCTGATTTCACTGTGGATATAAGCCACTGAAATAATGTTCTTTGTAGGAAAAAGATATGCGTGCGGTTACTAGAAGAGGATGGGCATGTGGAGCTGCTGTTAGGGATAGTCACGCGGTCAAGCTCCCACCAAGCACCTGCTCCAATTTGCTCCTTTGCTCGCAACACTCAGCCTGGGAATCCACCCAACCTGGTCACTCAGCAAATCACACTCTATTCGCTTTTCTGGGTTAGGAATATATCTTTGTATGACTTGCTTAACTTCTGTTTTCATATCCTGGCCAGTGTCAGGGGTATGCAGAAACAGACCTACTGAGTATTTGAACAGTGTTTTCCAGGGTGTGTCATTAACAGACTTTCTGCTTGCACTCGCGTGCCTCATAGAAAAGGTTACTCTGTAGGTGGGCAAGCCTCCTTTATTTTAACACCCCGATCCAAAAACAACAGTGTTATTGTGAAGTTTTTCCGATGTTTTGGCCGAGACGAAAATCAAACCAGGGATCTTTGAACCAAGCCCCAACATGCTATCCATTAAGCTATCGTTCCATCCCACTTACTTGACTCATAAGTAGATTGTTCATGCTCAGAATGACAACCAGGCCCATCCTCTTCATGATTGAGGTAGTCACCCATAAAGTCTATATCATCCTCACCGACTGTTTATCAAAATAGTCAAACCTCATTGTAAAGAAATTCAATCCGAAGAGACATTCCAATTCAGAGAATGGAACAGCGGGATAGCTCAATCGCTAGAACATTTTGGTTCAAAATCAAATGATCTTGGGTTCAAGCCCTAGCTTCTACCACTCCAACAAGCCTCAGACTTATGAGGTCATTAAATGTCCAAATGCCCAATTAAAGCAATAAATAAAATACATGTAAAAATGTTTTGATGGCTGTAACAATTGAGTCTTCATCGCCTGTATTCAGTTGTTTCCTTTTGAGAGTGTATTGTAGAACTGCTAATCGGAAGAGCTTTATGAGTTATACATCTCGATTTATATTTGTTATTGGATATGAACTCTGTTAGTGTAAAACTTAATAATCTACTGTCATCATTGACCAAATGTTACAAATCTAGGTGTCTGCATGGTATATCTATTGGATGTAGCCAGTGAACTGTCTCCCAGTCCCACTCTCAAATCACAGATATTCTGCTTCTTCAAATCTGCCATATACTGTGGAGTACACAGAAATACTGTGGAGTACACAGAAATACTGTGGAGTACACAGAAATACTGTGGAGTACACAGAAATACTGTGGAGTACACAGAAATACTGTGGAGTACACAGAAATACTGTGGAGTACACAGAAATTGAAAGTGGATTAGGATTTGTTATTCTAAGAGAGACTATACCAAAAACCTCCAATTCTGTAGTCTGTACCCAACACATTTTGTTACTATGAGATCATGGGATTATGTAACTCACTCTCTATTATTTCTGCAAGCTTTGCTAGAGACTATATATCAGACAGCCATCTTATCTATCTCAGAATTCACTTACAGTCTGTGTTTTCTTGGAAACATTGGTCTCCATCCTCCATCGTCCTGCAGTTTGGAGGGGGTATAGATCTAGATGGGGAGAAATGTTGTTATAGGCTTCAGAAGAGGCACAAGAAATGATTGCATCACTAACCTGTAATGGCTTCTGACTGTATTATAAAACCCTTATACGGGGGCCTCTATCTGGGTTTTCAGCGTTTTCTGGCGTCCCACAGCCATGGCGGAGTATTTCAAGGGTTTTTTTCATGGCTGATCACACTCTGCCAACCCATCCTGAGCCAGCGTGGCAGAAAATAGCTCAATCTCCCCTCAATGGCACCACACAACCTGTGGACATTGAGGGGGAAGGCCGAAGTCCAACCATGAACAGACGATGGCTGAAAGATAGATAGTAAGACCTTACAAGACACTCTGTCGTATGATGACTAGGTGTGACTCCAACTGAGTCAGCCTAATCTGTCCCAAACACATACCAGTCTTTTTATTGTTTGAATCGTAAGAAAGACTAGATTGGTCATCTTCCTTCCATATTTATTAATAATCATGGGCATTTTTCAAGCAAAACAGTAGTCCAGTAAAAACGGTAGCAGCTTGCATTCATGCATGGGTCAGAATAGTCTTTCCCAATTGTTTATGTATTGATTTATTGAATACTGAGTGACCAAGATGGAAGGTAATTAACTACATTATGTTCAGATTCTGCTCATCAGTATTACGTATTTTGATAATAAATATGAAATCGGTTTATACTACAAAAATAAAAAGACTATATAATTTTTCTAAGATTAAACATGGCACAAATAAAAAACTCGCCGAATAATGTAAATCATAGATTAACGTTTAAGCCAGCTAAGCTGTATCTTAGCTAGAAGGCCCTCTCCGCATGTGACCTTAAATAATATGTAGTGATTTTAGACTCGAGTCATCTGTTTCATATCGTAAGGCTCTTGTTGATTTGTGAGAATCCCTGAACTCAAAGAGAATTGACCCATTCATTTCCTTAATTCAAGAAAACTCGTTATCGGAATATCCTTTTTAACCATTTGTTATATGTACATGCAGGGCGAACCAACTGTCATTTTATTCTTAGACTATAGTCATTATGATAATCAGTGGCTTCTGTAATTCATGTAGTAGTTCCAGCATGCTGTAAATGGGAAGCATCCATAGCTAAAGCGTGCACAATCCATGGATCAGATTTAGCTCCACCACGAAACTCCTCCAAAGTGAGTAATCCATCCTTATTCTAAAAGAAAATCGAATCTATAAGTAATTATAACTATGAATAAATCACCATTATCTGCTGGGTGATGAGTTAAAATCTGAGTATTTTTATAGGATATGGTGGAAAGCAGCACAGATTGAGAGTTTTAAAAACGTCGAATTCACTGTTACAGTAAAAGCCAAAGAGTTAGGGGAGGATAACTCTGTGGCAATAACCGGCACATGCTGAAAAGCCAAATCACCCAGCTAAACTAACCGAGTAGAGTAGCGTGACTAAGTGACCTGGCTTTTCGGCAGTGGTGGGTGATGTGTTTTGTGTTTTCCTTTTCAATACTCAATTTAAGACACGGTGTATCGGATAAATTTCACCACTTCCACCACTTTGAGTTTCACCAACTTTTTTTACGTTAGAATAGCATGTCTCAACCTGTGTAGTGAAAGTGAAAACAATAAACATCATTTCTATGCTGAAGACTGAAGAGTCAACGGTTTAACCTTAATTTTTAAGCATATTGGTAAGTTATTCCATTTTTTGTCAAATTTCTATTGGAAGTGCGTGGTTTTAAGGTTACAGGCTACATTGTTTTGAGCTCAGCGTTCATGGTTTCAAAGGTACAGGGCACCTGGTTTCAAGAGTATGAGGTACCTAGTTTCAACGGTACCGGGGTATAAGGTAGGGGTATATATGGTATATAGTTTCTTACTACCCCTTCAACAGCTTCGCTCCCCCACCACCTGCCATATGCCGAAGAGCCAGATAGCCTAGCTACTGTGGAGTTGCCTCACCAATTAGGTTAAAAGGAAAGACAACTTCAGACAACCTGCTTCTTGACATATCAGTTTCATTCTGTTTTACCTGGATAGAATCATTATAGCATTGACTCAATTAAAGGATGGTCCATGGTGAATGCCCTACAGAAAGGGTTACTGTTGCCTTAATGGATAGGCATCCTTTATTTAATCCGACAATGGTGGAAGAGTTTATAAGTTACACCCAAATTATTAGATGAGATGGGAACCCCTGGCCCATGAGTCCCAGTATGCTATCCATTAGGCCATCATTCCACTCCAATATACAGAATTTGAATATATATGTGTACCGAGATTATACCAAGATAATGATCTCCCATTCAAACTGATGGAAACAGGTGAGGTGAGCGGTCCGGTGTGCCCGTCACTGTGTAGGCCTATTCGTTCGCCCAAGAAATAGTACTATACAATTAATTGATGCCAGTCAGCCAATCAGCGACAGGTTATACTTTAGAGCCTGGACTCAATGATATGGTAGTTTTGCCATGCTCTAGCAGGAGACTGCATCACCTTGCAAAAAGCGACCGTAATTCTTTCATTTCTACAAAAATGGCTGCAACGTCGTCCCACTTTGTTTATTTTTGGGCGCGTTGAATTGTCAACTTTCTGTGTTGGCCCTCTAGTTAAAGCTGAGCTATTCTACCCAGCCAATATAGGAAGGGAATGCAACGGTGTGTTTCCGAACAATGAGTCGAGTTCGTTATCTTGGTATAATCTTTGCATGGACACGAACGAAGAAGCGGTGGCTTAACGGACACGAACGAAGAGGCGGAGATGGATAACGCATTCGGCTTTGGATCAGGTGACCCGGATCAGGTGACCCGGATCAGGTGACCCGGATCAGGTGACCCGGATCAGGT
>Ga0224511_10004548_pt1 | contig 10536 bp, 4 predicted proteins | sample SF_May12_sed_USG_2_FD_169988 | JGI IMG/M metagenome (GOLD analysis project Ga0224511, IMG submission 169988) | Sediment microbial communities from San Francisco Bay, California, United States - SF_May12_sed_USGS_8_1 | ecosystem: Environmental > Aquatic > Marine > Sediment | place: USA... | reverse complement strand
TCGCGTCGGTCGGTCGGTCAGTCGGTCGGTCGGTCGGTTGGTCGGTCGGTCGGTCGGTCGGTCGGTCAGTCCGTCTCCATTATCGTGTCCGCTCTATAAATCCTATACCAATTAGAGGATTTTCTTCAATCTTGGCTGAAATGTTTACATCAACAAAAGGATGTGCAGAATCCATGTTGCCCATGTGCCAGCTCAAGGTCAAGGTCACAATTGAAGGTCAAATATCAAACAATCAAATATAAGACATTATGTCGTGTCCGCTCTGTAAGTCCTTCATTAATTGAAAGATTTTCTGCAATCTTGGCTCTAATGTTCACTTCAACAAGGGGATGTGCAGAACCCATGTTACCCTTTCGCCGGCTTAAGGTCAAGGTCACACTTGAAGGTTAAAAATTGCCTTAGAAAATATTCTTAAATTTTAACATGTATTTGAATATTTCTGAAACTAGAAAGAGTATTTGCCTGAAACTTAAAATATATATGAAGTGTGAAATTAGGAGATGCAGGTCAAGTTTCCTAACTCTGTATTGCATTTTGACAAAGTTATGCCTCTTTTTAAGTTTTCAAATTTACATACAATCAAATATTAGACAATATGTCTTGTCCGCTCTATAAATCCTATTCTAATGGAAGAATTTTCTTCAAACTTTACTCAAATGTTCAACTCAACAAGGTTATGTGCAGAATCTATGTTACCTTTGTGCCGGCTTAAGGTCGAGGTCACACTTAAGGGTAAAAATTGACTTAGAAAATGTTCACTCCAACTGGGCAATGTGCAGAACCCATCTAACCCTTGTACCAGCTGTCAATGACATTCGTGGGGTATGAATCGCATTCAGCGATAGTTGTAGTTTTTTTTTGTAATAAATAAGTTTTCTATAACCGTCTTAAAACAGTAGAAATCATTGTGTGCATATATTTTCCCAGACTTATTTAACTGTCTACAGCTGGGGTCAGGTGCATATTTGGCGTCGATTTAATATCGCCTAGTACTCGTGCTACATCATTGTGTAGTTATATTTTGTATAATGCTCAGATATCATAGGGTGCAGTGCACGTTTTTGTTTGAATATAGGATTCGTGTTATGCACTAAGGGCGCGTCGGTGGTGTGGTATCCTTTAGAAACCAGTTATGGACAGCTTTTAAAAACATGAGCCTGCTATTTGCCCCTTCATACTATGCTTCCTGATAACTTTCTTCTTTCAAGTGTCTCAGTATCTAGATACCCAGTACACACAGTCTAAACCAACATATTTCCGAATTTGAGATATTGCAGTATCAAAATTAATGCATTTTGTTGTTCACTCACAGATACGCATATAGTCAAATGTGAAAGGGAACTGATCGCCGTGAAAACAACCCAGCGGGAAATAGATCCTATAAGTGAGCCCAGTTTCAATGAAGGTAAATATGGTGATACAACACTTGATTCAGTGTTAAAATATATTTTGTCATGCTGATTTAAGCCAAACGCTTAATTGTGTACATTTCGTCGCTTAAGGTCTTCTGAGAAAAATTAAGTTGGCAAATTTTACTCATTTCTATAAAAATTGTTTACAGCCGCTGCTATGTTACATATAGTTTGTTGTGTTTTTATTATTATATTTTTAGTGAAATGAATATGTTGTTAAAACAGCTAAGACCCGAAATCGTCTTTAATTTAACATATTTAATTGTATAATAAATTGCTTTCACCAACGTGTGTAATATATTTAATATACGTTTCTTGGTCCACTTCAAGTATCGGATGTTTCGGTATAATTACCTAGTAATATAAAGCAGTGTGAGACATTGAAGGTGCATATTTAAAATAAAAAAAGGTAACCATGTATGACATGCAAGCCTATTCAAATAATAATTGTTATAGTAAGTATGTTTTCAGATTCCGTCTTAAATATACAAAAAACAACTCTCTTTCTCCGTTTGAAAATCGCTCCATTGCCTCACCTTAACAATCTGATGGCTACCCTAATTATAGGATTTTTTTTTCTCCCTAGTCTTCTTTTAAAAGACAGTAGAAAGCCGGTAGGATAGTTTGATTTTCATTTAATTTAAGCGGTGAATCGTCGATTGATTTGTTGGTTTATTCATGCGCCTATATTGTCTAATTTATACTTCTCTATCCTGAGGTTTTAATTAGACTTAGATTTCAAAACGTTTTCAGGAAATCTCTTTAACTGGGAAGAATATCTTCAGGAACAAGATGCTGAGGCCGCGCAAGATAATTGTTTTGAACAAGTAAGAACGTTGCTTTAAGAATGAGTATGAATAATTAGTAATATTATAAGTTGTAGAGATGATCAAAGAACAATTGTTGCATACATAGAAGACTAGGTCGCGCTTCATGGCGCCATGATAATATAGCCCGTATACAGACAAGGACAGCATGACAAGATACCAACAGAACAAGAGGGAACGAACATTTAACGTGGTTTAAATAGTACAAACAATTGTATTCATTTAAATTATCCATGCACAAAATGTTGAGTTACCGCCTTAGTGAAGTCAATATAACTTGGCTTAAGAGAGGAACCACATTAGTGGTTACTTTGATAAGTCGTATTGTAGAACGGAAAAATCACTTTAAACCATTGTGGTCATACCTAAACTTAACAAAATACGTAGTAAAGATCAAATGTCAAGTAAATTCAGTGTCAATTTCATTGACACTCTAACTGCATCAGGAACTGACAGACTGTAATGTGGAATAATCACATTTGTGCAAAAATGGTGTCAGAAGTTGATGTCAAAGGTCCATATTAGTCCCAGTTGTATTTGTCCATACGCTTACTGTGCTATGGATGAACGGGTTTTTCCATAACTAGGCAAACTGTTAACATTGATGTAACGGAGTATTGCACAGAAACACATATATACTTTAAAATGTGTGGTCCGACATAGGAACAACTATCAGAAAATGGGAAAATTAAGTGTCGCATTGAATGATACAGTTTAATCCAGTAAAGGTGAGGTCGAACTGAATAGTCAAATGTCAGGGTAATATTGCCGGGCTCAAGCCACGCCATGTATAGATGGATTTTAAAAGAACTTGTCCCAATTGTTAACATCAATTAGATGTAGACTCGCACAAAGAATCACATCTATACGATAAAGGTTATTGACAGACATAGATAACAAAAGTGAAATTGCATAAATTCATTTTTAAACAAAACAAGACACAAGTGGCTACATTGATGAGACAACAGTTTTCTTTATTTCCTTTTTTACCTGATTCATTACAAGAATGGCGACTAGATTGTAATTGAAACAATTATCTGATACATTTATAGTTACACTTTTGAACTTGACAACTGATAGAAGCTAATACGTGTGTTTTATACCAGCAGTTAGTAGTCACTGTAATGCCCAAAGAGGTCAAAAATGCTCCAACAAAATGTTGACATGGATGTCGATCTTAGTTCATGTCATCACTTATGTTGACATGGATGTCGATCTTAGTTTATGTCATCACTTATGTTGACATGGATGTGGATCTTAGTTTATGTCATCACTTATGTTTACATGGATGTGGATCTTAGTTTATGTCATCACTTATGTTGACATGGATGTCGATCTTAGTTTATGTCATTACTTATGTTGACACGGATGTCGATCTTAGTTTATGTCATCACTTATGTTGACATGGATGTCGATCTTAGTTTATGTCATCACTTATGTTGACATGGATGTGGATCTTAGTTTATGTCATCACTTATGTTGACATGGATGTCGATCTTAGTTTATGTCATCACTTATGTTGACATGGATGTCGATCTTAGTTTATGTCATCACTTATGTTGACATGGATGTCGATCTTAGTTTATGTCATCACTTATGTTGGCATGGATGTCGATCTTAGTTTATGTCATCACTTATGTTGACATGGATGTCGATCTTAGTTTATGTCATCACTTATGTTGACATGGATGTCGATCTTAGTTTATGTCATCACTTATGTTGACATGGATGTGGATCTTAGTTTATGTCATCACTTATGTTGACATGGATGTCGATCTTAGTTTATGTCATCACTTATGTTGACATGGATGTGGATCTTAGTTTATGTCATCACTTATGTTGACATGGATGGCGATCTTAGTTTATGTCATCACTTATGTTGACATGGATGTCGATCTTAGTTTATGTCATCACTTATGTTGACATGGATGTCGATCTTAGTTTATGTCATCACTTATGTTGACATGGATGTCGATCTTAGTTTATGTCATCACTTACCGTGCATGCGGTGTCAAAATGATAAACAAAAATGTAACAATGGATTTGGAACATTATGCCATCAATAACATTTAATGCGGCGGACAAGGCCTTTTAATTTAATCACTGTAATGCAGTGTATCTCTTTTGAATAGTATGTCTTGTATGATTATTATACCCCCATCACAAAATGTGTGTGTGGGGGGGGGCTATACTGGATTCGCTTTGTCGCGTCGGTCGGTCGGTCGGTCCGTCCGTCCGTCTCCAATTCGTGTCTGCTCTATAACTCCTTTACTAATAAAAGGATTTCCTTCAAACTTAAATGACACATTCACCTCAACTAGGGGATGTGCAGAGCCCATGCTGCCCATGTGTCAGCTCAAGGTCAAGGTCACAGTTTAAGGTCAAATATTTAACAAACAAATGTTACACATTTTGTCGTGTCCGCTCTATAACTCCTTTACTAATGGAAGGATTTCCTTTAAATTTGAATGACACATTCACCTCAACTAGGGGATGTGCAGAGCTTATGTTGCTTATGTGTCAGCTCAAGGTCAAGGTCACAGTTTAAGGTCAGATATTAAACAACAAATATTACACATTATGTCATGTCCGCTCTATTACTCCTTTACTAATGGAAGGATTTCCTTCAAACTTGAAGGACACATTCACCTCATCTAGGGGATGTGCAGAGCCCATGTTGTCCGTGTGTCAGCTCAAGGTCAAAGTCACAGTTAAAGGTCAAATATTTAACAAACAAATGTTACACATTTTGTCGTGTCCGCTCTATAACTCCTTTACTAATGAAAGGATTTCCTTCAAACTTGAATAACACATTCACCTCAACTAGAGGATGTGCAGAGCACATGTTGCCCATGTGTCAGCTCAAGGTCAGGGTCACAGTTAAAGGTCAAATATTAAACAAACAAATATTAGACATTATGTCATGTCCGTTCTATAAACCCTATACCAATGGAAGGATGTCCTTGGATGTGCAGAGCCCATAATGCCTATGTGTCAGCTCAAGGTCAAGGTCACAGTTAAAGGTCAAATATTAAACAAACAAATATTAGACATTATGTTCTGTCTGCTCTGTAAGTCCTACACTAATAGAAAAAAATCTTTAATCTTGGCTTAGTTGCCCATGTGTCAGTTCAAGGTCAAGGTCACAATTGAAGGTCAACTATCATACAATCAAATATAAGACAGTATGTCCTGTCCGCTGTGTAAGTCCTACACTAATGGAAATATTTTTTTTCATCTTGGCAGAAATGTTTACGTTAACAATGTGCAGAACCCATGTTATCCATTTCTTTCCTGAAGGTCAAGGTTACGCTTGATGGAAAATTTGACAGAGAAAATGTTCTTTAATTTTAACGTATTCTTGAATGTTTCGAAAACCAGCACAAGTATTTGCTTGAAACTAAAATGATTTATAATAAATCACAAGAAAAATATGCAGGTCAAGGTTCAAAGCGCTGTGCTTAAAAACTCTTTATTGACTTTTGCCAAAGTTATGCCCCTTTTTAAGACTTTAAATATAGAAATAATCCATTCTTGACAATATGTCATGTCTGCTTTAAAACTCTTTATTGATTTTTGCCAAAGTTATGCCCCTTTGTAGGTCTTTAAACACAGAAATAATCTAATTTCCTTTCCATCAATAGCAGACAATATGTAGAGTCTGCTTGTTAATTTCATATTTATTATTCCTATAATGGCAGGATATCCTTCAAACGTAGCTAAAAGGTTTTTCCCAACTAAGCAATTTCCACAACACATCTTACCCTGGCTTCCGCTTTATAAGGCACAATGGTGGGGGTATGAATCGCTTACAGCGATAGTTCTAGTTGTTATTGTTTTTACATACATGTACATTATGCATATAACTCCATTTTAGATCCAAAGTTTTAATGTTACACTACTTCAATTGTAATAGGCGGATGCGTCTCCAAGCAACAACACATTTGTAGTTGGTACAAAATTAGAAGCATTCGAAAGACAACGAAAATACATTATCAGACCTGCTACTGTCGTGAGAGTAAAAGACCACAGAATTAAAGTCAAGTAAGTTACATTTTAATGTGTTGTGTCATTTTAATTCGAACATGAGTTACTTTTATGATTGTTGAGCATCCTGGCGTCGAGGTAAACGTTTTAAACGCTACATTGTCTATGGCAAGGCATTTAAAATGTTTCCGAAAAATACTTTCACATTAAGTATGTCATGTCTTTACATTGTAAGATAGCTGTGATTTTCCGTGTAAACTAAATTAGAAACAACTAATTGCGTCCATGCAAAGTGAAACAAGGGCAACCCTTCAGTACTTATAATAACATAGTAACCTATATTGATAATAATAGCTAAAGCTATTAAAGTAACCAGTGAATGACGTCATAGACACAACAAAATCAATATAACTGCTCCATCAAAACAGTGTTTTAGCGATTTGTACAATTCATTTTAGGTTTGATGGGTTTAAATCCCATTTCTGGTGTGAGTACGACGACAATCATATACACCCAGTGGGATGGTGCCAGGCCAACGGATTGCAACTTAGACCACCTCCTCGCCAAGGTCAGATGGTATTAAAAATAAATCTTAGTTCGATATACATGTACTCGATCTTCAGTTCGGCCATAATAATACGTGTCCAAACATTTAAAGATGCTTAACATTTTGTACAGGTAGCTTGCGACCCGATTTGTTTGCATTTTAAGTTTTAACTACATTTGAACAGTGAATCCCACGTTCGTCTATATGCTGAATTTTAATATTTAATGCATGTTAAATGTTACAAAAAGCACAATCTAATGCGCAAGCATTAGAGTAGAGTTAAATAAGGGGCTTCCATTTAAAGAGGTCTAGGTCTGTATCTTTATACCCTTATAATCGGTCATAAATCTTGCAATATCTTAAGTATACTAAATAAATTAAAATTGTAAAAGGAATTGCAAGCTTTTGTGACAAATAATGGGTTTTTGACAAAAAAGTAAAAACACAACAACAACAAAACAAAAAATCAAACATAAAACCCCTTGCCGGAGCTGGGGATTGAACCCGGGACATCTTGCACCCAAAGCGGATGCGTTACCACTGCACCACCGAGTCAACTGAGAGCATTGATTGTAGTCAAGCTATTTAACTTTTTCGACGCAATGGGTCGAAACGTAAATAAACAAAGCAAAATTTGCGGGCCAGACATTTTCAACAAAAACATTTTTTTCTGTATTATTTTTACATGCATGACTAACTATATTTGGCAGTTTTTCATATTTACGGGAGTCGGTTTTGAAGCTTAAATATGGTTAAAATGTAAGATGTAAACAATATTGACCTAAAAGATACCGACCTAGCATCTTTAAACATGCCGGTGTTTATTGAATAACTATTATCTGCATTGTTTTGAATTTCATGTATATGCATGTGTGTCCATATTTAACACCCTTGTTATTTTCAGCGACAAGGAGGGTCATATTCGTGTTACACAGTGTTGAGGACGCCACTGTAGCTAAGGGTCTTTTTGACATTCTTGATCAGATTGGATATGTACCAATATCTGCCTACGAGTCAAACAGTGATGACTTCGGCGTCGACATATCAAATGAAGACCACCTCCTAGCTACAGCACAAATGCTGCGTAAAACTCTTGTGCTGTATACAGACCGCGCTAGTCCAGATTTCCGTCAAGCTGTTGAACAGATTCTTGCCGTCGGCGACCTTCATACTAACACTTATCTTTTGATATGCAACACACACGCTGCGGAACTGCATATTCCAGACGCAATCAACAAAAGTTTTACCGATCTCAGAATGTTGAAGAAACGAGCAAAAGATCTGTTAGAGGGGATTAGCTGTATGTTTTTGTATGTGTTACAAGTGTGTTTTAATTTGTTTTTGTTCATATTTCGCCCGGACGTAATGGGGTATGCCTGGATACGTACCTGATAAGGTCAAATTAAAAACTAATTATCCTTTGAAAAAAAAGATAAACGTGTTTTCTTTACCAGATTGCAACCCATACAAGAAGTACATAATAGTATCAGTTAAATTTTGTTATAACCGTAAATTGTTGTCATGTACCACTTAGTCGAAATGCACTGGACACGCCTCGTATAACTGAATTTTTTTCATTTTATTGGTAAATGCATGCTTTACATAATACATGAAAATTATAGGCGTGACCACTCTTCGTGCAACCACTACTACCTTGAAAAGAACATGCTATTGAGACGATTACATTTTATGATAATATGCGCCGTTACCCACCCTCTCCTTCCATATTGTAGCGGACGATCAATTGATGCGGCTAAAAGATGAGCTACAACTGCTTGAAGACAATCTGAAGCAGGCGAACAAAGAGATTTCTTCGCATCAGCTACGCCAGAAACTCGCACGAGAAATTGGATCCGTACGTTCATATATAATAGTGTAACCTCAGGTTTTTAATTGTCGTGGGATACGTTACCTAATGCATTCTATGTATACCTAAGAACTGGGCCGAAAAACACCTACAAATAGTTTTTTTTCTAAATGTATGTTGCGTCATGGTGTTCTATGTGTTCTTGTGTTGTTCTGTGTGTTGGTGTTTGTACGGGCCATTTTGTCTTGGTGCTCTTAAACTTGACATATCTATGTTTACTTTGTTTACAACATTCTTTCTTTGAACATCTCTTTAATTTATATTGAGTAAAATAACATATTTTTAACACGAATATATATCATAGTGTTTAACATCTATGAGTTCATACGTTCATACTTTAACCCCTAACTTAAAAACAGATTATAATTCAGCTACTCCTTACAATGAGATCAAAAACTTATAAAATGAAATTAATTCTGCGATCTCTTATAGAATTAACCGAATATATGACCATATGAAGAAACATGCAGTTGCATGTGGATTTTAAAGCAGAGTTAAAACTATTTCCGAACACAAACCATGCAAGCTTGTATTATATTAATGTATCTAATATTTATGTTACCATATACGTTCTTTTGTTTAGGTGAATGAGATGATGGACAGTGTAACCGATATAGAGGAGGCAATGGACCAGAAGAAAACGGCCCTGCACCGACACAAGATGGAGATGAACAAACTCAACAACCAGCTGTCTCGCATGGACAAGAACGACCCAAACTATGTGCGTATGGATAGGTCACATAACTGATGCAATAATGTGCTTATTATATCGTTTCTGTTGTGATAAATATGCCCCCCTACTAACCTGCCCACATCACAAAAACGTCAGTTGTCAGTGATTGCTTAAATGTAATGCTCTCACTTTTAAGTATTGAAATGTCTGGGTAAGCTAAATGTATTGGACTGTTACGGTATGAACCAATCGGTGTCGATAATGACATAATTTTGTTCAATCTTATTAATCTAAAGATATTTGTTCGGTTTCTGCAGTCGTCGGTGTACAGCGCGATGGTAACCAAGAAGCAACAGCTCAGTGAGTGCGACTTGAGGCTAAACTGAACGAAGGTAATTGAACTCTTAAGAACTTTTGAAAAAGCTCTTAAATGATAGGTATTCTGGATAAATTTCGTACTCACTGTTTCACAAAATTGTTCCATGTCCTGTTTCAGATAAATATAAAACAATGAACTTTTGGGTTGATAATGAAATATACTGCTACATTTTATTACATATTCATGGCTACCTAATTAAAGTATGTCCTACACTTATTGTACATACATTTGTACATCATGTATTGAAGTTAATAACTTTAATATCAGCAATCAATACTTGAAGTCATTACTCTATTATTTCACGTTTTATAGTGCTGTCAAAAGCCATATTTAAACGGATGCCTGATAAAGATCTTGGTTCCGGACAATGTTCCATTGCGGACATTACAGTGGCATCGCAAGATCGAATTTTGATTAACAACGCAAGCAATGAAAGTGTTCAACTGTATAACACCAGGACAGATCAGTTGATGGCAGAGATACAGCTGGATGCTGTGGCAGAGAATATTTGCATGTATGGAAGCGTAATGGCTGCTGTGGGTAAAAGAAAGGTGAAACAGGTTCAATTGATAAAGATTAAGGACGACACGCTTACATTGGACAAAGTGCTGAATATAAATAATGACGCGTTAGGCATAACCTCATGTGGTAATTGCCTGGTTGTATCATACATTAGTGAACCGTGGTTAGAAATGATATCACCAGAAGAAGGTGGCGCGGTCAAATGCCTTGTTGACAACACAGGGGCAGCCCAGCACTTCAAGTTCCCTAACTACCTTACTTCAAGCAAATCCGGATTTATATACGTGTCCGACTCTGGCACAGACACCATAATCAAGCTGGA
>Ga0224511_10004547_pt1 | contig 10537 bp, 5 predicted proteins | sample SF_May12_sed_USG_2_FD_169988 | JGI IMG/M metagenome (GOLD analysis project Ga0224511, IMG submission 169988) | Sediment microbial communities from San Francisco Bay, California, United States - SF_May12_sed_USGS_8_1 | ecosystem: Environmental > Aquatic > Marine > Sediment | place: USA... | reverse complement strand
CCGAGCATAGTTGTAAATGGCAATCGAACTAAAGTCATAGCACAACAGTTTTTATAACTGATAATCTTCGACATCCGGGATATACCTCGCTGAATAAAATATATAAAATACAATCAATTAAATAACTAATTTATTGATAGAATGTTTATCGCGCTACGTTTTTATAAGTAGGAATAAGTTGCTTGATATGTATACCTCGATTACCAAATAATCGATCGTTGAATGAGCTATACCAACGTTTAAACGCTGACCAGTTTTCCACGTGCGACCACGTGTGCACCCAATGGTGACGCGTGAATTCATATCGTGAGGGTAACTTCCATGCTTGAGATCTTAACAGCGCACATCCTCGTTGAACAATATGTTCAGTGCTATTCTTCTTACAGTTTTCTTCCAAATACGGTTGTTTGTAATCAATCATGTGAGTAAAATAAGCAGAGTTAGGAATATACACGCTGTTGTTGGATACGTAGTGTCCCCGAACTGCGAACGGCTCATTGTGTTTAAATAGCAGAGCTTCTGGATCCGTTTTGTCCGCCGTCTCCTGTACATACTTCAAGTACTCCGGTGTGACAAACCAGGGTCCTGTCCGTTCGATGGCGCCTTGTCCAGCGGAATAGCCAGCCACGTTCTTCAACAGACGCGCGAGAAAGGGATGACCAGCACCGCACATCATGATGGCATTCGTTACCATAAATTCCAGTCTGTAAAGAACGCTCGCGTGTTCGAAGGGTTCGTGCGCGATGATGCACGCGTACTTGTACGTCACGCGGTCAAGAGGCCGCCGCACCTCGACGTCCGTGTCCAAATAGACACCACCCATCTCGTAAAGCACGACATAACGTAACAGGTCGCTCCGCTCCACGGGGTTAATGAAGTTGTCATACAACACTAACAAGTATGGATGTTTTTGCTTGATCAGTTCACGAGCCGTTTCGTCCGTCCAGAAATAGTACTGCCAGGAGGGGTTGTGATGCAATAGCGATCGGACGTTTTTTACGTTGACTAGAGGTATGTACTCCGACTTGTGTGTTTGATGGAAGATGTGTGGAATCAGCGGCTTATGTAGGTTGAGGTCAGTCGGAAAATCCGTGTCCACCTTAGGTTCGAATGGCTCTTGAACCTCCATGACAACGCCGCCCTCGATCTCGAATGTTTCATCCGGCTGTGTTAACTCGGTCCTTTGACTTTCTGAAATGATAGAACTATGTTGAGGATAAACATATGCGAATGATCGCACGACAAATCATGTTACTACTAAGTTGAACTTTAAATATATACATAAATCTGTATTTCAAATTATGTGCGTAGTGCTTGCAGCTACACTTGAATATGTTCATTTTAGATCACGAATTTATCTAAGCTCAATTGCGGAAAAATTTATTACTCTCGGCAGCCCCTTCTAGCTAGAAGACAACTTTTCTGTTGAACGAGCTTTTAAAGAAGTCAGGGCGACTCTAATGTGATAGGTGATGACACAAGAAGCATCTTGTACTGTTGTGAGTATTTTGCCATGTCATTAAATTAAACCGCATACCTTCCTTTCACGAGACGAACATTAGGCTGCCTATACGGTATAAAATGTCATTGTTTCTGACGCCCTCAATCAGGCCAGCATGTTTAGAGAAGGAAATTGGAGAGGGTGAAAATCACTCGCCCTTGCGTACGGGCTTATTATCGACGTTTTTGTCGTTTCCATTTCTATAAAATACTGTTGGTGGCATGCAAAGGCGCATTATCCTAGCTTACGTTGTGATTTTGTATATGTGTGATAGTTTGTTTTTTTAATTTTCCGATACAAATTAGTGGTGGATTCACATAATTATTTTAAATCCATTTAAAAATGCTTAAAAGTTTATTAATATAACCCAAGTATATGGATTCGCGAGCGTAGCGAAAGGCACGATTGTCCCGGGGAACGATTCAATAGGATTCTTGTTATCTTACTTAGTTTAAAACAAGATGTGTTTTTGTAGCCCGACCGATTCAAACGCCACATATTGAAATATTACAACTATTCATGAATGGCACAGTAGTTGAGGTTTCATAAAAACATACTGTTTGGCAGACATCAAGAAAATGAATGACACAATTAACCGGGGTTTATTCAGTTACTGTCGGGTAAATGATGTATATATTTCAAGACAAATATACATGTACACATTGTTTATTAGCTTTTTGAAAGCCAACATTTGGTTTGACATAACTGCTGAGGGCAATTATATAACTACTATTTTTGTGCACGTGGCTTTTACGTTGAAATACCGTTATTTGTTTGACAATGTAATCGCGAGGAAAGCGATCGACATGTTTAATATTAAGAATATTAAGCAATTTTCCCGTTCTGGGCATACAAATATCTTTTCTTGCCAGCCGTAAGAATCGCCCTCCCCCTACCACTTGACCCGCGAGGGCAAACCTTACATGTCAATGATAACTGTAATGCTATACTCGTTGTCATTCAAATTAATGGTCAAGAAATTATCGATAAAATGTAGAAAATATGTGCGAGCGAAACGTACGAAACGATCGCGTGGAAGAGGTGTTATTTGATTTTGTATGTGATGTTTGTTGCGTTTTTTGAATGTACATTTTGAGGTACATCGCCTAAATACTGCGTAACGGGTAAGTGGGGTCACAACATCAACCATTACTATCTACCGTACAAAAATGGTTTTATTAGTTTTAATGTTTAACATCAATGTTACCAGCAACCAAAAGTGAGAGGAAGGCCGTCAAACACACGCCAGTGAGCGTCAGAAGAATGCGGCGAGCAGTCAAGCGTAGCGGCCTGCAAACAAACAATGTAAAACAGTTAGACTGAATGACCTTGTAATGTTCTTTTAATAAATTGCGTTATTTGTTATTTCTATAAATATGTTATCGAGCATCCCCCCTTTTTTATCCGAATCGATCCGTGTTTAAGGGAGTTTTCTATTATTCTAATTTTGAGAATTATTATTTGTTTGGTTCGCGTTCATGACTGAATAAGTTATCCATGACTATGAATAAACAAAAGAGGACGATGCGGAAGTTGGGATGTTTTAAAGCGTTGAATAGATAAACTATTTCAATATGTGGCTTTTTCGACACGCATTTAAAGGCAACAAACGTTTTCTTAGCCAAATGATAGTACCAGACTGCGATTGATGAACCAAGCAATACGTCACCGATCGCTTAATAAATGCATACATGCAATTGATTAATTATTGGGTCACAATACAGATTGTTCATAATTTTATGTTTAATTAAAATATGTAAATTTACCAAAGAACCACGTTTGTTTCTAAGGGGTATTGTTTGTTTCCTTTAAAACAAAATGCAATACTCGTATGTGTTGTTGTACGTACATGTAGGTCTTGTTTAAAATTATATACTGTATATGCAGCATAAAACACCCCTTTTAAACGATTATAAAACACGGTAGGATTCTTTAAAAGAAAAAGTAAATATACATCTTCAATACCAAACTTAAAACTATTTCATAGTAGCCAAACGGTTACATATTAAATAAATCACTTAAAAAGTTATAAGGAAATACAATATTTTCTTTCATCATGTTAGCAACAATGAGGGATACTCACATTGTTGAAACGATTGCAATCGGATATGAATCACTAAAACGTTTAACACAGTTGTTCATTAAGCATTTATTTTGATAGAAAACACACTTTAAAAAACACGAAGTATCCAATCCGATCGCTTACGTAGACGTAACTTAAAGCGAGACTTAAAGTTAAAGGCTGTATTTAACGAAACACCGTGAACAGAGAAGAATCACTGCATACACACGTGTATACATATGTTATAACAGAAAACAGTGTCGATACGTTGCGAACATATACGAGTATACAGTATAAATCGAAATTACTGTTTAGGTATCTGATTCTGACAACAAGACACGTTTTTCACGAAGAAAACAACTTACTTTATCTGCTAATGCAGTTAAGCAGATGTGGATTTTCCTTTACACACAACGTATTTAAATTGTAATGATAAAATATTTAGTCATATATTCCCTATGTAAAATTTTAAATAAACAAGTTTGTCCCTTTAAAGATGCTATGCCTGTATCTTTTGACCAGAAATGTTTACATATTACATTTTAACTATACGTGAGCAGTGAATCATAATCCCGTAAATTATGAAAAACTGCCGAATATAGTTACCCATGCAAGGTAAAATATTACAGAAAAAACGACCTCGTTGATAAAGTGTATCTCGCAAGCTTGGCTTTGTTTGAAACAGTTAAATAGATTGATACTTTCAGTTGTCTCGGTGGTCTAGAGGTAACACGCCAGACTGCGGTGCGAGAGGTCCCGGTAATATTCCCGGCTTTTTAATGGTTGAATTTTCGTTCGTAATTTATGACCGGTTATAAGGGTATCAAGATACAAACTTGGCATCTTTAGGTATACATTTAATCATAAGAGTTTTTGTAGAAATGCGAAACGTATCATTGGTGCAAAATGTTTCGCATTACGCGTTACATATTAAAAATTTTTATATACTTTATGTTTACAAGGTAGACAAAAACGATAAAAATATTAGGTAAAATTAAAATGTAAGTTTTAAAATTAGTTTTTTTGCTTTATTACAGAAACGATTTATGCTGCAAATGCTTTCTTATATTATCACCTTAAATAATAAATGTATGTTAAACAGTTATTGTAGGCCAGATACTTGAACGGTACTTCATAAACATTTCATGTTGTAACGTAGTGTGATATCAGTGTTCCGGATACACTTTATAGTCAACTACTTGTAGTTTACCATAAATATGTGCCTATTAATGGACTTGTGCGGGCGAAGACGTAATGTGAGATTTGAAAGTGGATAAAGGTATTTTTCGAGGGGTTTTCTCAAACATAGATTCAGATTGGCGACCAAACCATTTTTTCCTTGTTTCGGATTTTCCTAGTGTTTTTTGTTCTAACTTGATTAAAAATAAAGTATTTAATCTCTTCTTATACTAACAATACTAAACAATGTTAAACATAAAACATATTTGTAAATACTTTACATGTTATTCGTGCTACTGTTGTAACTAATAGAGAACTTTGTACGATTGTTCAAACGTATATTTATATTGAATTAAAATATTAATTCTTTTATTCTTTTAAGTTGCAATTACAATATTTTCATGCTTAATAACAAAACCACAACACGCATACTATTTAAAAATGCTTTTAGTTACATACTATTAGTTTATTTGCAAAACATTAAGTCAGTGTCTGAAGTAATGCCTAGTTGACGTAAAAGTTTTGGCATTTTTTTCTTCATGAACGTATTATACAGCTCATGGTTCTCTCTAACAAGATCAGCTAGAGGCCGTTTCCTTCGCCGAGCAGCAGCTGGCTGGGGTTCTTCATCGGCCTCGCTGTCTGATGACGGCGGGATGCCCATGGCAGGGCCGGGCACTGTTTTTGTTGGACCGCTTGCCGTCCGGGCAGCGGATGTCATTCTGGTGGAACTGGGGCCCCGCTGCCACTGGTTCCGCGCGCGCAGGTGGTCTAGCTGGAGCTTGTGCCTGCAGTCCGCCTGCAGTCCGTCACCTCTTTTGTCGACCAGTCTGCGGTCAATTAATGTACAAGAGCTAATTAATATATCCATCAGTAAGTTCACGCCTGTGAGAAGGCGTGGGCTTGATGGAGCATGATGGAGTATATAAAGCGGTAGTAGAATTGTATTGGCAGGGAATAAACGTGTAACCAAGAACATGGCTTGTTGTCATCATGTTACATTATTTCATCTAGAAGTTGCCTAAACAGTAGTTATTAAATGCCTTGAATTACACATTGTCATGATAATCAATATTAATCTAAAATTATTTAAGATTTATACAAATATTTTATAATTATTTGTAATTTTTGTCTACTCTTAATATTGTAAATGAACCGATCTTATGCAATGACGAAATTACGTACAATGTGATTTTATTTTAAACATCGGTTATACAAAAGAAATTGCAAATATTCTTACATAAACACGTTTCTTTTATAGGATTATCATTTATACACGTATTGTATTAATAGCATTTATTTTGTTTATATTAATATTGTTTACCGTATGTGAGCGTTGTTTATATCTTGTTTCGGCTTGGCCATCAAAGCCTGTATTTTTGTGGATATTCGATCCCGCAACTGTCTGGTAGAAGTCGTGCCGTAATAACTCGCGCGTGACATCGTTCATTTGATGCAGGTTACCCTTCACTATCCCACTTGCGCTCCATTGATTTTGCGTTCTGATGGTGTGAGCTGTATATGGACCATGACTAGACATTGTAGTCTATTTGCAGAAGGACAATAAGAATAATTGGTCGTGTTGTCATGCCAAAATCAGGAACACATGCTCACTCTGTAACCGCGTCAACTCTGATCTAGTACAAAATCGCATCTTATTTTGCAATGCAACAGGCGACTGTCGCAAAGAGCTATGGGAAACAATCATTGATCTACAAGGTCACAGTGCTTTATTAACTCAGTGTAATTATATTACGTGTATGTTGGTGAACCTTAACCATGATAAATTTCATACATGAAGCTTGTCTCATTGATTTGTAGAATGCTTACAAAATGTTGTTTTGTGTATGCAATTTGTCACTTAGGTATGTTGTTTGCTTAGTTAGCTCATAGGTCCATGTTGGTTAGACTAGCATTTTCACTTTCTCTGTCTAGGTTAATCCCTCATACAGAACATTTTTTACGTGGCTTACAACATCATTAGATTGCTGTTGTGTCTTGCTTAACTGACATTTCGAAATAATTTCAATAGTATTGGCAACATTTTCTTGTTTAATGACCAACTAGTGACTTCCGATACTCAAGTCTTTGTAAAATTTGTTATATTCTTATATGTCTTATTTAAAAGTATAACGCGTATTTCTTAAACACCCAAGGTTACCCTTCTCGTATTCTAAACATACATTACACATACACATGTCTAGACTTTCGTTTTTTTTTTGCCGCTAGGCTGTATGGAGTATGGCTGGGCCGATACGGTCATCTGCCGATACGATTCGTATTCGATACGATACACAGGTACACGACTTAAGGTTTAAAAATCAACAATTTTGGATTTTATCAACAAAGTTAATGTTTTAGGTTGATCTATACACTGAATCCAACAAATACCAATGCTAAACTTGTGTAGTGTGTATCATTGTTTAATTAAGTTTAACATTATTAAGGTCAATCTCAATATGCTTAAGTATTTTGCTTAAGTGTTTGAAAGTCAAAGGTGAAATTATACTTCCAGATGTATCGATACAACATGATGACCGTATCGATACGTATCGGTTTATTTCTGTATCAATAGTGTACCGCTATTAACTGTATCGTCCTGGCTCTAGTATGGAGTGATTGGCTTATCCAATGTACACACGTACACTTCTTACGTTACGACATTCTTACAATGATCTGAGTTTAAACAAACAATCGACTGTTGATTTTGTTTTTTGTTGTTGTTGTTTTTGTTGTTGTTGTTGTTGTTGTTGTTGTCGTTGTTGTTGTTGTTGTTGTCCTTTTTTGATGACACTATCGCTTAGGCATCGCCTTAACATGTACAACGGGCGTTTTCCCATTGATTTATATCCATAGTGTAAACTGTATATTTATGTCTGAAGTTAATATTTTGTACATATAACTATGTGCTCTGATCTTCCTATTATGTATAAGGAGGAAAATAAAAAGTAATTAATGTAAGCATGTTCAACGACAAGGTCAACGGAAGCGAGACAATGTATAAGCTATTATAGCTTCCTTCTCAATTCTGTATAACTCACATTCCTTGTACATATATGTTTATCCCAATATTTTTGTATCCTTGAAATGTATCATTGTACAGGAAATATGTCAGTATTATTGTGCTCTTCTGAATAAATATTGTTTAAACTAAATAAAAAGTAAAAGTTCAATGTTTAAGTTTATAAATGCTGAAATGACGCCCCCCCCCCCACAAAAAAAAGAAGCGAGCGCGCATCTTTTAGAGTTTTTTGACTTTGTATGTCACGTATGTTGTGTTTTATGATAAGAATTGGACCTTTTTAAAGTAACTAGAAATGTGTCCATAGGACACGGATGCCCCCGCTAAATGTGCTATGTTTTTATAAAAGGTCCATAACTCTGTCAAAAGTTAGTGGATTGTAACCCAAATCGAACTCGCTTTGTGTTTTGATATTATATATCAACATGCCAAATATGAATAGAATCGATGCAGTCTTTCAAAAGTTATTGAGCGGACACCAAAAGTTTGATAACGGACGGACGCACGGACGCACGCACGGACGCACGGACAGGGGTAACACTTAATGACCCTCCACCATTCTTCGAATGGCAGGGGTATAAAAAATGATGTCTGCGTACGATATAACAGAATTTCTACGTACTGCGTACCAACCCTTTGCGTACTGCGTACCGTCTTAAACCCCCCTGAATACTGCGTACCAAAAGGGGGGTGTAACCCTCACTGAGTAGGATCCATTGTTTATGTCACACATGTGAATGATGTTTATATATATTTATATATTATAGTCAATATGCTTATGTCACAATAACGCTAAAAAATTCTATAAAACAGTCTTATTATTTTCTCATTTCCCATGCTTAGATTTTTCTAGATTTTTGAGATGATATTTATAAATCATGTATAAACTCAATATTAATCGCAAAAAATAATGTTGCAATTTTTTGAAGGTCAAAATATCGGCTGACTAGCCTAAACCCCAAGTTTTGCGAAAAGCGCCCTTCGCTAGTTTTCTCACCGATTTACATTGGATTCATAGACAGTTGCATGGAAATGATCTTACTTTACAAACAAACTTATCAATAATTATGCGCAATAAGGTTCAGTTTGGTAGCGAATAATTAATTCCACTGTATTTTCAAACAACCAACGTACTCAATGAACGTGTGTACAAGACAGAAGCGAGAAGTTGATGACACCGCTTTTCTATTTGTTATCAGGGTGCATGATCCATATCCGTGGCTCGCTATCATTCACCACTGACGCATCCATTTATTGGATGTTTTGATTGTCAATGGTGAGTAGTTGAACCATATTTTAACCCAATCAGTTGAAATAACTGTTAACCTATTTACCCTTTGACCTTTGTATCTACGATGCTAGTGTCCAACTGAAAGTAAATAAAATAATACAACTTACTCCCTTCGTGAGTAAAATAATTATTTTCTATTCTCAAAATATTGATTCTAAACCTCATGTAATCATAATCCCGTTATGCATTAACTATGAATAAAAACAAAACAACACGTAAGTAGGAATAGGAAGATGTATTGGACGGCAATATCGACATTTATACAACTATTGTTGGTGCCCAAAACATGTAGATACATTAAACAATATTACATTCATCTCGATAACTTAACTTTGTATTTCTACCACAAATATGTATAAACATTTATCTTTCTTTTGATTTGTCAGAATCAACATTGAATGCTTAAATGATTCATGTTTACTTATTTAATTAAAATATATGCACAAATGTATCTTGTAAGAATAAATCGTTGCCTAAAACAACATATGTAAATGTCTCCATAATGTTACAATCAACAATGGCAAGAAATTGTCCAGTTATGTTTTAACCATACGTCATCCAGCGCAATGCTGCATCGACAAGCGAAGGTGTTCGGATCTGTACCAGAACGACACGGACCCTTTGTTGACTGAAGCCATGTAGAACAAACGACCGTGAGGCGACGAATGTTCATACATCGTATTAGAAAACCTGCCTGAAGAACCATCAAGGCAAAGCAACGCTCATCACCATCATCCATTAGAACATTCAACTTTTCATGCCCTGAAACAGTAAAATACAAGCACAAAACAACCACTCCGGTTTCTCAATAGTATGTTAAACGATGCCACAAGTACACTCTGTGGACTTACACACATCTGATATATAAGCGATGCCACAAGTACACTCTGTTTCTTAAAATACTCCAAAACACACAAATTTAAAAGCAAACGATAACAAAGCTTCTTTATATATCTGATGTAATGGTAGCATTCTTGGTTGCAACTTCACTTCCTTCAGTAAGATAATAGAAGATAAAGATAAAATCAGACAAGCAAAATGAATGCATATAACCTAACTCCTCGTCGCCAGTTAAACTAATCGCGTCACGAACAAATGCATTTAAAAACTTCCTTTTCGTTCACTATTTTACCTATGCAAACAATTTTCACCATGAGAACCACAACCAATATCAAGAAATCTGCTAAAACCAATTTTAATATTCTCAACCCATTCAAAAACTGAAACATGTCTGTAATTATACAAAAATATTAAATTATTCAAAATACGATTATCTAGGATTACTTTTATTGACAGATCTATTGTAATCATACACACTTTAAAATCAGTAAGGTTTTAACAGTTTGCATCAAAATTCAAATCGCAGTCTATTAGCAATGAAAACAAGTTTGTTTTAAACATTTCCGCAAACCTAAATTTTTATGGTACCATCTCCTAAATCCCTTAAAGACACATTAAAAAGCAAATAATAGCAAGGCTTCT
>Ga0224511_10004546_pt1 | contig 10538 bp, 3 predicted proteins | sample SF_May12_sed_USG_2_FD_169988 | JGI IMG/M metagenome (GOLD analysis project Ga0224511, IMG submission 169988) | Sediment microbial communities from San Francisco Bay, California, United States - SF_May12_sed_USGS_8_1 | ecosystem: Environmental > Aquatic > Marine > Sediment | place: USA... | reverse complement strand
TGGCACTGGTCTGCCACCACTGGTGTCGTGTATACAGCTTTACTGTTAGCGATATTATTTCCTCTTAGTCGAATGAAGCTCAGATACAAAAATATTTTCCGTCATCACCATGCTGTATGTTCCTCTTTACACTCATTGCTGAAGCAATAAATATATTTTTCCAGTTTGGTCTTTTTTTGTATTTGGTTTTACAGAGTTTTACTTACATACGTGTACGGATAGTGGAGCAGTGTTTCTATTTCCACAGCTTGGCTGGCGCCTAGAGTCCTTTTTTTGCTGAGAAGCTTTCGTGGCCTGGTTTAATCCTTTTGTCCAGTAGTTAGGGTCCTAAAGTTTGTTGATTCTGCACATTTGTCCAATCAATAGTTCAATTTATGAAGCAAAACCTTGTTAGGCTCTCTAGCCATTAACTATCCAAATTTTAAATTTACTATGGTCTATCATGGTTGTACGAGGCCCCCCTGGGTTAGGTGCAGTAATGGAAAATAGACAAAGATTTTTGGGGTTACTTACACCTGTCTCATATTGAATGTTTTAAATGCCGCTAGAGCTTGGGAGATAACTTTCGATAAGACACAGTTATAGTAGTTAACCTAAAATGCTACAATTACGATATCCAACTTCAAGTTTTTGTTTGCGGAGTTGTGCCCACCTTTATTGATGTAATGGAATTGTCCCCGCCGGTGATGACGTCAACCTCAACGCTTTTGTCCAGGAGGTATAAGAGTGAATTTCCTGGCCTGGATCAGCTGTTTGTGTAGAAGGTGCTCGCTTTACTTTTTTGCGGCTCAGAGTCAGTCAGTTTTCGCGTTGTTGCACTGCACGATACATTCAGCCCAATGTCTGATGTACAACGATCAGCTACCTTGGATGCTCCAACAGTTTGTTGTAAGTGTCTGAACGTAAAATTTTCTACAGATTGCTTGACTGCGCTCGCAAGCGAGACGGAGCTGAGCAAGGTTTCACTTTCAGAAGCTCGATCGTTTGTGAATCCGTGTACGGTGAACCAACAAAAGCGGCCACTGGGCGATGTTGCACAGATAACTTACCAGTCTCTGGTCACAGTCAAACAGTCCGGACGATGGAAGATATATAGATGTTACAATTGCCAGACAACAACTCACGCATCTAGCAAAGAGATGGATATAATAAACCGAGGTGAACTCGTTGAGTCGTTGGAGCTTCTCCGTGATCCCAGATACTCCTCCTTATTTAGTATTATTTTAAATAAGACTCCGCAGGGTGGAAAAGGAAAGGATTTGCCTAAAGGATCTGCAATTGCCGCCGTATGGAACATTGAGGAAAGGTGCTCACAGTTTCTCAACCAGGAAAAAGAGCGAATGAACGAGAGAATCCGCCAATTTGAAGCTACGGAGAACTATAAATATCAGCAATTGTCTGACTCCGTGAAAGAACAGCAGAATTATTTGGCGCAGCAGATCTCAGCAGCTTACCGGGAGGGCAATGAGGACACTGATTCTGCTTACGAGAGGAGTGTTGAGGAGATACCCACAGAAAATGACCCAACACCTACCAACAAAAATGGTGAGTGTAACAAAGACAATAGCCTATGTGGTGGTGCTTAGCCGGAGACATTCCCCAAGCAAGAGTTGTCATTAACTCGTTTTAGCAACAAATTCATGAACCGCAATATGTATTGCGCGACTGTGTCTAGTTCCATAGTTCTTCTAATTTGTTTGAAATTGAGTCAAGCTACTGTTGCGGTAATTAATTGACTGCACTTGATTCAAGGTCTACAGTGTGTTATTGAGATTTTAATTAGTAGATTCATTCACTAGTACTGGTACTGCGCTAGTTCTCAAACAGGTTTGGTTAGTAGAGAGGGGCTGTATTTCCAAGTAACTAGACTGACCAGTGTTGGTCCACATAGCTGTGGTCATGACTAAAACTAATCAGTAATGAACTAATAAATAGAATTGATTTTGAAATTGATTGTATCATATCAGAGGTATTTCCAGCTACCAACGGTTCCATATATGGGCTGATGGTGGTCTTATATAATCTGTATAGCAGGGTAGTCCCATATAGCTATGTAGCTCAACAGTAGCTGCGCAAGAGAGTGGCAGTCATAATTATGGTCTTTATATGGCCATATGGTAGCCAGTACACCTTACAGGCTTGAAAGATGGTAGTTCTATCACTGTTATTACTTCAAAGTAGCTCTGATTGTTTTAAATGTTGTGATCTCTTTATATGGGTGTTCGAATTTCGGCTCCTCGGGAATCTAATCATGGGAAAACCCATGAAAACTTCAAAACTTTTCCATCAGGAGTCCCTAATAAAGGTCTGGTGGCTCTGATAACCATTATCAGAAGTAAACACCCCCAGGGTATTACTGATAACCAGCCATGCCAGCATCGCCTATTGCAAGCAACTACCCCCTCAACGAACAGTGGGCACCATTGGCAGTGTATGGCAAGAGAGCACCCCTTCGAAGGAAACTACGGGGCCAGCACAAACATGCAAAGCGAAAGGCTATGAAAACGAACAGTCGGAAATGCCAAACGGCGCACGCGCGGGCTTTAGCCAATTGGTTCTAGCCCTTGACCTCTAACTTAGACTGTTGTTACCACCGGCTGTCAGTAGCAACGGTGCTGTGTTCCTACAGCTATCAACGACCTCTAGCGGAGAAGGCCGCTGGTTGAATTTGCAAATTCAGCGCTCGCGAAGAATTTTTTACGCGAACTTCTCAACAACTGCTAACTGGCTCACACCGGTGTTGGACCTACTTCGAGCAAGCAGGCACTAACGCCACACCAACTTAACGCCGCGATGCGCGGGATCTACCCGCTTGCGTGCAGCCCCAGGTGTAGCGTAATCCGTTTTCCCAGCCACTCCGCACATCGGACATTGGGGCACGCGCCGCTGTAGCCAGTTACGTCTTGCGAAAGGCTTAGCATGGGCTGGTTTTGGCACCCCTGTAGAACTAGACCCCTTCTCAGAAACTAACTACGTTACGTTTCCTTCGAAGGGGTGATAAATTTGACTTCTTAATATCGACAAGCAGCCGCGATTGTTGTGTCCTTGAGAGACTCACCAGGATGCCTTCGGTGCCAATGTGAAGCGGGAGAGCCTATTGGAGATACTTCAGATTGAGCTATTTTTGGTGTTCAGGACCCTGGTACAGCCCTGGGACACTTCTGTGTGGGGGGGCCTACTAGCCACTGATGGCTCCGATTGTATTAGGGTAGGTTTTATTTGATCTGAGGCTTTCAAAATTGCCTCAGTCGCCCAGTGCCAGTTTTTCTTTTCAGATAAACTAAAACTGAGAACGGGCAGCCATGTTGATGACATGTTTGAGCTAGAGTTTGACGATGATGAACCTTCGGCATTCAGCGAGGAGGAAGAAGAACACACTCCTAACTACAGATCTAGAACAGGTCAGTATAATGAAACTGTCATATTCCTCAATAGCCTCATCCGTGTGATTTTATTCTCAAAGCTTATCACCAAGTTTCTTCCTGCGCCACCATAATAATTGACTGTACTGGCATGGTCTTTGCACTAGTTGGATCTTACTAGAACTCATTCAATTATCGTGATTTATATGCAAGAGAAATAAGTGCAATGCAATTGGGAGATGGCGCATTGCGAACCGAATTACCCGATTGCAGGTATAGGGAAGCTAGTTGGATGAGAATGTTGATAAAGTTGTTGTCTGTTATTGTGAAGTTCCTCGTGTCATGTTGTTGGCTAATTCTGAGTAATATGATAAATCATTTTTTGTTTCCATATCCATTATCAAGCTATGATCAAATTAGTATCATGACACGATAGTGTCGACTCCAAACTGTAGGTGACCGAATTCTACCGGCTATCAATAGGAATTTCATGATAACCCGCTTGTGTTTTTGTTGATATGATATTATGGTATTCTAATGTGGGTTGTTTTCCATTCCTGATCGTCCAGCCGTGAGAAAAGGGTTACATGTCCAGGACTGCACTCAGAATGTTGGTTGAGTACTAGTCTAGCACTAGTTAGTTTAAAATGGTCCCCTCTAGATGATAGAAGCAACAGTCCATTAAAATTAGTAAATATGTATTGAACCATAGAGTGTGACATTTTGCTTCGGAAAATTCCAAGCGTCCCCTGCACTTTGGATAACTCAGTCTTTGTTCTACTTACTATTGTCTTGAGATGCTGGTTAAGTAAATAAATAATCTTGCAGCTGAATCAGGGGTGCCTGGATATTCTCTTTGTGGGCAGAGCCTAATCAGCATATTTCTGCACGCCAGGCAGTTCATACGAAGCTCTGCCTAGAAATCATAAAGCTTTGAATGCATAGGGTTTTATGTAATCTGATTAGAACTAAATCACCCAGCAACCGTTAAGCAACCAACCAATTCCTCCCGTTACTGTAGGCCTGGTACCTGCAAGAGAGGTGATCCGTGTTTATCTACCAGTCGAGTATGGTACCATACCAGAGACAAAAAAAAGTCTGTCGTAGATTAGCGTGTCTGATGGATTTAGTTGTCGGGAAGGAAGTGTTTTAGTCTGGTTTGAGTGAGTCACTCGCTGATGTTGGAATTTTTAGTGCAGGCTCATCAAAATAGAACCAGTGTCCAGTGATCATCAACACTGTAATGTACATTATTGTGCCAGAATGAATTATTCCTTGGCTCCTGAGGGCCAATCTCCCCTCACAACTAAGCAACGAACACTAGGTGCTCTGCACTGGTATTATGGCTTGGCTCACTAGTTATCAAAATGTTGTTCAGCGAAATGCAAATAACTGCATAGGTTGCTCGACCCTAGAGAGTCTTGGATGCATACTTGTCGACTGTTGACTGATTTAATGCCTGATGGGCTGAGAAAGCTTAGTCATATCTTGAAGTGAGCCGTTCTCCAGAGAGAATTTAGGGCGTGGTGCAATCCACTGTCTGGCCAGTGACAGCCCTTTATGTCACTGGGCCGTCTTCTAGGGCGGTGTTTCAATCACTTTTTCATGAATAGACAACGTTTCTATGATGGCATTCTCCAAAAACGTTCATGCCTGTTCACTAATAATGAGAAAATCTGCGGCAAAGATTACATTTGATTGAGATTTCCTGCTCAGCTTACCCCAACCGCCCTACAGGATGGCAGGGTGGCCCAGCGGTAGAACGCTGGGCTCGCAATCCTGAGAAGCGGGATTCGACCCTGGTTATAGCAGACTTCCATTTTGATTGTGAGGTCCTCACTTTGATCCTACCTAGCTCAACAAATAAAACAAACGTCACAGTGAGGTGGAGCGTTGATACTGACACGACGTGGTGCTCCATGCTATGCCATAACTGATGTAAGAACAAGTTTGTAACCTGACAGCTTCCCCCATAACAGTGAAAACATCAGACAGAAGAGAACAATCTACATAAAAACAGGTACTACTGAATAGCTCTACATGTAGATAACTTGTATCTTATTGTCTTGTAGAAGAGCCAGGCAAGCTTGATGAAATTGCCAAGTCAATGCCAATCCGTGTACCAGGGTTTAGCAGACCGACCTCATACCAGGGAGCTGATGATTCCGATGATGAAACGCCTGACCCTCAACATATGCAGGTATGCCCGATCCTCAACATACACAGATACTAGGCCGCTGAGTGGACGAATGAGGCTAGAGCTTTCCCTGGGTGGAACTAGGTGATAAATGGGAGCACATTGAAGGCTGAATAGACCAACTCAGACCCATTACAGGACTCTAGATGGGTTCTGCTACTGTGCTTATTGCTGACCCAATCGGGAATGGAGTGGTCCGGGCGTAAAGCCATAGGTTCCTCTTGGCCGTATTTCCGATAAAGCGCCACTTTATTTCTCCATTGTCAAATTTGATTTGCCCGGCATGAAATAAAGGAGGTCCACTCATAGAGCGAATACTGTGCAGGGCACGCCGTGCGGGGCACGCCGTGCGGGGCACACCGTGAACATCCCGGAAACAAGCGTTTTGGTTTGTTGTGCCATCGATGTCATCTCAGTTGGTTAATTAGCCGATAGTGAAGACCATTGCTGACAGAACCAGGCTCGGGTTAGTTATACTGTCCAGAAAAAAAGAAGAGAATATTACCTTTGCCTACTTTGCAATTAACTCGCTTGATAGTTCAGGACATAAAAGGGGGAGACAAACCTGAATTTGCAGTCAGTCGGGTGATGTTCGATTGCAGGAATCTATGAGGGCTCTAGCTCAGAGTGTGGGTGGGGACGGTACAGAGATGTTTGGCGATCTACCGAGGTCAAGGTTCAACACTTACGATCCTTGGCGACCAAGAGTTTAATGGTGAGTGAGTTCCCGCATTTAACGAAACGGGAACAGGATAGCGCGATAGCTCAGTGGTAGAGCGAGCGCAGGGCTTACGACCGCATGGACCGGAGTTTAAACCCCAGTCATGGCAGGCTATCAATTGTCAATGTGAGAGGGGCGCCCCCAAACCGTCGCAGCTCTCTGCTACAAAACCTCTGAAAGAACAAGAAGGATACAGCTTCTCCTACCCTATGGCGCCCCTATTAACCGCCAAGTTATGAGACTAAAAAATAGCAAGGGCTCGTAGTTTGACTGATGCTGAAACCGTTTGCATATATTCTATTCGAAGGGACTGAGTGATCAGTGCCCCTATCCGTAGAGGTAGGAGGATAACTCTATGGTGCCCCCTTTCCCCGCTGCAGTTTCCCCTCGGTAAGAATACCCCCCCCCCTTCCACTATATTATTTTTGGTGTGCAGTACAGGTGGTCATTTCAGATATTTGGTCTATCGCTATGGTAGATGGAGTCATGTGAATGGCAATTGAAGCTGTGTATCTGTCTATTTAGAGACGCGTCCCACTCGATTCAACTCCTCACTGAATACTCTCAATTCGAACCACTTATAAAATTCAATGGACAGTATTCTTAAAGGTTATTTAGTTGGTCTTTTGTTTGTTTCGAGAAATTTAAGATAGCAAGTTTTTGCTCCAGTTTCCAAAAAAAAGAAATTATTTTTGTCCTTTATCCTGATACCTGATCCACATGTTTATGAAACAACGCACCTGGGTCGGCTGTGTGACATGCTTGGGCGTGTTGAACATGTCTTTACTAAGGCAATAACTAAGACGCCATCCCAACAACTAGATGCTTATCAAGGTTGCATTAGTATACATGTAATTTAGGTATGAAAGCAGAATAGTTCAGTGGTCCAAGAGTTTTGTATAAGATTGAACAATCCTGGGTTTAAGCCTCGGTCATGCCAGGATCTCACTGTGAGTGTGACTTCATCCCCAAATTTCCAGCTTTCACCACTCCAGAGCAAGCCTCAAGAGCCTGGTAACGGAGTGGCCAGTGTCAGAGTAGAACAATAACAACAGCCAAGAAAATTTGTCAAAATCCAACTCTTACGCAGATTTTGTAACTGTATAATTTATTTTAGTTTTTAGGTTGATCTGAATGGAACCTTGTGAATTCATCGACCTTCCCTGGATTTGTCTACACGAATCTTTACACGCCAGTATTAATTACTACTCATAGTACTGCACTGTACTCATTATAGCATTATTGGACCAAGTATTATCCTGGTTTCGGATGACCGTGACTGGTTTTAAACTCTGCTAGCAGGCAATGGACTTGATTCGCCGCTGATGTTTTCTCATATACTACTAGCTCACCTGCATAGCAGTTTTGTATAGTTGAATTTACATTTTCGAAAATTGTATTCGGTGCTATAAAAGAATAAAAATATCCAAAACAGTTGGTGCCGTACTATTATCTGTTAGTTAGGTAGAGCTGAATATGTTTTGTGTCTTGCCTTTACATATCATTCCTGTCTTAGTGTTTAAAACTGAACCACCAATCATTTGGAGTTGTCTTCTTTGTTAAATAAAGCGTCATGGTTTGACAACTCCAGCTTCGCTTCATTTATTATAACTTAAGTTGTGTCCCCTTCGTGAAACTGACATTTTTCAAGGAGGTGGACTACACCCAGACTGCGATATAACATCGCATTGAAATGAATCCGTGAAAGCAATTATAATGATTCTGTGAAGGAAAAACAAGGATGTCACGCTAATATGACATTAGCCCATCCAGGCAGCTCTTATTCATAAAAAGACTGTTCTATCAGTCATCAGGCACCTTATGTGAACCGAGCAACTGCTGATTCTATCGCCTATTTTTTGGTACATAACTAGCCTCAACATTGAAGCTATCCAGGGTACCTAACTAGGTAGCTTGCAAAGTATCTGTTATTTCAGTTTGTCTCTAAATAAATTTGTTTAATTGTCTGAGTTGGAACCCTTTGGGTACACGAACCCACCTACCGACCAGGCGTCACGGCTACATCTCACCGATCCCTGTCATATATTGGTCATCCGCTGCACTCTCTAGGTATTCTATAAGAGTTTAGCAACGCTAGAGTGTGTTTGTTGCCAATTATGATCCCTATAGAAGGTAATGGAGCAGCCACACAAATTTGTTCATTGACATTATATGTATTGGACTGCGGTATAATGAGCTTATGACACCAACTAACACACTAATTACTAACTTACTCAATGTCAAAATGTAATTACTGAAAACTCAGACAGCTGATCAATAATGGAGAAGGGACAGCAATAACATCAGTTTCAGCTCATTACTCTTGAGCTTAGCTTCAACAAAACAATCTATAGAATGCAACCAGTCTCTCTGTGACCAACGGAACTATCGGGGTACCACATAACGAATCACTCTGTGACTAACAGAACTGTGGAGGTACGGAGAGACGGCATGGAGATGCTGCTTCTATTCCTACTGAGTTGTGTACCTCATGGATATGCCCAAAGTAGCGGTGACATGTTTAGGACAGGTAAGATAAGCTCATCTTGCTTTCTCGTTACATACATGCATGTTATCACTGATCCATGCAATGCCTCATTTTCAGTTTGGTTCCCCAAAAGGTGACAACCATATTGGGTCTTCTGTATTTCGTGTCACAAGCAGAGTCTGATGAGGAGAAAGCGCAAGGAGATATTATTAGAGAAAAAATCCAAAACCGTTTGCAGCTGAGATTGTGTTACTGGTGAGGCGGTGAACTAAATTGGTGTAATGGTAAGGTGGTACTTCGTAGGTATGCTACATACATGTAAAACACAGGTAGACAGAATAATACATGTTATTACAGATTACAGATTTTTGTGTTCATTACTACACAGAAAAGCTCATATATAATTCCACTCACTGATAATTGCATTGTATGTTTCAAATGCATTATACGATTTCATCATTATTATCAGTGACGTCTCGCTATCAGCTAAATTTCGATCGACGAGTACAATCCGAGTAGATAAATTTGTGAGTGCTCGTCACTGGCGCTGAAGGTCTCGGCTTCAACAACTCTCTTTTCACCCAACAGCAAATGGGTGCCCGACTCTTATCAGAGCTGCTGGAGGTGTAGACAGTGAGGAACCTTGTCTCAGTCTCCTCCGTCTCAGTTACCCGGTTGCTGGTCCAAGTGCCCAAATATGGGAAAGACCTTCACCTTTAAGCATATTAGTAGCACAAGCAAAGATATTGTATGTTGCAGGCCTGTTAGTTGGTTTGAATGATATGGATGTGGATTGGATGTTTAAAAATATTAGCGGTAACTATAAGAAGGCGGGTCTACGGGCTGCCATTGAAGTCATACCAGAGGTTGTTAACTCTAGCAACGCCCTTCACTACACAAATGGAAGTGAGTATGTTTTTTTAATTTTTCCACTCAGGCACTTGACCTATTTAACGACCCGAGTCTGAAACTAGTATTGGAGCAGAAGAAGCTAGGAATTCGTGATAGAATTTAGTGATCAAGGAGCTCAATTTCACAACAAGCGCTCAGTCTTGTATTCAGGATCTTTCAATCCTGAACCAAACGCACTACCCATTGAGCAATTCTGCTACTCCATAGTAGTAGTTTCAGCGGTAGCCAAGTGATCCCAGGTTTTTATCCACCACGTGCTAAAGAGTCTAGTCACCTAGTTATACAAAGACACTCCCTATAAAGCTCTCATGCCTGTCTTATTCGATGAAAACACTGTAAATCTTTTAGTTTGTACCAAAAAAGGAAGGAGGTTACGTAAACTATTTTCAGGTTGCGGCACTCGCATCGATCCCATTCATTTAAAAAGCCACTATTTATAGCAAATCGTGACCATGCAACGGTAATAAAACCGATCGATTCTGTAACAGCCGTCATCCGAGATAGAAGAACATCAATGTTCGAGACGTTCAATTTAAAGGAAATAATCTGTGACCAGTGAGATGTCACTGCTTCAACCATGCAGTGTTGGCCTTTGAATTGAGGGCACACTGTTTATTCCTTTAGAACACTTTATGGAATTTCCCATAACTTTCATGTTATATTTCAGTGTGTACAACAACAGGCCATGGTGTCTTTTCCATTTTTGGCACTCTGCCTCGGAACCTGGAGCCTCTGGTCGATGAGATCAGCAAATCCCTTGAGGTAACATTAAGTAGAGTCTCTAATAGTTATCTAGTCAGTGGAATGACTTCCAATGAGTGTGAGCTGCTCACACGTTAATACTAGCTAATAAACAAG
>Ga0224511_10004545_pt1 | contig 10539 bp, 6 predicted proteins | sample SF_May12_sed_USG_2_FD_169988 | JGI IMG/M metagenome (GOLD analysis project Ga0224511, IMG submission 169988) | Sediment microbial communities from San Francisco Bay, California, United States - SF_May12_sed_USGS_8_1 | ecosystem: Environmental > Aquatic > Marine > Sediment | place: USA... | reverse complement strand
TTTTAATCCAATGGATTAGGAATATATTGTCAGGTGACAATCTGACCTAGTATATACAATAGAAAGCGTACTTCCTGTTTGTGATAAACCTTATCACATGAACAATAGATTTCAGCAAATGTGGGCGGAGATTAAAATTGTTTTAACTATGCATGACCATACACGCCCATCTACATTCAGCAGCCGCTGTTTTCATGTGTGACAAGTATATTATAAACGTTCAAACGATTCATGTTTATCGATTAGTTGCAGTTAGAGGTTTTCCAACATGAAAGCAACATGTTAATGTAAAATGTTAATGTAATGTAAAAAGAACTTAATCAAGTATATCGTTATTTTGTTGTTGTTTATGTATTACAGAAAAGTGCGTTCGTCAAAACTGTTAAATGAAATTATAGTCAGCTGAAACAGTGTATATCGATATTTTTATCTGTTTGGTATTATTATGAAAATTACAATAGAAAATCTCTTATGTCGGTCGCGAGAGAAATTATTTACTCGTAAAAAGGTACATACAATTGTATTAAATTAAATAACCGTGATCCCAAACAACTCTTCAATTAAAAAAATGCAAAAAAAAGAACCAGCTATTTGGACATACATTTTTACTCAGCAGAGGGGCAGTGTCCACGATACACAAAATGTTTCAAATGATAAATAACAGCTTTAATACATTCTGTTTCATATTTTATAGTTAATACACTGTTAGTAAGTTAAAAATAGACTGCCTGATACGAATGTTGCGGTTGTTATATTTTTGTATAAATTGAACAAGATTGTTCTGTGTTCAACTGCGTATCAGACGTTTATTGTGAATATGTTGGCAAAGTAAAAGGTTGGTAACTCTAATTGGACAGTATTTTTACCAACCAAGGAAATGCATCAAGTGATAAACGGCCGCATTGTCATTAAGGTAACACCAATTTGAATTGTAGGTCACTTATATCCTGCTTCAGTTTTTTTAAATCTAAACATAACCTGAAACCATAAGTCGGCCCTAAATTTGATACATTAAAGTGAGAAAATAAAAAACATATTGAAAATGAAAAAATATGGCCTCGAGGGTTTTCGACCCCGTGCGAGTCAGAATTAAAGAATATTAAGTCAAGCGTAATAACCACCGGGCTATACTGTATTGCATTTAGCAGTTAAAGCTTACGCTGTTATCTTAGCAGTCATTACCGGGAGCCCATTCAAGAGAAAGAGAAAAGAACACTTTCTGCACTGTAAAAACTGCGTTTAGATCCTAAACGCTTTTCTAAACCGTTTTCGGTCTAAAAAAGTTGACATGTTTAGCAATCTAAACACGGTTTAAAACCAAAACATGTTTAGAAAATAAACATTAAAAAAACTAAACATGTTTAGAGTAAATACATGTTTAAGAGCAACATGTTTAGATCTACGACGTGTTTAGACTAGAGGTGGTATTCAATAATGTGAGCCACTAATGTGGGTCACATAGAATAAAACTAGAGTCAGGATAAATAACTACAACACAAGTATACAGTTTAACGAGTTCACGGAGACTTTAATTTGTCAAACATTTATAACATTCAATATGATACGACAATACGATAAAATAACAATTCAAACGTTTATAGACTCAAATTATGCAAATCGCCAGACAACAATATAATATAGGTCCGTATTTCAAAGCTTGGTGCAGTTTTCATTGTACATGCAGTAATACAGCTAGTGTAAATGACTACACCTATTTTGATTTTCAAAAAATATCGAAAGATTGCAGGAAATTTTACAAAATATCATGCCATTATTCTAAAACAATTACCCGTGAAACAGCCACAATTTCCATGTGATTCTTAATACCACATTGTATGGAGGTGCATCAGTGACGCAATTAAATGAACGGCCCTGGTAGACTTTAAGCTTAGCTAAACTTTTAGAGGCAATGTCAGTGATTTTTTCCCAATTCCTTTACAAGTTTCACATGAAAAACCTATTGTCGGTGTCCTCAAACAAAGTGTTCAATGAAACCCAGTAATTGAAAATGTTTGGAATAAGATAAATCCCACACATAATAATTTTTTATATTAACATTAAATCCGACAGTCTCTGTCAATTGTGATGACACAGGCACAAGTTGTGCCTCACATACTACGGCACAACCAGTGCCATACAATAGCCTGAACAATTTTAACATCATTGTGAGTGTAACCATATTCATCAGAAAGTTAGCAATAAATGTATTAAATAGTTTTAATATTGCTGTTCCGTGTCGTAGAATATTTGTAGTTTCATATTAACATTTTGAAGTCTTCATGTATTTGTTTTAGGATTCAAAAGAGTGAAACTGTATGCTCATTATTCGGTTTTATACACCTTTATTACAAGTCCAACTAACTATAGGGTAGGCGAGAATTTATCTACCTCTAGTTCTAATATTTGTACTGTAGACATTTGAAAGACTACATGTACCAGTGAACGTGGCTGTTCTGAATCAATAGCAGGGCTTGTTCTAAAATGTCGAGTTTACGATTTTTTATTTGATGAGCTTCGCTTGCAAAATTCTCATTCGCCAAAGCACAATTTAACCGCTGGGTCAAAAACGCCCGTAATTGGCTGCGTCGAAAAACAATAACGAAACAAATTCCCGATTGCCCCTTTAGACCTTTTGAAACGCAACAATCAATACTCAGTGTCATTACTTAATATATATTTTAAAAAACAAGGCTTTTATTTCACGTATACAAGCTGTGCTTTCTTAGGACTTTCCTTTTTGTCAGATTAATGTAGATTTACGCATAATATTTTTGTAAATGTATTATTTTATCATACGTTTTATGTAATTTTCTGTACATGTTGTATTTTTGTTCTAGTTTTGTATTTTAATATCTGACATGATATTCCTTTTTCGTTTTACATAGCGTACAACAAGCCCAAAACACGAATTATTAAAGACGATTAAAAATATCGCTTTTGAACCGTTTAATTAGAAATCCCGGCCAGGCTGTGTTATAGTTTTTTGTGCACAGTGTAGATACATTTGTAAAATATAAGTAGCAAAGCTATACTATATTGATTTTATTAAATTACTTGTCTATAAAAATCACCATAAATATACAAATGTTTACAGAGGTTTGGTGGTTAAACTACTAAGGTAATGAAACTACAAATTTTGTCAAACAGAAATGGCATTAAACAGCGTGTATGTAGCTGGGGAAGAAAACGGATAATGTGAACAATGTAATAATTATCATAATGTTTTAATTTACAAATTCATTTCAAGAACTTTCATCATTTAACAGTATCTTCGCATATACATATGTATACTTTCCTTTAAACATGTTGCAGACAACGGAATGCGAATATCTTCTCGTATTCGTTAACAAATTTAGGAGAGTGGTATTCCATGTTTTTTATTCAGTTTCCTGTAGAAGAAATCCGGAAAACATATTGGAAATTACGCCTTTGCTCTTATGGATATTTGCGGTTTGGCCAGACGTAGCCCTTACGCTGACGGTCTCCCCTTTCGACAGAACATCCACGGTTTCGGAGTTGCAACATTGGACTGATCCTGACTGGTATATGCGAGACCGATAAAGTACACTGTCGTTCTTTGTGATCTCATAGTAGATGTTCTGGCCTTTATTAACACACAATTGTGCCGTAAACTGATATAACCCGGCAACTGGCGCGGTAAATACACCGGTAGTGGAGTCGTAACTGTCCCCTACATTCAACAGTACGTTAGAGAACTTCATGACGGAATCACTTGTGTACTTGTCTTCGGTCGGATCTTCGACTCGGAATGCCACTACAGCACGGCCTGAAATTGGGACATTTTCTAACAGTACGTCAGTCGATAGGTTGCAATATTGCGGAAACGAGAGGCAAACGTTCGAATCACACCATAATATGATTGATAATAATTAGACATAACACATTGCCTGGTATTTATTTATATGTCTTCAGATTTATGTGAGAAGGCAATACTGTCAAACTGTACAAGCATATTAATGAGTTACAAATAAGTTTTTAAATCAAAATCGTAAAGAAAAACCCTAAACAAACTGGTCATTCTGGTATGTTGTTCCGCCAACTGCTTATCAGTCCTCGAAATAAAGTTTGCGACAAGGCTGTCCATTGTAGCATTGTACGCCTCAATTCTGATCTTGCTGACGTCACTGACCGTCTGCATCTGCACAATCTGTCTGTCTGCCTGCGACATGGACGCTGTGAGCGCTTCTTGTGCCGCCTGCCACTTGTCCTGGAGCAACCGGAAGTCGTGCTCGAGTCGCACCATTTTCTCGAGGAGTCTCTCCTCATAATGAAACCTGGAACAGGCCGGTTCAGCGGTCGACGTGTGGCACAAGAGACATGCAACGGTAGACAGAAACAAAGCGCACTGTCGGAACACAGTCATTGCGATCTATATCCTATTGTTAATTTCACTGTCAGTTGTAATGTTTGTTTGAAACGTAATATATTTGATAAATTGATTTTATTTCTAAATAAGTTAATTTTTATCCGTCATTAAGTCGTACGATCAAGCAAAGTGTGTCTTGTTCCTGTGTGTTGAGGTTTTTATTTGTTTTTCGAAATTTGGTTAAAGTAAGGCGACGTTCTTATGAACAAACCTAAGTACTGTAAGTCATTAGTAACGCGAAATACCTAATAGTTTTATTAATGAAGGGTTTTCTAATGGCATACTCTTGAACATTAACATCTTTGTAATGTGTAGTACTTTGGCATTTCCTTTTTTATCAAAGAACCGACATCGCAGTCTATTGATTTAAGTGGGTTACTTGGAGCCTGTTAACTTTCAAGACTAATTTGTCTTTGTCTGAAGCATTTGTGGACATCCCTTTTTATCGTAGTAAATGGGCCATTTTGTATTTGTGTCACAAAGACATTTTATTCTTTACATATTTCAAGAAGATATTCTACATTTAAATTAGTATGTGCATAGTATGCTAAATTTATTTTTTACAGACAAGCAAAACTATTGTGTTGACTCGACCTAAATTGCATCGCATTTAAGCTTACTTGATCACATAGTAGTCTCTGTTAGCTATCGTGACCGGCCTTTTTGTGTCGCCGTGCGTCATCAACACAGTCGGAAAATAAATGATAAAATATAATAAACATTGATGATTATGACACAAATAAAAATATGTACAGTCAACCCAGATTTGAAACATACTGTCATATATACATGTTTGGAAGATGAATAAGTACATGGCAGCAGGTCTTATTTGAATTTCTATATAATAAGTTTACCATAACTTGCATGCGTTTAAAGCTGATTCGTGCATAGCTAAACTCACAATGCTTCAAAATTTTAATGTTGATCTTTAATGTTAATAGTGAAATTAAGAATAGAGAATCTAATTATGTTTAGGAATTAGAGTTTCATTTTTTCGTGCTGTATCGTATGCGGCCTTCGTGCTCAAATTATTAAGCGACTGAACTCGCAACTGTGCCCTAACGGACGATATAGTACACACAATTTAAGCACATTAAGTCTTCCTTCAACTCATTTCAAAAGACATTCGAAGAAAGAAAGATCTTTTTCCGGGTATGAACGCATTCTGTCAACTACAGTTGATGTAAGGCTATTCTTATCTCTTTGTTACACATGATGATTGATTGTTTTATAGCTTTTCTACTCAGTTTCAATACAGTTTAATAAAACGTACGCTTTCCTTAAAGCCTTTTCCCGTTTAAAAAGTGGGCAAAACCATCGCATTTCAAAACGTTTGCATTTTCTTATGGTATGCGGCGCACTGTGACGGAAGTAGACATGATGCAACTTTTATGACAGATTCTAAAGACTTTGTTGGGTGTTTTAAGAGAACAATAGGGTGCAATGTCGATTCTATTTGAGAAATATCTTATGTAAGTGAGGATGAATTGTTCCAACACTTATTCGTACTTATAGCGTCAGGAAAACATCATTTAATGGATTTTTACTCATTTTGATACCAATTTATTGGGCACGACACTCGGACTGGTGGCTTAGAACCATTTCTACGAAATATAGATTATCCAAGCATGGTTGTATTCTTAAACATATTGTTTTTTTAATATTAACATGCGCACAAACCATGGTAAATACAAGTTAAAATATATGCACATTAAAATATTGGACATGGATTTTGCTAATAATAAAAGGTAAGTTTTTTTTTACTTTTTACAATATTGTGGGAGTAAATCAAAAGAGCGTAAATACGAGTTCTGTTACACATAACGTGTTTTATTGAGTATTTAATCACGCTTTGGTTTCTTCTTTGTTAATAAAGAGAAAAACTTTGATCGTGTTAGAATTTAAAATTTAAAATGATACTGTATGCTCTTTATTCGGTTTCCCTGAGAAGAAATCCGCAAAAAGTATTGAAAATGATGCCTTTGTCCTTTTGGATTTTTACGCCATTGTTATTAGCCAACAAGCTGATAATGTCCCCATTTGACAGAACATCCACGGCTTCTGCATTGCAGCATTGGTTTGATCCTGATTGGTAAACGCGAGACCTCTGAAGTTCGGTTCAGTTCTTTGTGATTTGAATGTAAACACTTTGTCCTTTTTCAACACAGAGTTGTGCTGTGAAAAGGTAGAGTCCGGCAACTGGCGCGGTAAACAAACCGGTAGTGGAGTCGTAACCACCCCCTTCGTTCAACAGTACGTTAGAGAACTTCATGGTAGAACCTTTTGTGTACGCGTTTTCAGTCGGATCTTCCACTCGGAAGACAACAACTCCACGGCCTGAAAATAAACTAGAAATTGTTTAAACATTTCCCCCATTTTTTATTTTAATATTGCACGAACCTGCGGGTGCTCTATTCTAGGATATACAATTGAGTTTAGAAATGTGATTAATGTTAGCAAAAATGAATATGCAAAACAAATGTTAAATAAATTAATATATATATATTAGCACATGAACTTTTTAAAACGTTATCGCTCGAAAATGATTTAACAAACTTGTTGCCGTTTTATGTTGTTCCGCCAACTGCTTATCAGCCCTTGACGTGAAGTTCGCGACAAGGCTGTCCATCGTAGCATTGTACGCGTCTATTCTGATTTTGCTGACGTCACTGAACGTCTGCATTTGAACCATTTGTCTGTCCGCCTGCGCCATGGACGCCGTGAGTGCTTCCTGTGCCGCCTGCCACATGTCCTGGAGCAATCGGAAGTCGTGCTCGAGTCGCACCATCTTCTCAAGGAGTCTCTCCTCATAATGAAACCTGGAACAGGCCGGTTCACTGGCCGACGTGTGACACAAGAGGCACGCCACGGTAGACAGGAGCAGGGTGCACAGTCGGAACACAGTCATGATTATCTAAATCCTGTAAAATATAATACTGTTAACTGTACTAGTGTGTTTGAAGAGTGAGTATTTCTATTTATTTCTAGTTTTGAAAATGCGTAGTCTTATATAACAGCTTAGATTCGCTTGTTCCCAAATGTGATGTGGGTTTGTTTGTCTATAGAAAGGATTTTAATTAGGCGTTCATTAATATGAACAAAGTTAAAGAGAGAGAAGCAGAAGAAAGCTGAGTCGAAAATCCTAAAGTAAGAATATGCTTATTGTGGGGAAAACCTATGCATTAAATTCGGTATGTGTGGTTGATTTTGTAGAAAATAATAATAATAAATACTCACTTTTTCCAAACATTTAGGTTACGTATTTGACTCTAAACGACACGTGTATGCTTACATTTCTGGTAAGAATGTGTAACACTTTCGTATCAGTGACATGTTCGATTTCACTGAAATCGAATATCCACTAGACGATCATTGGGGTTTCCACTTAACAATTAATAATCAAAAACTTACTTTCATTTGCATTGCTTCTAGCTTACCTTACGCCGTTTGAAATTCCAATTAGGTCATATCACGGCGGCCAGCCCACTAACCAGCACTCCTGGGTTCACCAGTACTGGCCTCTTTACTCTACAAGAGACTGACTGTTTCCTCATATGCATCAGCTTTGAGGGACAACATTATCAGCGCGGACCACACTGCTCTACTGACTGAGCTAAACTAAACGTTAAAAGAAAACACGCCTTCACACGTGCTTACTCGGAATTTTGTATTTTATAAAGTTTCTAGCTAATATCAGATTCATTCCCTTTCACTACAGGGAGGTTTAAAAGGTAACACCTAATTACCGAATAACTAACTAATTAATTACTAAACTCCCTTATCAGATACTTAATGTAATTTGCGCTGGTAATTATTTGTATTACATTGTGAGAAAAAAATTAACGATATTGCTGTCAATAGTTTTTAGTCGTTTTGCAAACCCTTAAAGATGCTGTGCCTGTATCTTTTGACCAGAATTGTTTGAAACTTACATTTTAACCATACTTAAGCAGTGATTCATACTCCCGTATTTATGAGAAACTGCCAAATATAGTTAGTCATGCTATTCAAATTTTACAGAAAAAACGACTTTGTTGAAAACATGTGGCCCGCACATCTGAATTTGTTTGTTTATGTTTCGACCCTATAAGTTGAAACTTTTAAATAGCTTGACTTGAATCGATTTGTTCAGTTGAATCGGTGGCCGAGATGTAACACTCTAGACTGCAAGAGCTCCTGAGTTCGAATCCCGGCTTTGGCAAAGATTTCTATGTTTGCTGTTTGGTTTTGTTGTTGTTGTGTTTTAAGTTTTTGTACATAATGCATTTTTAACATATTTTTTGCAATACAATTTTGCAATGTTAATTCATTTAGTATACTTATCATACTGCAAATTTTGTGACTGATTATACTGGGCATATAGATACAGACCTAGGGTTGCTAGTCAAAACGACCCCAGTCCAAAAAGGCCCTACTTTCCGTCAAAACGGCCCTAAATGATGTTATAAATCGGTCCAAACGGCCCCATAGCAGAGTTTCACTGTATGAGTGTGAAAGTTAACACATACATCTTAATTATGGCGAATAATGGTGGCTAATTACGTGTGGGTATTGGGTAAGTGGGTGTAAATACATGCATAAATACATAAACATTATATCAATGCATACATCAAATAACTAATATTTGAAATTAATATATATTTTGCAGTATATACAGATATAAAAACAGACACTAAAACAGATTATATAACAATATAAATTGAATAGATGTTCAAAGAAAGGCTGTTGTAAACAATGTAGATTAGGCAAGTTTAAGGGCATCAAAAACCTGAAAATAGCGAATAATATTTATAAAAAGAAAAACAACAACGTTGAAAGTATTTTGTAAAGCAAAAAGCTTCTCCACAAAAAACAATAACAACATAATATGTACATAAAAGCAACAACAAAATAATGTTTTTAACACCTGTTTCCTACGTGTATTTTCAATGTTTATTCCTCATATCATATGTATATATGTGCTGAGCGTACTCAAAAACTAGTAAAACGTGTAAACTTGGTACAACATTGTATTTTCTGTTTGGGGCAACCTTGTTTTACTATGGGTCGTTTTGACCGAAAGTGGGGCCGTTTTCGACTGGGGCCGTTTTGACATGAAACCCAGACCTAGCATCTTTTAGTCTTTTGCCTTTTAATACGTAATGAACTAAGATACAGAAGAATGCCTTAATTGAAGTAAATAGTGCTTGCAGATACTGTATGGATGGTAAGTTTGTAGGGAATCCCCATTTGTGTAGCGCATTATCCTTCACGTTTACATACACTCTATGTGCTTTGTGTCCATTAAGATTTCCCACAAGTCCTGGTCATTTATTTATTATTATTGCTTATGCATAATACAACATTGCGTATTTAAAACAATTGAAATTATGGTCAGGTGGTATGCTGATAATTTGTTGTTGTTTTTGTACAATTATAGAAATTATTATGGAAACTCACTTTAGTCAGTTGCGACAGGGAAAATAGACTCGCAAATCAGTACCTCAATTATATTTGAAATAAACTTTATTCCAAACCATTCTTCGTCTTTAAAAAGCAACTACAAAAACGAGAAAAGAACCACTTTTTGGATATATATTTTTACAGAGGGTATTGGCAATATCATAAGATACTAAATTATTTAGCATGCTAATAAACAGCTTTACTGCATCCTGTTTCATATCTAATGATTTACACACAGTTAGTTAGTAAAAAAGAAGACTGTCTGTTACGAATATTGCGGTTGATATATCTGTCTATAAATTGAAAAGGTTGTTATATGTACAACTGCGTATCAGACAGTTATTGTGAAGATGTTGGCGAAAGTAAAAGGTTGCTTTCTCCAATTGGACAGTATTTTTACCAACCAAGGAAATGCATCAAGTGAGAAACGGTCGCATTTTCATTGAGGCAACACCAATTTGACTTGTAGGTCACTTATATCACACCTCCAACAAGTTTCCAGTCTTCCCATTGGTTAAAATGACGTCACGTGACTGCCCAATATTTTACTATATTGGGTCAGCTACAAAAATATGGGGTTAGTAAAATTCAAAATGGCGTCCTACATTAATATAAAATAGTTAATTTTCATAGACTTTCTTTACACAAAGTATGCTTATTTCCTGTTATCATGACTTATAAAGGGAAATAATCTTGTTTAGATAAAAATC
>Ga0224511_10004544_pt1 | contig 10540 bp, 5 predicted proteins | sample SF_May12_sed_USG_2_FD_169988 | JGI IMG/M metagenome (GOLD analysis project Ga0224511, IMG submission 169988) | Sediment microbial communities from San Francisco Bay, California, United States - SF_May12_sed_USGS_8_1 | ecosystem: Environmental > Aquatic > Marine > Sediment | place: USA... | reverse complement strand
CTGTCGTGGCTACCCATACGCTGTCGTGGCTACCCATACGCTGTCGTGGCTACCCATACGCTCTCGTGGCTACCCATATACCATAGTTGTCTATAGCCCGAAAGGTTTAATGTATGGTTATGTGTGGAGAGCAACGGAGAACTAAACTGGTGCTGTCAAAATTAAAAAGATGACATTAGAATCCAGTTCGATAAGCCCAGCAGGCAGTGTGAAGATGGGACTTGTAGCCTGCAAAAAGAATTAAGAACTATACAGGTAAACACCGACATTCACAAATAAACAGCATATTGTGGGTTTTGGGTTTATTTGAAGAATCAGGATGCGACCAATTGTCTGCACTGATCTGTTCTTGTCATTTGACCTTTGTTGCTAGATACCTTCCAATCAACACAACCTCGTATACAGCATAATCGGATTCATAATTCATAGATGCTACTGTCCTAACCGCTATGAGCTGCTTAACTGACTGAACAATTAACCAGAACATTTCTGCCCGGGGGAGAGAAGGTTTTTGAAGTGTCATGTTTGTCACAGGTCACAGGAGTACAATGAGCGACCTGATATTCGGGTCATTGCACAGATGGCTGTTTATCGTGATACGTACTGGAGGACACGGAGGACGCGTACTCTATTATTCATGGTACTATTTTTGAATGGAAGCGATGCATTATGCCATCTATTGAGTTCATATCTGCCGACCTTGTAGCAGTTCCTGTCAATTAATAATACAGTTTATTTATTGGGAAGGTCTTTCAGTTTGTTTCAGTCCTCAAACAGGAAAAAGATTTTGGGTGATATCTATTGTCAAATAGACTGGCCTATAATGTGTTATGCTAGGCTTCCCAGGTGCCCACCCTAATAGACCCCATTCTATGCTGTAAGAGTATAGTGTTGTCATGTTGATAGTGTCCCATACTGTATCACACAGACTCTACTTCTACACTGAGAAGACCCAAGAGGTTAGCTGTAGTTCAGTTTTGTGCCTTCTCACAACTCTGCCTTCTGTTTCATCAACTTTTATAAGCTTTTTATAACTGACCTATAACATGTCCGAACATAAAACACATTCATGAACCATATAATGTATTTAGATGCTAAATCTCCAGAACCAGTACCAATGCATATCAGTATTACAATGTGCATGGAATTCGTATCCTATGCAGTTCCTATAAGTTTAGTCAGACCTACTCTCAGATAACTAGAAATTACTGCTTCACCCTTGAGCAACCAGATTCAACTGTAAGAAACTGAATCTGTCAGGAAGGTAAATTAAGCTCAAGTACACCGATTGTTGTATTTCTCCTGGTAATGTGTTTGAATGTGTATAATTGTTTACCTTCTACAACGGCCACTGACCATAGATGTTTTCCTGAGATAATTTTTCATCAGTTTATAATGACACAAGAGGTTTGGATCAAATGGCTGATAACAGCACAATAGTCAAGTAATGATCTACTATAAATTGATAAGAGTTCAAAATTCAAATGACATCATTGAAATAATGAACCTAAAAGGCCTAGATAGGTTGTGGCATTGCAAATGCCATCTCAAATGACTAGTTCTAAATTCTGAGTCTGACGCAGTTGGTTCCTTACAAATAAGACAAGCTGTGTTTACTACAAGCATGCATAGTCATAGTTGGTACTATCACAAATGCACCTGAGCAGTGACATATGTCACTGACCTGGGACACGTGGCCGGAGCTGCCTATCTTTTCCTATTAGAAGACAAGGGCAAGCACCTGGTGACCTGTATCGTGATCAACAGTTGGAAACACTTCTTGAAATGGTAAGTGAAGAGAATAGTGACTTATTGTTTACTAATTGCACCTGTGTGATTTCTGCACATTTGCTAATTTATTTGAGCTGGTCTCACTCTATAATACTGCATAGGAGGTTGTGTCCATTTGCTTGCATTTTATCAATAGACATGGCTGTGTCAATAATCAATTCCACCAGTCTAACAATCCGTTAGCATAAAAGATGCAAAAACAATACAGGTAAATCCCCATCTGCAATCGCGCTGTCATAAATTTCGCCTCAACCCATCGCTCTATTATACCCTCAAACAGCCGGACTGATTGTGTGCAGAGGTTTCTCACTTTCTGGGACCATTCTATGTGTGTATCATCATAGCTAAACCTGTACATCAACTGTTTGGTAGAACAAAAACGAAAAGCATGATCTTTTTGCTGGAGCTTGGCTGATTTTTGGCAGTTAGCAACATCAGCTCATGCCATTGTTTTCTCAGGGTAAAACAATTACTGTACAAATTGGTACTAAACTCCAGGAATTTTTGAGCTGAACCGAATACTTATGTTCACATTGCCAGACATTCTGGCCCATATATGCAACAGGTTTGCTTTGATCATCAGTAGAACAGTATAGTGGAGTGGTATGCGAACTGGGTGGGCATTCATCCAAAGCGCCATGCAATTCGAGGATCAAGTCTATACGAACCCTGAATAAAAAATCACAATAAATGTTCTAGTATGTAGTTGACATTTCAATTAGGTTTAAACAGATTTGCAAGGGTCTGTTAGCTTGCCAGTGCTGGTGAATGGTTGCTAAAGTTCTGGCCAGCATCCGAATAATGTCACAGTGGACCATCAAGACTAAGGAATGGTGCTTACCCATTAGAGAGCAATGCCGTCATATTGGCTTTTCGTGAATAGCAATTAAAACAGTATTCCTTCAGCACTAGGCGAAAAAACTCAACACATGATCTCGCTACTGAGCAGTGCTGTCTATCATATAACCTTTCCAGTAAGCCGTGATGCTTACAACCGATTAATCTGGTTGTACAGAAAGAAAACAGTGTACGGATAAATGGGGAATATACAAACAGCCAGTAATTTTTTTAGTGTCACTGGCGCCTCTGAAATCTGTAATACGAAGAACATAATTTCCAATCTGAAACAGAATTCGAATATGTAAATAGTTAGATTGCTAGTCTGATATCCCACATACCGATCTCATAGTAAAATCTGAGTCTTTTGAACGAAGGATACACTAAATAAATAATATGGCTCGGCTCGCTGTTACCGAGACATTAAACACTCGAGTTGTATGGACTATCACACTCATATCCGATGTCTGAGTTTATGAATGAAGGCATACATGACTTGGAAGGTTTACACGAAAAATGTTAGTCGACAAACCCTTCGGAAAATATTGGTAAAGTGACGATGAACAAGACCATTCTGCGTCAACCCTAGATAGAAACAAAATATTCTTTCAGTGCTTGTCTCAACTTGTTTTTTGTTTTCAGACAGGAAATTTCACAGCGAGCCACCCTAAAAAGTAGCAACTGTGATAACATCCAGTGGTCGGTTCGAGACTCCTCAGATATTCAAGAGGTCTCCTTGAAATTTCCAAGTTGTCGAGATTCTCGATTGACACTCATTCACCGTGGCTCCATACGGACTTTTCTGGTAAGCAAAGTTGACCATTGACGAGGATTCAAATATGATTTCTCTTACACCTTTATTCCGATAATGATGTAAATAAAGATGTTTATAAAGAACAAACATGTCAAAGAGGGCTGCAATTGCTTCCTGAAAAACCTCAACATCAGTTCAGAAAACCTACAATTGTTTCTTTGTTGCCTCCTTGGACCAATGGACCATGTTATAGAACCTATTAACATGGTCATCAATCTATTCTATAATATAGATTGGTGTTGGATTCACGCTTCACCGATTGAACTGCTGAATTGTTGATGAAATGATACTCGGCTAGTTAGGGAAACCTCTCTGGGGATTTTAGCGGCCCGGAATTTTCCTCCCAATGGGGGGGGGTCAACATCCTTGTACGACTTCTGCGTAGTATTTGAAACTGTGATACCCAGTGTAGTATGTGTAATCAACATATTGTCATCAACACAGCAAGCAACTTGCTTGGTAGAATTATTCACTGTCTTCCGCGGTGGTACCAAACTGATATTCATATTGTGTATTGTAGCCAGCGCAATGCAACAACATGTACCAAATTATTTGATGGCCAAGTTTGTATGTAACATTTATACACTAACCAACCCATCTCAAGAGGTCAGCACTTCGGTCGCATGAATCACCAGGTTCTACAACGAACGGTTGAACAAAAATGATCAGACTCCCAGTTGTTGATCCCAAGTTTCCAGAACTCTATTTAATCCACATCTCTATGATTCAATCCATGCCAGGACAAGATGGCCAGGTGAAGCAAAGTAGCTACTGAGAGGTAAAAGTTATCACCATCTTCGCTTGCACAGCATACACACAATGTTGCAGACTTTTGTCATAATATGCTCATAGTGATACCAACAAAAAGAGACTCATCCAGCATGATAGTGCCCAATAAGAAAAGGAATAAAATTTCAACATTAGAAAACTCTTTATTTTGCTTTCCATAATAGGAAAAATCGAAACTATACAGTAGTGACTGTATAAGGTTGTTGGTGAGGCTATGAGGCGGATTCTTCAGCACTGCACCGTCTTTTACGTAGTGGTGACTGACTAGCATTTGACTGAGGGTTAGTTGGATCAGTAGAGAGTGTATCGGTATTACTGACTGGTTCTGTGACAGTGGAACCGGGTAATTGAATGTTCACACTAGCCAGTGCATTTACTGTCCACTGTGGGTAATCCCCTGTAGGGAATTGTAGTTTCATAAAGTCCATAGCGAACTGAGGAAACCTTTGCTCAAGTATGCTCTCTCTCACCTGCTTCATCAATGTCAACTATAACAGAGACGGCTTATTTATCAAAGACTCAGGGGGACCCACGTAATGATTCAAAGTTTTGAGATCTTACATTTATCATGCGGAAAATACATACAAAATTGATTTATAATTATAATTTTTAGGCGCCGCAACACTTTTAGAGTGGCTGACAGTTGAGATTTGGCACATGTCGGCAACCCATCGAGGTAGGAGCATGAGCTAATAATGGAACGGAGTATGCTTAGCAGTATTCCCTCACCTGATACGCTATGTTATGTACAGATAGTAAATGACAGCCTACAGTTTCCTTGGTCACAATGCTGTGTATGTATGCCCGGCTGTATGTTTTACAAGTAGAGCACACACAGTCTTCATCAATAGGACGAAAGTCCTTCCGGAACCGATTCTTCTTCATGACAAATGTGCCTGTAGGCACAAGGGCAACTCCAAATCGCTACAAAAATCGACCGCCAGCTGCATTAGGTGATCTATTATACTATGAGCAGGCATTTAAATTTTCCTACTCAGAGTTATAAAGGCATTTGAACTAACAATCATTTGGATGGGGTTGATACTCGTGCTCAGGACGGCACGATCTGGTAGAAACATGAATGTATGCACAGCTGTTCGATTCAGGCAATCAGGCAGCCTTACACCTCACATGATTGGATTGAAATGGAATATACGAATATACCCACAGCCCTCCAAATTCGGTATAAAAGGGGCTATATTCATAGCCCTTCTGATCAGGTATAAGGACAGCTATTTTCAAACCCATCCTGATACCGTGTATACTCACAGGTTGGGTATAAGGATGGCTATACTCACGGCAGTCCTAGTTGGGTACACACAATCATACATGTCACTGCCAAGGGCTGAGCAGACTACAAGATCGACAGCATGGCCAACACCCATTGTGTAGCGAGGTTTGTCGCGTGGCAGACAAGCGGCTGATGCGGCCACCATTCTCCAGAACTGGTCTTTTTCCTCCCCTCCGCTCAACCCACCGATGGCGAAGCCGTATACAGGGCGGGCCATCAACGCTATACACAAATGTGATCAGAATTACGTAAAAAATGGAGTCGCCTTTTACAAAATCGTAGGACTCAACGGTTTCTTGCTACAGAATTCGGCCAGTGCAGTAAGCAGTAATGAGGGACACATTCAACAATTCCCATGCACAAGTATACAGTTGTACTTTTAAACTCCGTGTAGCGAATATAGCTACTGATAGAAACCTTTAAACCATTAAAATATTTTCATGTGTTTGGTAATACGCGCGACCTCATCGAGATTTTCCCCCTCCCCTGTGGAAAACCTTTTGTTCCTATCCTGACAGCTGGCAACTAGTAGGGTTTGTTGTACGAATTTACTCGGTGCATTATCAGAGAAAAAAGGGGACAACTCCCGTAGTTGGCTCAAGTTATATTCATTTCGACCATTAGATTGAATACTGGATCCGATAGAATTCTTAGTTGAAGATGTTGTCTGAGTCAGGAGATTGGATAGTCAGATTTTATGCAAAACAAACGTACCGATGGCACATTCCTGTCTCATTTTCTCATCTAGGCCACCTTGAACTATCGGGAAGAGAGCCTGCTCTCGGGGTCGTTTGTTAGCAGGTAGACACCTGTCCAGCCATCTGATGGTCCGGTCCATCGCCTCTCTCACCCGAGGCCCTGAGTAAAAACAACTCATGCAATCGGGAATATGTAGCAATTTGTCATTATCTGTTTCCCATGGGTAAACACGGTGACCATTATCGGACAGGCATCATTATAAAACAGTAAGAAATGAACAAATATACCGGCAAAAAGCTGAATTGCAGGAAAGTCAGGAATGGTGTGAGTGAGCCATTAGAACGTGTGCGCTTGCACATACACAAACCTGTGGTTGTGCTGCTCACTACATCATCTAGCTGCATCATGATGTCAGCACCAATGCTGTTCTGTATACTGATAGAATGTTCTGGAGTCAACATCATCTCACTTTTATCATGCGGTGACTGAAATTTCACTCCCTCTTCAGTGATCTCAGCGAGCTGGAGTAATGAGACCATCTGGAATCCGCCGCTGTCCTGTGGGAAGGTCGGCAACTTTGAATGTCAAGTCTATGCACAAAATCTGACAAGGTCATCTCACTACAATAATTATCGAAGATGTATCACCATAAAATGGATAAGGCCTGAAAGTCAACTCCCCATACTCGTTTAATTCGTCAGACTCAGCACCATGATCGATTCTTCGCTAACATCTATGGAATTTCGGACCTTCAATTTTAACATGTGTGAGTCTTTTTGATTGATCCGTTTGCTGCCTTATTTCTGATACTGAACCACAATTTTTAACTTTGCTTGAATTCAGTGTTGTCTCAGTAAGTTGTTGAGTAACGCTTCTATGTAAAATAAAATAATTATATCTTATACACTAGTCACTCCCATGACAGCACCCCACTACCTACAAATGGAAAGAAGAATGAGGCTGTAGATTTACTCACCGTCAGCAGTGCACGTTTCCAGTTCATGAATTTATGCAGTCCACCAGCCTTCTCTAAAACCTGTGGTCCCTTCAGACCAAAAAGAGACGATCACAATTATTTAACAAGGCCGTATCATACGACAGTAATACGGATTGCTAATTATTATTAAAATCAGTAGAATATAGTGACGTCGTATCAACTCACAGGCCTATGTCCGAGATGGTATGTGTTACCGAGCATTATTTCACAGTTGAGATCTTCAAGCTGCTCTGGCAGTAAACCCTTCAGCGTGCCCTGAGTACCGACCTATAAACGAAGACCATGAGATAATTTGATTCCTGATGAATTTTCTCTTAGACTCCTCTCCCAGTTGCGTAGTATGGGTAAAACCCATTATACCGATGTGAAATTCTCAACCGACATCAACACCGACAACAGTGTTGATACCAGAGCATACGGATCCGGGTACAGTAAGTCACCATTCAGTCACTGTGCACAATAAATAACAGTCAATAACTTAAATCGGTAACATTTATTCATTTACTGGGTAACAGACACAGAATCAGTCAGTCTTCTACTGAAATTAGTTTTACCAAACTTGAGGCCAGTGTCACTGTTGACTGATAAAAAAAGAAATTATCATTGTAACAGGTAAAGTGTAGACAGTAGATTACTCTATTGACTGATCATTGTGATTGATTGACTAACTTAATCACAGGAGTGACTCGGTAAGTATGTAAATATGTGAGTATGTTGGGTTTGACTTGGATTTGAGAATTGTGTAATTAAAAATTAGTGGATTGGAGCATATGAATGTGCCGGTGAGGCTCTGAATCCACTGTTATCAAAATATTTTAGTCAAATTAGTGATTATCAATAGAATAGGTCATTAGGTGACTCAGACTGAGATGCATGAATGAATAAATAAATACCGAGTTAATATCCCAATTCATATGGATCCATGACTGTATTGTAGACTATTGTATTGAGCTAACTAACAGTAACAGTAAAACTGTAATACTAATAATATATTAATTACTATATTATAATAATTGACTTGAAGTTGAAATTGAATGAAGAGTGGATAATCATAAACTGAGATCACGGGTGAATCGTTGAATGAAGACTGAATCACTCAGTTATTCATTCATGACTCAACGTCAATCACAGTGACTGTCACTGTCAGTGTCACTGTTAGTGTTACTGTCAGTACTCGGTCTGATTCTTCTGACTCTGAGTCTGAGTGTGACTGTGACTGTGAGTCTCGCTCTAGACGGTCTAGTTGATCTAAGTTTAGACGCACAGAACTCGTATATTGAACTGAAGCGATGTGACCCATGGAATGGGGCTAGTGTACTAACCGGCATAAAAACAGGTGTGTTTACAGTATGGTGAGGTAATCGCATTTCAGCAACTCGAGCTTTTGTTGTCTTGCATTCAGCTAAAACTTCAAACTCTAGAACTTCACGTGCCATTTTCAGGCGTTTCATAGCGGAACTGCTTAGAGCCATGGGGGCTATCTGACAAAAGACCTTGCATGATCCGACCAGTTTCAGACCTGATCTATCAACTGGTCCTTTTACGCGTTTTCTGTTGCAAAGTTAAGCTAACAAATGCAGTGTTATTGCTTTGCGTGCTGCTAGTATTGGCTGTGAACGCCGCTCATTTGCGCAACAGCCGAGCACCGCGCGCCTCAATGGGCTCTAATGCCAATCTGTAAACACTGAATAGTGATCAGGTGGCTGTCCAAATTGCCACAGGTGGGATCTTTGTACTCTCGGCACTTGGTTCGAACTTTATATTTGGCTACATTACACTACCGTACATGATCAATCGTGGAGGTATGTGATCATATAATGATCAAAGGTTTATCGAGTGTACCTAATACACGCGATTGCGTTGAGTAATTCGTTAAGTACTCGGTTTAGGCATGCTAAACAAACTAAGTTGTAAATGTAACTAACTTAGTAACTGTAAGTGTAAAGTGTAAGTAATGTATCTCAGGTCATGTGTGCATTGTCAATTTTTTTAATGTGCTATGTCACCAATGGTCAAACCATCAATCCTGGTAAACTTACTTGGCAGCCCATATGATTCAATCGACTCAGCCATTCGGTGTCTGTCACCACACATGGTGCAAACTGACTGAGCCAGTCAGCAATTGAGTTGGTACCTGGTTCTCGAATGTTTTCACTTTGCTCAGTTTTGATTAACCCTGATGATGCTAATGACTGTCAAGCACAATACACCTGGCTTTCAGTCTTCAATTGTATTTCCATTCAAGTGTATTTATCCTGTAACTCTGTCACAACATGTCACAATTTTTGGATAGTCAAACTCAAGTCAATGCCCATGCTAAAATGTGGTGGTTTCACTTTTACGGAATAAAATTGCCAGTGAGTATTGTGATATTTTGGACAGTACTATAATGTCGAACACTCTGGGTTTCACATTTACCGCACCTTATTTTGCAATTCTTGCCACTGTGTAGACGATTATTATTATACTAATCACTTTTATGTTACATAAGATTCAAATATTTTGATTGGTTTTAGCTGCGTGGAGGGTGTGGCAGAATGTGCTGTATCGTTCACTGGAGGTGCCAAGATGTAACAGCATGTTTATTAAACATTTTAAGTTAGATAAAACGCAGATTAGAGTCAGTCATGATAGCTCAGTGGGATAGCTCACTGTCTATCCTCCCCGTGGCCCGAGTTCAATTCCCAGCGACGGCGAAGTATTTCAAGGGATTTTTCCCTGGCTGATCATACTCTGCCAACCCATCCTGAGCCAGCGTGGCAGAAAATGGCTCAATCTCCCCTCAATGACACCACACAACCTGTGGACAGCGAGGAAGAATGCCGAAGTCCAACCACGGACAGACGATGGCTGACAGAAAACGCAGATTAAAACTGCCAGATGATAACAAGGCAAAAAGCTGGCACAGGATAGTCCCTCTGATTTGCAGTTCAATAGCATACAAGACAATGAACATCAGTGATTAGCTCTAACCTCAATGAGTCTGTACCACAAAATGAGTGACCTATACATCTTATAATGGCAGGTTATAATTAGCGGCTCTATTATACTATTCATCAGAAAACCCAGTGCACATCTGGCATCGGCTAGTTTACTCAGATATACATATAAATTATATGTATATAAACCTAAAGTTTTCTTCTCATAATAAATAAATAGATGTGTCGGTATATAGTTAGTGTCTAAAGAATAGATAGGTGCAGTTACAAAATGCGAGCAGTTTCAAGTGCAGCTTTGGGCACATCGAAGTTCTCCTCTCTCAACATCTTGTGTGTCTAAGGACAAAAACACGTGTCTAAAATAACCAAGCGGCCGATAAATA
>Ga0224511_10004543_pt1 | contig 10540 bp, 6 predicted proteins | sample SF_May12_sed_USG_2_FD_169988 | JGI IMG/M metagenome (GOLD analysis project Ga0224511, IMG submission 169988) | Sediment microbial communities from San Francisco Bay, California, United States - SF_May12_sed_USGS_8_1 | ecosystem: Environmental > Aquatic > Marine > Sediment | place: USA... | reverse complement strand
ATTAATTCCCGCCAGTTCAACATGTGACCTCCATTAAGAGTCAAATCTTAACAACTAAGAGTGGCTCTTAGTGGAGGCAACCGAGTCATCTCATTGGCTAGAAATGTAGGTTATGTTCTAAAGATTAATAATAATCTTTAAAAAATCTTCTTGTCAAAAACCGCAAGGCCTACAGCTTTGATATTTGGTAGGTAACATAATGTAGTGGTCTGCTACATAGATTGTTCAAATTACGCCCCTGGGGTATAAAAGGGGCCCTGCCAGGGGACTTATCTGATTTATATACAGTAATATAGGGAACTCTTTAAAAAATCTTCTTATAAAAATATACAAGGCCTAGAGCCTTGATGTTTGATTTGCAACATCATCTATCGGTCCTCTGTAAATGGGCTCCACTGTGACCTTTGGCCTATATATCAGGTGATCGATCCGGGGCCGTCTGGGCCTGTTTTAAAATTTAAACTAAAAGGTCCGTATTACTTCTTAATTATTATGGAGTTCTATTATATTGTCTACATGTCTATTAACGGAGTGATAATGTCTGTAGCATAGATCTACAGTTTGGTATATAAAGATGCCTTTAATGATTCATTCATTAACGTCACTGTTTACAATGTATTATAATTGTTATTTATTAGTCTCATTTTGCACGATCTAACACATGGTTGAAACATTCTGGCCGTTTTCACAGCTGTTCTCCTGATCGGCGAGCCAACACGCTGGGAGTCGCACCTGCAACTGCTAATTGACCTCCTTCTCACCGAGGGCCGACCAATCAGCGGCCACGCACCAAAGTCAGTCAAAGACGTCAAACAACTTCCGGTGATCGCATGCAACATGGACCTCATGTTTATGCACCAGGCGTGCATGCCACGATACGGACACGGAGCCTTTCTTGTCTGCCTTGAGGCGTTGTACAAGGTATTCTAACCGAAAATATGCCTCTAATTTTTTTCTGCTATTAAACATCAGATTCTGTAATTTAACTCGTTATTTTACTGGGCTGTTTCTTTTACAAAAGATATGCCTAATTTTATACCAAGTATTACTGTACTCTCTCACTAAACTATACATTACTAAATTGTTCTGTTTCATTGTACAGAAAATCACTGGCAAGGACCTTCAGTACCGAGCGTTGATAGGCAAGCCGTGCGAAATCACGTACCGATACGCCGAGCACGTCATCTGTGACGTCGCCAAACGCCTGGGAATCCAAAACCCCATCCGCAAGCTGTATTTCGTCGGCGACAACCCCAATGTTGACATTGTCGGTGCAAACCTGTACGATCGCTACCTTACGCGTGCGTGGCTGAACAAGGACAACGGCAACTTTGTCTCGGACCCCGAATGCACTTTGCCCTTGAGTCGTTCCATTCCATCAAACGTCATATTGAACGAGCAGACCGTGCGTTCTATGGAGAGCGTTCTGGTTGGGACGGGCGTCTTTAACCCGAACAAGGAGACGGGGCACGAGGAGGATGACGTATACCACGGCCACCGGGACATCCTGCACGAGCCACAACTCGCCAAACCATCTCGGTATGGTTTTCTCTCTCCTAAAACCACTCACACACACACATACACAATATATAATTGTTAATAACGTTGTCAAATATAGAGATTGCCAAAGATATTGATCGTTTATGGGTGATATTGAAGGCCCTATCAATGTATTGATACAAATTAGAGATCTCAAATATTTATTGACGTATTGACAATTTTATTGATGAATATTTTGCACCTATCAATAATATTGACAATAAAACTGTGTAATTTGCCCTAAAATGGAGTATAAATATCATATTTATATAGACACGCTAACAATGATAATAATACAGAAAATCCAATTTTACAGCACTTTCACATTACCTGTGTATTTTTAATAAATATTTGCACACTTTAAAAGTGGCAGTCTGAAACTAATGCTTATAAATTTTCAATAAAACACGAACAATGTCCATAATATGTTTAGATGATTATGTTTACTATTTGACTCAAAATTTTGTATTTTTCCATTTATTTTAGTCGTTCATCATATAATGGAATCCATTCGTTTTCTATGATTTTCGAAGTACAAATGAACTAAATATGTACTGATCAATATTTGTGTACAGTTTGTGTGTGTATGGGGGGTTTTAGTTGTATTTTGATATGATATTTATTTCAGTGGTTGTAAAAGTTTTCCTGTATAGTGTGCAAGTATATAAGTGTGTACTGTCAAGTGTTATATTTATAGATTAAAAATAAGACGGGTTAAACAAAATGAAATCAGACATTTTAATATAAAATATGTTCCCCCACTTCTCAGGTTCGTTCCTGACGTATGCCACGGAATCATGCACATCATGAAGCAGGAAAACTTCAGCCCGAACCCAGTCAGATCAGTTTTACCATGAATCAGGAACGTAACGTTAATGTGACGTCAAATCGCGTTTCATCTCGCGCGGCGTGCTGTGCACGCGATTAGCGACAAGTGGTGACAGAGGCTACGTGTGAGCATTCCAAACCTGACGTATTAACGTTCTAACAATGGACTATATCTCACCTTCTCACTGTTGCTATTAAGCTATTTGTGATAGACATTATGGGAGCAAGACGATTCGTACAACGATCACTGCGCATGTCTCATCCTTTGACACGTGATATACCACGTGGTGACAGAGGCTACGTGTGAGCATTCCAAACCTTACTATCAACGTTCTAACAATGAACTATATCTCACCATCTCACTGTTGCTATTAAGCTATTTGTGATAGACATTACGGGAGCAAGAAGATTTGTTCAACGATCACTGCGCATGTCTCATCCTTTGACACGTGATATAACACTCAGGAAGAGCGAGAATTCATGAGAACTGTTAGAGCCATATCAAGGCTAATTGCATTAACATTTGATCTCACCTTCACTCCTAATCTCAGAGCTGATACCCAATTACGTTTTTCATTGCATTTCACTCCATTGGGTATCAGTTTTTGTCCTATTGTTAGTCAACCATTTGCGTTTCTAGTATTAGAACGATAAATCTCGGACATTATTCAACCCATTTTTAAAAGTAAGCACTTGTTAGATTGTTTAAAACAAATGTAGTTCAAAGACCAAGATGTTTTATCAAACAAAGGTAATTTAGACTATAAAATCAAGTGAAGTTTCCACATGCTGTTATTTCTTTTCCACTGTCCGCCATTAAAATCCTGGTTGACCTTATAAATAGCCTAACCTCATAACTCTAACGTACAGTGAGTACCAAGATGTTCCGAAAACAAGTTAGAGTTATGAATGTCAGAACTAGTTCACTTCCACCATGTGGTATACCGACAGATGTTATTGAGTTGCATAAAAGCGTTATTTGTATATTTGATAGTGTGTCGTTGTATAGAGGTGTGCTGACATAATGTGTACAGGTTTGAAAATGTTATTTATTGAATAATGTTAGAACAACTTTAACGAAATAAATTTACAAGAAATGCAACTGGCGTGTGACTCTTTTCGGTTCTTGGTTGATGGTGTAACACATTACGCACATGGCGGCTTACTGTTTTTACGGTATGACAATTAAACTCTTTTATAATAGTGAATACTAAATTTATGTACAACAATAACCAAAGACCTATACAACTGTTTTGTAGGTCTCTGCAAGAACTAAGAAACATTTTTTGATGATCTGGTTTTTGTTTTTAACGGTGTTTCTCAATTTTTCATATAAAACTATACTGAATCAAAGAATGAACGTACTATCTAATTCATCACTGTATTTATCAATATAAATGTAGAACAAATCATATCTTATGATACTTTTAACGACCGATTACTAGCACATGGGTGCAAAATAAAAAATCACCAGGTCGAGAGCGTATTTGTGTCTAGCTCCGCGGGCTTGACAATTACGTTATTATAAAACTAGACCTATAGGTACGGTCGGCGTGGGCGGATATTACGTACCCGCAACCGGTTAATCACAGTCTGTGGACTTATGGGACAACCGTGGTTTCCTATACTTACTGTGGCATATCTCAGTGGCGGATCCAGGATTTGACCTTTGACCTCGTAATTTAACGTGTAGTTCGCCAATTACAAGCTTTTATATTGGTATTCAGCTTGTAGTTGTCATAATCATTGACACCAATGGTGTTCGTAGTAGCACACATTATAAGATAAACGACGCGTTTGAGAACGAACTAGGCAATGAAAATATAGTCGAGAACCAACGCAGTAGCGAAATACCCGCCGATCAAAAAATGAATATGTCAATCGGTAACCGTGTCGGTCAGAACATTCCAAAACATGAGGTGCGCACTGATGACACATACCAGGACATCAATGATGCATTGATTGGCCAACATACATATAACGAAAACCATGAAACTCTTCTAAATGGACACTATCATAGTATTGATATAAACTCAACAGACAATGATCCAAAGTATCAGAATCTGGAGATGCCGCATGGTAAAAACGAGCCCAGTGACTATATGATGCTTGTAAGGGAATCTTTTGGCAGTGATAGCGTGTACTGTGACCTTGAAGAATCGACATCTGTCAACCATTGCACACACCTCTAGATATCGACTGCAAACGTAAACAGAATATTTAACATGTTTATGCACGTCGTCTGTCACTATACACATATTCGTGAAACATTTGACATCGCTGGTTCATTATCTACGGTAGTTTTTAATATGCAAGTTTTAAGTAAATAAAGATCATGCATTTTATAAAGACGGATGTGCCACAACACAGTTTCTTTATTATACATGTACTCATTTGTATAATTAAACACACGTTTTACATTGTAACCCATGGCAATGCTTACCTTGCAAATAGAATAACTTTATAATTGAAAGCTTTACCCATACATTCTATAATAATGTTTCACCTTATCTGTATACACTAACACGGTTTGATACTTTATATATACGGCGCGTTTTAAGCTTACTAAGTATATTTGGTATTTATTAGTTTAACTTCTTGCATGTGCTCTTCACGATTTTGTTACCATTATCTTTCTTTTTGTAATCTTCTTGTTGCAGTCGGCTTCTCAGTGGTGTGACATCATTCATTACTACTGATGAACAGCTTCAATAAAACCGCGGCTGCTGTTTTCTTGTGCAGGCTATGCTTCCTGAGGGCGATCCCTTTCATCAATTTAATTGTACCTGGATATTTTGGAACGTTATATGACATGGTATTATTCTAAAATTGGATCTTACAATAATAATATAAGCGTCAATCTATGTATATGCAAATAGAGCTATCATGATAATTATAAGGAAAGAGATGATACTTATGCATTGTTAGGAAAGTATAAGGCTAGATTTTTCTCCCTTCCACTGTATTGATTATTTAAGCTATTTCTACATATTGACTATTAAAGCTTCTCAATGAGTTTTTGGTAATGCAGAATTTCGATTATTTAAGGTACATATAATAAAAATGACATTAGTTGTAAACTATTTACGTTATAATTATGTTGACGCGCAGCAGTATTATTCTTGTTTCGGGTATATTTAATATCAATATGATGGATAAAAATATTGACTTGATAAACTACTTTTTATTCTGAATTGCAAGTTAACCGTGCATGCTGTATTGAATTGTATAATACTGTATTGTATATGTATATTTATATTTTATCACCTGTCCGTCATTTGCAAAAATGTTGCCACATAGGTTTATGGCCTTCTGGATTTGTTTAATAATCATGGAAACTTATAATTGAAAGCTTTACGCATGCATTCTATTTTAAGCTTACTAATTATATTTGGTATTTATAAGTTTAACCTCTTGTGCTCTTTATGTTTTGTTACCATTCTCTTCCTTTTTGCAATCTTCCTTTTGCAGTCGGCTTGTACCTGGATATTTTAGAACGTTAAATGATAGGGTTTAGCTCTACAAGTGGATCGTACAATAATAAATAAACATTAAGGTGAAAATATATGGTGTTAAATTTTATTATTTTTTGCAAGTCTTATAGTAATTAAATCGGGCCATTATCGAAACGAGTAGCGCTAGGGAACCATCTACAGTGTGCCTGTGACACCTACACAAATAAGATGCACAATAATGTTGTCGATTTAGTACTTTATTCCTTTTATACAGAGCAAACATTGAACAAAGCAAAATATTTTGAATATTTTTGTACAGGACTTGCTGTTTTTGTACATACATTTACACTAAGCATGTACCACCTTTGTTAAAAAAGCATAACTCAATGGGTATGTTGTCTGGTACGTTAAAATTTAATGCGCCAAGCAAATTCGACATCTACCATATATTTATGAATATCGCAATTATGTTTTTGTTTAATTACCATATTCATTTAAAGGTGCTAGGTCTGTATCATTTTACCTTAATAATTGGTCACTAATTTTGCAATATGTTAAAGATGCTAGGTCTGTATCTTTATATCCTTATAATCGGTCGCACATCTTGCAATATGTTATGGATACTGAATAAATTAACATTGCAAAAGGAATTGCAAAATCTCAAATAATGTGGATAAAAAGTAACAACACAACAACAACAAAGCAAAAAATAAAACATAAAAATGCTTGCCGGAGCCGGGAATTAAACCCGGACCTCTTGCACCCAAAGCGGATGCGTTACCTCTGCACTACCGAGTCAACTGAGATTATCGATTGTAGTTAAGCTATTAGGTCGAAACGTAAATAAACGAAGCCGAATGTGCAGGCCACACATTTTAACAAATATTTTTTTTCTGTAATTTAGTACTTTTAACCAGAAAAAATCGTTTAAAGATTTTCCTAAAGAATTCAATATATATTTGTAACCCAAAGGGAGGGATCATATTTTGATCCAAGTGGTATAATCTGACCAGGTTTGTTATGATATCTTTATAAATATACATCGAGTTGCCTACGCATCGCCACAAATGTGCTATGTTTAGTTATCTCATTCAATAAGGAAGATGGCAATGAAGATGAGTGCTACTGATAGGACGCATATCTATAAATGACGAAGAAATGATAAACTGTCAATCGATGAAACATGACTTATCTGCCCGAATGTCAAGCCGTTTTATTTTAAGAGTTTAGTAGCGATCAAAAGAATTGTTTGTGATGTCTCAGACAATTTCATTGTTGTTTACAAACCGATAAAGTTAAAAACCACGTTTGGAGAAGGTAATTTTAAAAAAAAGCTTATTTTTAACAAGGATTTGAATGTGAGGACTTCACTTAAAATACGAAACATTCAGTAGTTTTGCTCTTGGTCAAAGTTTGATAAAGATTTACGATCGACTTAAGGAGACGGAAGATTAAATAAAAGAGCGATTCTTAAGCGTTGTATACCCATTTTGTGCCATTTTGTAGCGACGAACGATTGAATCATTGATTTGTTTTCGGAAAGCAGTTACTAGAACTTAACTTGACATTAATACATTTTAGTAAAATGTAAAATATTGGATGTACGTATGAGCATATTATTACAATAATTATTGTTTAAATATTTGACATTTTATATTTTTTCTAGCTATTATTGCTAGGTAATTTGAAACCGATATTTCAAAATTCATAAACATTTGAACTAAACTAGACTAAAAGTCTATAGTTGAACAACCATGATGCAGTGTCAGCCATGTATGTTGCACGTGGACAAAGCGCCGTGCCCTCCACCGGAAGTTTCTCCTGACATGTTTTATGCGGTTGCACGCCAGAACAACATATCACAAAACATCGCAGACCAGATCAGATGGCGATGCATCTCAGCGTCACCTGTCGGCAGTCATGAAAAGACGACCGCGACCGCGAACGTAGGTCTGATAGTTGGTATCGTTCTTGGCGTCGCAGTGGCGTCGCTGGTGCTGGTGGCTGTCGCCGTATATCTGTACAAACGGTAACAACTACACATATTTCTAACTAATAACGAATCGCTGTGATTTAAGAAATAACTTAAAATTAAAGTCAAATTGAAGTCAAATACCTTACCAAATGTCTAAAATTAGTTGCATGCCCGTTTAAGTTCATGTGTTTTGATGGAAATCTCAATTCGGTTGGGCACACGCATACAGGACCACACATGTACTTGTGTCGATCTGTTATACATCCATATTTGGCAATCACCATTATACATAGAACATACAGAGCACATGTGTCAGAAATGTGCGGGGGAAAACAATTTAAATACAAAACATACTAGTAAAAGTTTAAAAAAGTTTATATATTCATAACATTTCTAGGTGTGAAAGACAGTAAGACACATTGTCGATACAATGTAGTTTTATAAATTTTACTTGTATTTCTCATAATTTGTTTTAATTTGTTTTCAATTATTATATTCACTTACTGAATCCTATGCACATTCCAATTATCTTTTAAAACCTTTACTTTACGTTCTGTGCACTTGTATTTTAGGTTTTACAAAACCAACGAAGTCGGCAAAACTCATCCGATATCCGCTGAAGCAGACAAATGTGCGATGGAAAAAGAGAAACGTAAAAAAAGAGTTACAGGCGTGAGTCAAACGCATGAAAACAATAGAAACGGCAGCGAACTTAATGCAAAAGAGGCACAGACCAACAACACTAAAGACACTAAGGTAGATTTCATGAATCGGTTTTCTAACAAAGTTGACACAGCCCCTGACTTGGGAAACACCGGTATAACATCTAACGCTTCTACAAACAGTGGCTTCCAGGCAGATGTTGAAAATGGAGCTGGTAGTGAGAACCACGAAGTTCCTGGCGCGGATTCCACACAGACAACGATAACATGTCACTACAACTTACGCCCATAATGTTCAGAGTACTGGTCGCACAAGGAAAACAATATTCTATTGTTTAAATGTGGGATCATTCTTATTCAACATAATTCTAGTATTTTTTAAAACATTGATTTAATTAAAAAAAAGAGAGATACGTACATCGTATTTACTTTTCTTACCCATCGAAAATCCGTCTCTGCAGGGATACAAATTCACTTGTACGCTCAACAAGTCAACTAACCAATATTAGATTAGACAGGTGAGATCGAGTACACATAAATTGTATTCAGAACACCTTGAAGGCTACCAACTGTGATATAGGACACGGCTTTAACAAACATTTTCCGTTTTGTTTATAGGGGCCATGTTATATCTTTAATTCAAGAATATTAAGCACCATTTACCGGGTCGGGTCACAAGCACAATGGTGGAAAGATAAATGTCAGAAGATATACTTTTATAATCGTAAAAGCAGTGGCGTTTCCAGAATGTGACCTTAGGGTGCGGACGTGTTTAAGTGATATTGCGAAGCGAGCGAAAAATAAATTGAGAAAAATAGCGTTTGGGGCATAAAAATTATAGGTCCGCGGCCGTTAGGGGAGGTGCTGGTGCGCCCCTCCCCCTGGATCCGCTAGTGTTAAAGTGTTATGTTTGTATCATTTGACCACAATTATTTACAAACTTTAAACGTAACACTTTTTAATTCGAATATCTCAAACTTGGTAAAAGCTATCTGTTTGAAATTTCAAATTCACACATTTTGCAAGATTTCTTATCTAAAAAAGTATAGCTACATGTAAGATGGTTATTTCTGTATGCACACGCATTTTAGTTTTTAATAAATTTTCTTCGCCATAAAACATTTAAACAACTGTACTCAAACCGAACAAAACATGTTCAGTTTTATTTTAAACACTATATGTACAACTTTTAAAAAAGAAAAAAGAAAAAGAGAACGTGCGGTTTCATAATAATTATTTACAAATAAAACTCTCAAATAACAATGTCTATTTTCAGCACATAATTTATTAATTTCTGTAATGTTCGTTTAAAGTATCAAACCTGGCTACGAAAATACAAAATACGGGTATTTATATTAATATGTTTTTCTGTTACAAATAAACGATTTTAATAAAAAAAGTCAGCGGATATGGACCAATAACTGTACTTTCTACATGCAAAATTTCATTGAAATTAGTGGGAGAAGTATTGTGCTAGAACGAACAATGCAAGGGTTGCGTTGGCGGTGCTAGGCAGTGTATAACCGTTTCACTGGCAACTTAACATCCATTTGACAAAATATGTTTTTTGCAGAAAAAAACATTATTACGGTTTTGTATCTAGGTGTAAGGACTACACTACGTACATGTTATCAGTGATTTCCATGTTTTATTACAAAAGTGTTGATTTTCTTGGGCGTGTGCTAGATATGAATAATGGAGCCTTAAAGAAAAACAAACGCAGAATATTGCAGCATATTGCAGGTATCGGACGAAACATGGGAGACTGTGTTCATAACGATGCAGCATTCTGAAGTGTATGTGATAAGCGCATTACGAGTAGGACTCATGCTGGGATTTTCACTAACCTGTGCATCTTAAACTAAAAGTGCATATTTTTGCATGGATACTTCTTAGGTAAGTTGCTGCTTTTTTATCTTGAAATGCGGGGTTGATAAATAATAACTATATTTTCTTTTAGGCTCTGTAATTTAATAATTAAATAATATACTGCAATCTTAATAAACTGATTAAATATATTTGAATCAAGTAGCTTTGTCAGTGGATGTATATTTGCAAAACGTTGGCTCATGTGTATGTAA
>Ga0224511_10004542_pt1 | contig 10542 bp, 6 predicted proteins | sample SF_May12_sed_USG_2_FD_169988 | JGI IMG/M metagenome (GOLD analysis project Ga0224511, IMG submission 169988) | Sediment microbial communities from San Francisco Bay, California, United States - SF_May12_sed_USGS_8_1 | ecosystem: Environmental > Aquatic > Marine > Sediment | place: USA... | reverse complement strand
TTTCCACAAATGTGTGATCGATTGTTATTCCGAAACACTCGGCAACGTTTCTTATATGTACAGACACATTATCTGGATTTTGCAAATCAGTTTCCTTAATTGTCTGTTTCTCATGTGCCCAAACGGCTACCAATGCAACAAACTTGTAAAACTGTTCTTTTGTTTTTGACTTGTACAGCTGTTCAATATATGTTTTAAAATGACATTCAGGTTTTTCAAAGAAATACGAACCATGCCGTACTAATGTTTCAGTCGCAAAGAGCATAGAACATTCAGGAAAGCCAAATACACACTCACTATTTTCTTTAAATTGTGAATTCAACACACCCCTTGCTTTGTCTACACATTTATCTAAATCAACATGTTGTTCTATACAGTTTCTTTTCAACGTTGATTCAAGTATTTGTTTCATCTCATTGTTAGAAAGATCTCTTGAATCAAGATGGATGGCGTGCTTTTCAGTCGTTCTGAACATCGTGATTTTGTCCATGTCTTCCTTAGCTTCTTCTGTAATGTAACGCCGCGACGTAATTATCACTTTCAGCGTTTTGTCCTTCGCTCGTTGCTCAATATTAGGCAGGACCCGTTTCCAGTCTGACAAAAGCCCATGGTCAAGAGAGATGCCTCCAAAAATGTCATCTATTATCACTGTGGTAAATATTCGCAATGACCAGTCAACGTCTTCCCAGTCACGAGCACATTCAAGTTTGACGCAGTTTTTCCTCATTGTATTGTCCTCGAGGGCAAGATTTGCTGCAATGGTTGTTTTTCCTTCCCCTGGATGTCCAGTCAAAACCACCAAGTGTTGGTCTTGCAACACTTGTCTTGCTTGTTCATATATGTCTGTCTTGACGAAGTGGTTTTCTGCTTTGATCTCAAGAAAGCGTACCGTTGCATCTGCAAGTAACATCAAAATATGGTACTGAATTTTAAATGACTACACAATCGCCTTCTAAAACCTTACCACCCCAACCATGGAATCTACATTACTTATTATAGGAAACCATGCATACAACTCTAGTAAATTAGTATTGATCACATACGTCGGCTAAAAATGTAAATAAGCATTAACATATTACACAATAAACTCCACCATTTTAAATTCAACATATTTTAGTCATGTGTGTACAACATGTAGTTATCTACTTGCTGACGTGTGTGGGTGTTAACAATATAGACATTTGTATCAATTAAATACACTTATATACTTTAAAACAACTTTAAGCAAATAACACAGAAGTCAAAAAGGTAAAACGAACCTCTCATATTTCTCATTTTAGGAGTAAACAGATCTAGTGACTTTGTCCGGAGTTCTTCTATTTCATCCGCTAGGGTTGCTATGCCACAAGATGATCCAAGTCTTATCATAGCCTGTAAACATACCGTATTCAGAATGGAAAGCAAGAAATTTAGGGTAAACATCACAATTTAAAACGTTGTTTGAGAGAACATTAGATGATCCCGATTGATGTTTATATTGAAGGACTACTCGTGAAAAGCATATTTGTATTTAAATTTACTGCTAAATCGAAGCATCATTAAAACGAGTGTTTTTTATTCGCTTAGTTCGAAATTTTCTGTTCTGCCTTTCCTAAATAACGGTAGGTGCAAACGGATTAAAATCGCCAAAACAAATTTTGTTCTCAACAAACTAATCCTTCTGACACCAGCGGTTATGATCGCGTCGTTTCCTTAATCGCCGGTCGGCCCTCGTTCGACCAATCGTAACGGACCTGCAACAACCACGTGGTCGGAGTTGATAATCTTTTAACTTTTGCTTTGGAATCACGCGGATTTTATCCGATTGAGCTCGGGCGTTTCCGTCATATATCACATGTAAACTAACGCGAGATGTAAACACACTAACATATTTTTTTAATGCATCTAGCTGCATCGAGGTGTTATGTGAAGGTCGTTTTCGTTCAGGTACGGCAATTTCATGTCATTACAACACGATTTGTTGCTCACTAAATATTTCGTGCAGTTTAATACAAATTTGCCTTTATTATAACGGTCAGGGAAACCTTGTAAAAATTCTTTCTAACCAGTAACATTTGGGCCCTAGTCACCAAACCTTAAAATATGCAATTGTCATGGGTGGTAAATATTGATTTTCGTGTTGAGGTGTTAAGGTTTCAACGATCAAGATCAACGTGATCTGGTAAATATTTGCTGACCAAATCAGATACGTGTATTATAGTTATCGTTATCTTAATACGTTAATGACTAAATAGCTAAACGATTGTTAAACGAGTTATACGTGTTTATCGATGTTGCAAACATATTCTTATTGTGTAAAATACATATATTTATTAATGTATTTGTGATTTATTGAATCAAAGGTATTTAAGGGTTTGAGACACTATGATCGAACGGTATTGGATTCTGAAGTAAAAGTTGTTTTGCATTAAACATATAGTTATAAAGAATTCTCACTATACAAGTATTACTGTTTTGTAGTGATTACGTTTGATGCGTGTAAACAAAAAGAAATAATTAACACAAATGCACTCATTTTGATCGCTTTCAACACCATGTGGACATATTCTTGCTATAAAAAGCATATTTAAAGCAGCTGACCTGCAGATGCTAAAAAAATGAGAAAAAAAATTAACGGTACATGTAAATACTGGTCAAGTTATGTTCAGCGTAGAGATCTTTTATTACTGACCCCGTAATTCAAGTAAGAAAGTTGACAAAATTCGTTGGTAAAACATCGTTTTTATTTGCATAATCTACTGCATTACTAGCGCAGTAGCCGTTATGTATAGTAGGAATATCCCGATGGCAGAAAAGCGAATTGTCTGTTTTCAAAGCAAAAAATGATCACTCACGTCACTTTTCAGTATATTACATATTGTTTATGCATTGTCTTAACTCAAAAGCCTTGTAAACATATACAACTAAGTTTATATGCAAGTTTACAATGTCAGAGGAAAATAGTTCTACAATTTTTAGCATACATGTATTTGGTATAACTCTATATTATCTTCTTCAATGGCGAGCAACCAACTATCAACCTCTTCTGTCCTTAATTGGTCAACATTATGGGGGTTACGTTTTGACTTCGTCAATAGCAACGTTCTGACTTAAAGATGAGTGGTTTGGACTTATCAGTGGTGCGTTTTGGTGAGAGGTGCATTTTGACTTTTTCCCTTATTATCTCTTGAGTAGATGGTTCAAGCACCATATGACTGTGTTGAACTACATGTACATAGATTAATCTATTGTGTCTGTTGTCCGTCGTTACCCTATAGCCGGTTAACTTACTCGACTTAGCATTGAACTAAGATATGCCCTAATTGCCGCAATTTGTATTAAAGCATGTTAAGCATGTTAATGAGTAGGCTCAAATCGGAGGCAGTATGCGGCAGTTTCTACTAATAGCTTTAAATACGACATTAATGTATTTTTTCATTTTGTCTAGGAAATACGCAGTTTGATGTGACTCTTGAAAGTTTTACACAGGCACTAATGGACGTCGATGGCGTAAAAGCTTTCATTTAAACTGATGAAAGGGAAAGCCCTCAGGAAGCATAGCCTGCTCGAGAAAACAGCAGCCTCGGTTTTATTGAAGCCGTTTATCAGTAGTAATGAATGATGCCACACCACTGACGCCCCTTAGCGCATGAAAATTTCACAATGATATCGTACGGGGCCACACAGGCACTTAACATCATTGATGAACAGCTAAAACCGATGCTTCTGTTTACCCTATGTGCAAATTTCAATTTACATGTTTCTTTTATTTTTAAAGTTATTTGTTCAAAATGACGTACATGTATTGTCCCTTTACATGGGTATTTGCCAGTCGAATTATATCACTTAGAAATTAAAGTAGTCCACTTTTTTCTGTGACGTGAGGTGCACATGCTAGTCTTCATACATTGTTCCATACCTTAGCTAAGAGGTCCCACTGTGTGCTAAACTCGTGATCATCAAGGTCTGCGGCAGGGGCGTGGTCCATCTGAAAAATAAAATATTTAAATTCCTGTTAACAACCGTTTCTACGGGTATACAAATGTTAAAATAGACAAGCTCAATGATTACAACAACTAATGAAAATTGACTAAAATCAACAGGAATAATCTCTAGGTGGTCCCCTACCATTTCGAGGTTTTTACCATTTCCATCATTCCCATTGATGACCAAAATGCAGAATAAACGCTGATTTTCCCCATGGAAACGTCGTGTATTCACCCGTAGGACATTTTCTTTTCTCAGATTAATTGAACTTGTTACAGTTGGTGCTTAGTAGGCTGCTACTTTTTCCATGCAAAGTATGCTTTGTAAGAACGTTCACTTATCTTATATTTATTGTGTATGTGCAACTTGGCATGCTGCCCTTAACATTAATATGTACTTGGTATACACCTCTTTTACTTTTGCACATCAATTTGATGGTATTGATTGTACGAAGCCTGATAATCAATGGTTGACTTCAACTATTCCAACACAGTTGAAGATAATTACTGCGCGTATTTGACCTAATCCCTGCCAGATAAGACCGAAAAATGGAAACATTGCACTTTCTGAACACTTTCGTGTATGCTTATCCAAAAGCTACCAACATGCGTTATGAGATAAAGACTGAATAGGCCTATAATATTCATGTTAAATGCCAGTTCTTGAAGAGCAGCCACATATACAACTAAAACAGTAGGCTATAAAATAGTATTTGGTCAATGTCAAGCACACAAAATATTTTGAAAATCAAATGGAATCATACAGAGGGCAATAAAAGTGACTATAGAAGACATACCTTGTTTCTCAGATTTCTTATTCGAACAAGGCTGGCAATATCACATGTCATTGAGGGAAGAATGTTCCTGTTGTTTTCTTCTTTCCAAAGTGGATTATTCGTTTCCCGTGTATAGCAGAAATTTCGCAAAAGCGAAATTAACAAAGAAATGTCAAACTCCTTCGAGTCGGGGTTTCTCTTCATAAGTCGTATTTGATAGTCTGTCAGTTTTGCTTTTTTTAAATCCCTATCATTTGGCAGCCAGGATTTTAATTGTGTGTGTGGTACAAACGAGTCGAACTTGGCCTTTAAGACGCGTGTCGATTTTAAAAGGAGTCTATGTAGTTGCAAGAAGTTTCGTTCATACTTTTCATCTGTGCCATCTGAAAATGCATCCATTCTGAAACAATACCAATAGAAGATTGTTGAGTCCGTAGGTTGGTAAAATATTAATTATTATTTAAATAGTGAACAATTTGTATGGAACAAAAAAAACATTGTTAAGCTGCTGCTTTAGTTTTTACTTAACGCATCGCTGAGGAAAGAATTCAAAATGTCTACGAGTAATTTAATGATAAACAAAGTTAGGAACACACAATAGTTCAAGGGTATTTTTGTGATGATAAACAATTTTGTACTCAATTAATTTTAACATGGCTGCTGTTAAATTTGATTATTTATCTCTAGTTGTCACCCATAGTTATTGGCTACCTGTAAATCAATAAACTATTCCTTTTGTACTCAAACACAAGTGTTGTACATATTCATTTATTAAAACAGCACACCTTGGCTCATATTGTTACACATAATTCTGTCATTTGTAGAAGTATGAGCTGACTAATGTTTGATTGAAATGACAATATTTTTTTTTAAATAAACTAAATCTACTCACTTTAGGCACGGTGGTGTTAACGTCTAAGAGAAGTTTGTGCTGTTATCGTGGAACACGTCCAGACAGTATGGTGCCCCAGGCCTTGGTTGTGATTCCAGCTGAACAATGTAGGAATAACTTGTTGCACAAGTAAATCCGTCGCTTCACTGAAAACCATTATAGCTTAATTATGTGGTGTAACTGGCATTCATTAAACATAATGTACAACTTAAGTGCAGTGCCACCGTTGATAACAGGGCTTTTTATGTCATTTGTCAATCTGATGACCAAAGATAACGATGCTTGCATAGCTCCTTATCTGCATGTGTGAATAAAATGTTTCATATCAATTCGCATGCACATGCCAGCTTAACAAAGGTGTTTTCAAACTGTTAGATTGGCCGGGTCCTAAATTGGAAAATGGTAAAGATAACGTGAAAGTCACAATTCGGTTATCCCTCAAAATGTTGAAACTTGCGGCCTAATAAATGGCCACGCACTTGGTCATATAGAATCTTGCAAGAAGATTGCCGATTATTGCTACATTGTACATCGTGTATTTAGCAAACATCTAGTGCAAAAAGACATTTGATTATTATAACATTGTAGAGAGTTTTGCCTTATCAAATTATTATATCAGTTCTAATTCTATAAAGCATTTCAATTATATTAACGCAGTGCTCAACGAGAGATTTGCGCTTATAGACATTTCTTACATTTTGAAATTAATTTTGTGATTGAAACAACATATTTTTGCTATTTTTTCAATATTATTTGCAAAGAAAATGGGGAACATATGTTTATATACATGTATGATTATATGTTGATACAAATGCTTTAACATATTTTTCTTCCGATGTTCTTTTCAATATATCTGTTCTATTTGCTCCATTGTCTTTTTAATGCCGGCTTCTATCAATTTTTTCAGGATAGTTTCTTTCTTTTAAATTATCTTTAAGTTCGGCCATTCTTGATTGGCAAGGATTATTGTCAGACACAATCGTTCGAATTCTTCTTGCTAATAAATACGGGCTATTTGGTTTGGCGTTGTGTGGATGGCGCGAATCAAATTTAAGGTATTTATAAATAAGGATATTATAAAATAATATAATTTAAAACATAAACATAATTCATTTAAAACAATATATACTCCTTTTACTCCAAGAGGCATTGTGTAAATATGTTTAAAACATTGATTTTCATTTTCGATATCAGATAAAACTTAGGTGAATTGAGGTAGCTTTTAACACATCTTGGCCTAATCCTCGTTCCACTGAACCTGTTTCAATGTCCACCTTGGTAAATATTCGGCCGACCATGTAACTAAACTATTTTTATAATGCAATGCATGCAATTAACAGAGGAAAACACTTACATAAAAATTCCAAGATCCTCCAAATTTCGTTTCTATATTTGACATGGTTTTACAGTTATTCATATTTATGGTAGTTTCAGAAAATGAACGTTCACAAATTGTCATAAGAAATAACGTCATATTGAGAAATAAGAGCACGACAATCACATGCCTGACTAAATAATTATAGAGCTGCATTCCCTTAACTTAAAATATCAAATAAAATCAAGATTGTTAATCTTATTTTTGACAGGCATTAACACTTTGAAGTATGTACTAAATGATAAAAAAGCTTTGTCATGAAAACTTTATCAAACTCCAGTGACAGCTTATATTTGTCTTTATCAAGAATTAAAGCTAAACAAAGTTGTATACACATTTCCCATGTGCTGATTATTAGTGGCCGAATATTTGCCCTATATATACACTATATGCCTATATATATACCCTTGGAGCTGAAATAATATAGATTTAAGAGGTGGTTGATCACGACTGTGTGTGATACAAATAAGCATAACATCCACACAGAATTGTATCCGATGGATCCAGGATTAGCTTACTTGTCAATGTTGTGTTTATTTAGATACACTACTAAACAAACTGCAAAAAGTAGCTGAAATTGCGTACACGCCCAGTATACCTGAAATAGACATAATCATTACTCCTCCCAAGCATAACACTTGGAACTCCAAGTGAACATTTCATGACATAAAGCATTTTCCATAACGCTTCATGAATTTGCATATCATACCAAGCTTCAACATAGACCGTCTCTGTATAACAGCCCATGTTTTACTTTTTCTTGTTCTTTGTACAATTGTCAATAGTTTAATGAGTGCTTTGCAAAACAATATTTAGAAGCCCTGTTATAATAAAACACACCAAGATTGAATCAATTATATTCCGTATTTTTTACAGCTAACGTTATTTAAAATTTTAACCGTCATGAATTACGTCATTTTTTATATATTTAAACAAAACAAATCGCATTCCTAGAAAAAAAATGTATTTCATGGGACAAATATATTGTTAAAAGTAAGTTAACAATATATTAGACATGTATTTGTAAAATATGGTTATTACAGCTGTCGTTTTTATTAAGCAAAACTACAAGAAAGTGATAAAATGGAGAGAGTCACCTGGTTCAAAGTAAAAATAATCCGGGCTGGAGCTGGAGCGGATAAATATTTGCAAAAAACGAGGACAATATGTTTCATTTTGACCATGTGCTGTATTCCAAATTCATCAATCAGCAAGGAGGTGAGTGCTGTTACGTCATCTCTACTGTGCATTGTTGTTATGTTGTCAATTTAGATCAAATCCTTTCTTTTTAAGAGGTATCGGTTACTTAATAACTGCGCCCTTCTGACTCATTCTTATTAAAACATCCTGAAAAATAAAACACACACAAGAACAGAATTATTGTTGTGAACTATAGCCATCCATTTTTAAATTCGTTTGAACACTCGTGACGTAGCTTGTTGCTTTTTAAGGCACGTGACACGCCAGTTATACGATAAAAATGACGTCCACGTGACCAGCCAAAATCAAAATTAATAATAGCCTCGCTGTTACTATTTATGCTAACATTCGTATTAATGTAAACGGTGATATGCAAATGTAATATATTGAATATTGATTATGTGCTAATTCTGCGAACAAAACAATTACCACGATAAGTTAGAATAATACATTGTACAGACATATAAGGTCCGGATTCAAATTAAAAAAGAAATATGTATATTATTACGTTATCATGTTGTTAGCTCATTGAAACTTTGATGTTTTGATTTATTGTAACAATAATATAAATTGAAGAGATGTTCAAACAAAGAATGTTGTAAACAATGTAGATAAGACTTCGCCAATATATGGCATGTCCGCCTTTAATAACTGTATTTTCCGCTTATTTTAAGTTATGCATTAAAATCACCCTTTAGTTAACAAGGCGACGTGTTTTCCTATTTAAAAGTAAATTTTGAAACCGTATGCAAAGCGGTCTCGCATAGAAACTAATTAAAAACAGCAGACATTGCATTGTTCAAAGACATGCGTAAATGTCTCATACGCCGCGATTACCCCGCGTAAGCATTAACATTTATGTCAAACACATTACCAGTTATATGCATTATCTTAATATAGGGTGCCGTATGTGGCCGATTTTATATCCCTTCGTTTATGAGATTATCCCGTTTTCCATCAGGAAAAAGTAAATTAACACATAATTGTACTAACAAAGTTAGAAATAGGTGTCATATATTTTGTTATTTTATTATAAATATGAAAAACACCGAAAAACAAGTTCATGGTCAATGTTCGCTATGTCTTTTCTACGTGGGTCATTTTGTACTATGTTTTGTTTGTTTGATATCAAAACAATTTATAACAACGTTAGGAAAACAGGCACCTTTATCGGACAACTATTTGAAATGCATTTTAACGTTTTACTCCCACAAGACTTGTGACATACGATCGGTTTGTGTTTTCAAGCCTCCCAAAATCGACAAGGACACTTTGAATAATAGAAGACAGAACAACTGTTTTGTAAACAGATACTAGCAATTCACCGCAGTTTCCCCAGACTTCCGTAGATAACTGCATATTCGCGGAGCGAATTTACATTATCAAGTATGCAGTTGACGTGGCTGATTCTTAATTTGGTTACATTCAATACACTATTACTTTTGTCTATATTTACCACATGGTAATATCTCATTAGCAATTAGCTAAGAAACAAACTTCTGGTGAAACATCTTCTGCAATAAAATCGGACTTGGCATACCTTGATTACAAATACAACTATGTTTATGTAAACTAATGGCATTTCAATCGCGACCCGATTTGCAAATTTTTAAAAGCAACCACTTTTGCAAGTAACATTAGTGTTGTTGTCAATAGTTGCTTGAGAAAAAACTTATTGCTTGTTAATGTACATTGTAATTTGGGTTGCCACGGGAATTTACACTATCACGTCATGAAATCGTCAACGTCTTCCCCTAGCCAAGCTACCACCGACCGTTTGTGAACGTAAAGGGGAGTAGATTAGATATTGTACACGGCAGAAGTGCGATTGCTTTTAAAGAGACATATATTAATTTAAAACTAATACCGTTGATGTATTTAGGCGAACACAGGTACCTTTTTTCACAACGAAAACAACGTGTATCAAATCATGTTGTCAGCGACTACAAAGAGCAAGATGTCGTCATGTGGATGGTACTGCGTTAGTTCTTCATAATGTTTAGAACGGGCCTAAGCTTTAAATCCAGCAAGATTAGTAAAACATGTTCATGTGCTGTAGAGCGTTTCATAAATCACTTACCCAATATATAATGCTGCAAATGGATAGGGATATCTAGTCTATTTCTTGGACATACCAGTCTATGTCTGTAAACAAAGGTTTCTATATATCAAATGAAAGGGCATAGTCTGTAGTTTATAAAACTAAATGTTGCAGTTGTGAAAGCGTTGGCACAACATTGCTTTTCAAGATGGCGTCCAAGATGGCCGCCATACATTTCCATTCTAGTAAAATTGTGATATGCTTAATATATCTGGATTAATTTTAAAAAGAAC
>Ga0224511_10004540_pt1 | contig 10544 bp, 8 predicted proteins | sample SF_May12_sed_USG_2_FD_169988 | JGI IMG/M metagenome (GOLD analysis project Ga0224511, IMG submission 169988) | Sediment microbial communities from San Francisco Bay, California, United States - SF_May12_sed_USGS_8_1 | ecosystem: Environmental > Aquatic > Marine > Sediment | place: USA... | reverse complement strand
GGGTAAATTGCCGAGATGGGGGGGGGGTTGATTGCTATTGATTGTAAAAAGGTGGGATGTAGATCGTTAATAGATGCAAATTTGGAAGGTCAAGTCGGGGTCAATAAATTAAAGCTATATATATATATATATATATAGGAGTTATGAAACTCATGGTAAATCGAGGCGTCGCTGACTTTTGAAGTGGCTATGATATTCTTGTCAGAAAGCAAGATTTATCGCTCAGATTTGCGGTTTTGTAACGTTTTTGAGAGGTTTTCTGATAAATGGATCATCGACATGGGTTTCTAACTAAGCATTACTATCAATTTTACATGGTTTAATATGGTTAAATTGTTGTCATACCCATTTATCTGTTAATAAAAAGGTTAAACGGAAAGTATATAAGACGACGAAATCACTCTTCTGTCTCTACAAAATACATTTCGCAACACATCAAGTTTTACATTTAATGTTTTCAAAACAAGTATTAAGGATTACATAGAGTTTTACTTTTTAATCGTTTATATAAACCAATACACTTTTGAATTTTAATAGTACATGTTTTATGAAGCTGTTTAGTGACGTAATCTTGTAACTTGTTCAGGCGACACTGTGACTCACCACCGTTATCATTTGTGAATTATTTAAGGTATTTAATAATCATTGTTTTCATTATGAAGTTTTTCTTCCAATCAAAACACTTCATGTATAATTATGCATCAATTTTGACATTCGAGCTCTACGTTGGACCACAATTGTTTAGGGATATAATTATTTTGTGCGACACCGTGTCTCGTTGTGGTCAAGTAGTATTGAAGTCTGACAATCTGTTTTAAAATTAGAGATTGTACTAAAAGAGGTTTGATAATATTTGACAGTTGACCTCTTACCTATGACGCTATGGGGAATCAAAACGACGCTTGTGCTCTACACTCCATATTATCAAGATAAACATTTGTATTAAGACATGTTGACATGTGTCAACCCATTGTGATGTTGTAGCTCAGACAAACCAAATTAAGACGAAAGCAATCAAGGTGGCAAGAAACCCGCCAAAACCAATGCAAAACACATTCAAGCTGAATATGATGCTGCTGCTGCTGCTTCTGCTGCTGCTGCTTCTGCTGCTGTTGCTGCTGCTGCTGCTGCTGCTGCTGCTAAAGATAATGATAATTGTGATGATGATAACATTACATATGCTTAAGTGTATGTTACAATATTTGCGAAAGAAAATATCATTACCTTCTGACGCATATATCTCAAACAACCTCATTCGACCATTAGGAAAACAACATCTTACCAAAACGTTTAATGTGCGTATTATGAAAACAATTATTACGGTAAATAACATTCCATATCCGTTTAAAAAAATGCAAGATTGAATCTTTTCGTTCAAAAGGACCTAAAGATTCTTACAATGCAACTGCAATTATAAACAATATATAACGAAAAACACTGACCCAAATTGCTAAAGCCCCCTCACCCCCTCTGAATTTTTTGTCCATATCTGCTCTGGATATTATTCGATATACATCAATTTTTCAAATGATCTAAATCAAAACATTTGAAAGCATGTTCTGTTATTTTTAACCCATACGTTTTTTAATTCCTAAGAAAATGTGTTTATTATACAAAATATTCAACCCTAGGATTGTTTTACCTTTTGAACAAATGTGTTGTTAGTGTTTATGTGACCATTGTAATGATTGCTTATATACACGTGTGCATCTAAAAGGCGCAACGAAATACATTCAATTAAGTACAAAATCGCGTTTTTATATGTTCATTTATTAGTAACAACTTCATATGAGTATGCCTGTGCAGATGGAGGTGTATTTACGCGATTTTGGCGCACTTATTATATGCACTTCTGGTCTGTGCGTAATGTTTTATTAATGTTTGAGTGACAAGTTGTTAATATCCAGCATACAAACTGTCAATATATTGTAAATATAAATAGGATATAATGTTATCTACTATTATTGACATATTTCAATCAACAACACACGCCATTGAAAACGTGGTGACGTCATCAATGTACAACAAAGGCTTTTCGAAATTGATATTGTCTGGAAAACATATTTGTTTGATTATTTTTTATGCATTTTTGTTGTAAATAATATAAACTGCTTTAGCAACACGTACTAAAATAAGCTGGTTTTGAATTTTGCAACATACGTGACCGTCAAACGCGCGTTATAGAAACTTTCTGCACGTTCATAAGATTCTGCAATTAGTTGATAACTTTTGTGCTTTTTTATATTCACCTTAGTATTCTCAATCATAAACAACCATATTTTATACATTTTAGTAAAACGATGACCTAGGGTAGAGACAAAACGTCAAAATCACATGTGACGTCAAATTGTCGCCGAAGCGATATCAATTTCAAAACTTTAAGAAGCGTTTTAAAGGCGCTTGTGAAAGTACATTGTAGTGAAATTTCGTAATTTAAGATTTTCGTTTCACCCTACAGTGTCAAAACAAAAATGGGGGCGTTGGAAATTAGAGTGTATACACGTGTATGTTAACTGTAGAAAACGTAAATTAGTATTTGGCAAAATATCCACGAGCTCAATGGTAATATTATAGCACGATTCTAGCTCGCCCATTGTTATTTCTCATTCTATACAATATATTAACGTAAACATTAGTAAAAGAGTACCTGGCCAACTGTCCACGTGATGTTCTGTACCCAGTGACTCGTCGAGAGCAGCAGTTCCGGATTCTTCCTGGTAATCATATGTTTATATGTATTTAAATATTTTTGATGGTTTACTTTTGCTTGAAAAATAAACTAAATGTTAAATAGTTAACGCAGCGTTGTGCTAATGCATGAATACAATGTTGTAAGTAATACATTGACAGCGTTTCAAATCTGGTCATACTAAATTACGGCATAAGTACTCTCAACCAACATTTTCTTTGCTATCAGCAACGGATTAAACATGCTACTAATATTTAGCTATTTCTCTCTGCCGTTTAAGCAATATGTTCAATTGAACAATATGTAAGTTGTTGCAACAATAATTTAAGCACAATTCAGTCTTAATTTAACTTCCTTAACAAATCGTTTACAACAAAAGTCAAGGTTTATATATACCATAACATAAAAAACAACATATGACTTGAACTCAAGATTATATTTTTGCCAAAACGTATAATCCACAATGTCTTAAATATAGTACCTTTCCATTTATGTCAGCCCTTTCACTGTTCTCTTTCTGTCCGTTTGAGTTCATGTTTCCCGATTGAAGTTCAGAATAATTTTCGTTTTCAAATTGTCTTAATCGCTCTTGAAGATCCATGATTTTATCGACCATTTGTTTGATTTGTTTCTTTAATTCAGACTCATTAGTATTCATTTGTTTCCGTAACTCGGCCTCATGTCGTAAAATAGTTTTTAATTTGACCTCTTTTGTTTCCATTTTCATTCTTAACTCGGCTTCAATTCTTAGACTATTTTCTAATGACTCGTTAAGCTTTGCCTTGTCATCGTCTAGTGTTGCTTTTATTTGTCGTAACGTCATTTTCAATTTCCTTTTCTTTTCTTCAAGATGGCTTATTAAAAATAAGTCTTGCTCCTGCTTGTTTCTTGCACTGTTTATTTGTTCATCTAGATCGTCACATTGTATTTGCAACGTTAAAATGTCTTTTTCTTTTTCACAAATCTCCTTTTTTGAATTAGATACTTCGCGTTCAGCTTTCACTACGTCATTCTTGAGGGAGTCCATTTCGACACCTAATAATTCTTCAATGCGTTCTTGGTCTCTGTTGGCTTGATCTTCTGAAGTGAAGTATATTTTACATATAGGTAGCTATCTAAATTTAATTGTACACGCTCTGTGAAAGTTTACTTTGTACAACTGAGCATGAAATGTTTAAGAGTAGACATGGGATATTACTGCTACCGTTGTCGTTGTTTTTTGCGTTGACAACGTTTGACATATAAACATATATAGACCAATCGTTTCACCAGATGTCTCACGAGTTAGGCAAGATTGTATATCTGGGTATAGCTAAACTTAATTTTAACTGTGCTAAAACCATCAAGAGGTCCCATATAAATTATTATTATTGTATTGTTTTACAAACAAAACATTCCAGAGGCTACAGGTTCGTTCCGAATACGAATGTTATGCCCTAAATGCAAATGTTTTCTTGACAATAAATAGGTCATGTTTAAAACATGTTTATGGTAGAAACTGTAATAAAAAAGGTCATCACGTCAAACAAAAAAACTTGCTACCACTTTATAATCTAAATCTTAAAATATAATGTAAATAGCTGTATTTATGTTCAAACCTGGTTCATAAAAAGACAAAAACTATGCAATCTTTTAGACAAACTGGTTTGCAATGGTTGACAAAAGGATAAAATTGTATTTTTTTCAGTAGGATAAAAGTGTCTTTTGTCTCGCAAAAAGAAAGATTGAACTAAATGTATTGGTATTCAAACTTTATGTCGACAAAATAATTATATTAGTGTGAGTAGTTGTGCTGTATAGTACTTGATAAAATACATCTAATCTATTTTATACATTTTGTCTTTAATCCCATTTAACACTATATCAGATTTCAAATACGATCAAATCATTTTTTAAACGAGACATGCTTTAGGCGTAAAAAAAATCTTTGTTTCCACTAACATCGCCAAAAAAATTAGGTAGGGTCGGTGGGCATAACCGTTTTTTACTATTTATTTTCTTTTTTTTTAAAGCAAGTTACTCATTTTATATTGCAAACATGTTCATTTTTGTTATTTTTAATTTAATTGGTTAAAAAATGCAAGTTAAACACCATTATATTGATAAATTGCCAACCAAACTGCAATAAATTGAAAAACATTCTCAAAATTAGGTTTAATTGGGATTTTTTTCTGAAATTGAGCTAAAAAACATTAGGGTCGGCATGAAAAACTAGGGTCGGTCAGGTTAAGGTAATCAAACAACTTTTTTACGCCTTAGAGACAAACAATGACTTACACGCCATTTTAAAATTATATTCAACGATTACAAATTAATATCTGTTGGTAAGAGGCAACTATTAATTTAAGGTTTTCAAATATGGCATAACAATATGGGTGTATTGCTTGTTGTGTTCGTATAGTGCTATTAGTCTCTATGTTTTTGCGGTGTCATGTGTTTTGGTTCTATGTAGGTATCTCAACGTTTAGCTGTCTACTTTGTGTTCGATATATGTGTGACTTACTATCGAATATTACGTATATATCGACAAATATATAGGTCGTGACCGTTATTGTGATAGTTACCTATAGCTGTTGCCGGATCATTGCTTGTTTCTACTTCGCCGTCTAGTCCAAGACTATATTCGTAAGATGCCAGTCGGTGATGAAGAAGAATCATTGCTTTTTCCAATTCCTGTATTCTTCGCTTTTGTTCATATTTCACTAATTTTGTTTGAGTATCCATGAGCTTGCTTATAATGTTTCTATCATATCGTTTGACCTTTATCTCGTCCAAAACTGCTCGAAAGTTTTGGAGATTTTGTGTAAGTTCTTCATTGTTACAGTCATCAGAAACAACAGCTTCATCATATTCAACAACAAATTCATTGTTTATCATTTTCATTGCAAATATCGTTTTAGTAACAAAGGTTGTTGGGTGTGAATCAGCGTTTAGTTCATTCATGTTTGGCAATTTAAATTATTTCGCTTCTTCAGATGATGGCTTCCCCAGTCGATAGACGTTTGGGTTGTTTTTCCGGTTTTCGATCTGAAGTGTGAATGTTTAGGTATATACATTAGTTTACATTTCGAAACATAATATACATTATTGTTTAAATATTGTGACACACGGTATGCTAGGGCATAAAATAATGTGCCTTAAATGACAGGTGACCACACCCTTAAGTCATGGAGTACACATATTATGTTTTAGCACATTTGCTTTCACATTGTACAGTTTGTACAGTAGTCAAAGCGATGTTTAAAACAACATTTTAGTAAGAACAATCGTTCTCCAAATATCGTTCAACTAAACTATTTGTTTAGGTGGCACAGTGATTGATTGAAATATGTAAAAAACCGACACTCCTTTAAAAACTCACAAAAAAACAACAACAAAATAAACCTGCTCTCTGTTGGAAAAAAATGTATACCTCTTTAACAGGAGCGGGGTATGTTTGGTAGCTTTCTGGCCTCTGCTGTTTGGGAGATCCACAGCTTCGCTCCACGGGTTGTTGGTGGTTACGAGAGTCGGCGAGTCTGTAACTGTAAGAACTTTTTGTAATTTTGACCAGGCACAAGCATTCAAATTCCACGTTTAGATCTGAACGCTTTAAGTCCGGCTTTTAGCGCATTCGCGACTTTTTTAGATTAAAAGGACGTTATCCAATTCGAAGTGGGTATAGAACAAATGTGAAAAAATATTTATAATATTTGAAGTCAACATTCCTATGTTTAAGAGTTTTTTTCGAGGCATAGTTTAATATTTCCTAATGTTTTCTTAATTAAAAAGCCTCATTTAAAATCTAACAAAAATCTTAATCAATAAAAATACGAAGCAGGCATTGTGTGCATTAAATAGTGCACGTAAGCGAATGCTGCCATGGCGGTGATACATGTAGTTACATTGCAGAAGAAAAAACAGAAACTAACGTTCTAATATCGGCTAGACCTTCAAATCTGTAATGAATGTGTGTCTAATAATCAAGGGACATCACTGTACATTGAAAGTACTTAAATACAAATATTATATTGTGTTTAGTTTTTCTTGGAAATGAAAAAGTTCAAAATTGTACATTGTTACGGCCTATGTCTACGTTCTCTATGTTTTCTATTCTTAAATCTATTTACTAATTAAAAAAGAACAAAAAACATATAAAGACAAAAGCATTGGACTTTCAATGACAACGATTACATACATCAAATAAAAAGTAAGAATAATTAATAGTGTTAGATATCAGCTGATTTTCATTTAAAAATGGTACTAATGTCTGTCTAGCGTATATATTTTATACTTCATTTATGTATTTTGTTTGATAGAAATTTTGGTTGCTACTCCTCTGGCCTAAAATATGTTCTGATCCAGTTTGGCTCAATGTCCGACTAAATACAAAAGTTTTCTGATCAAAACTACATTTAATTTGGAAAAATGTCAACATGGTGACAACACAGAAATGAAATTAAACCAGACTCCAACTGACCTTTAGAAACAATAGAAATTGGGTACAGATTTAATTAATGTAAACATTTCAACAGACTACAGCAGGATGTTACATGAGAATACGCGCAGTTTATGAAAACAACGTATTTACAAGGTTTAAAGGTTTGAGGGCTGTGACTCCAATAATTCTGATACATATAACACTCCCCCCCTTAAAAAGAAAGTTTTGTCTCGAAACTTTCCAAGACCTTTAACCGGACTAGGGTTTGCTTTCAACCAACTCGAGAAAGGGCATCAGCTAACACATTGTCTTTACCACGGATGTGTCTGATGTCAAGATTGTACTCACCCAGTGTCAAACTCCAACGCAAAACCCTCTGATTTTTCCCTTCATCCTATTGATGAATGTGATTGGGTTGTGATCTGTGTACACGATCACTTGATGTCTTGTATTCTTCAAGTATACATCAAAATGTTGTAGTGACATCAACAGACCCAGACATTCCTTTTCAATGGTTGAATATCCCTTCTGGTACTTAGTCAGCTTCTTTGAAAAGAAACACACAGGATGATCAATTCCATCATCATCTTCTTGTATGAGAACCGACCCAATTCCAATGTCTGATGCATCAACCATCAGCTTGAACACTTTTTCAAAGTTTGGCGCAGCAAGTATCGGATGACTTGTAAGAAGTGACTTGATCTTCTCAAATGATTCTTGGCAAGTGTCAGTCCAACAGAATTTTACATTTTTCTGAAGCAGCGTTGTGAGTGGTTGTGCAATTGAAGAGAAGTTCTTACAGAACTTTCTGTAATAACCAGCCATTCCAAGGAATCTCTGTATGGCTTTTCTATCCTTTGGAACAGGGAATGCTTGAATTCCTTCAATCTTTGCATCAAGTGGCTTGACATTTCCTTGCCCAACAATATGCCCTAGATAGGTCACCTCTGCTTTACAGAATTCACTTTTTGTTAGGTTAACTGTCAAGTTCGCTTCTGACAGTTTTGCAAACAATGCTCTAATTTGGGCAATATGCTGTGACCATGTGTCACTGTATGTGACAATGTCGTCAACGTAACCCTCTGTATCAGTAAGATCTGACACCAATTCATTGACCATACGTTGAAACGTGGCCGATGCATTTTTCATACCGAACGGCATGACCCTATACTGGTACAGACCATCTGGTGTGACAAAGGCCGACACCTTCTTGGCTCTCTCACTCAAAGGTATCTGCCAGTAACCCTTCAAAAGGTCAAAGCGACTAACATACTTTGCCTTTCCAATCTTATCAATGCAGTCATCGATTCTTGGAATAGGAAACGAATCAGTCGTTGTGGCACCGTTTACTTTTCTGTAATCAGTACAAAACCTCACACTTCCATCAGGTTTTGGAACAAGTACACATGGTGAACTCCATGGACTTTTGCTTTTCTCAATTATCCCATTCTGCAACATGTAATCAACTTCATTTTGAAGCAGTTCGGCTTTAGCCGGATTCAAGCGATACGGATGTTGCTTGATAGGCAGCGTATCACCAATCTCCACATCATGTACAGCTGCAGTTGTTTGCTTGGGAACATCTGCAAACAAGTTGTGGTATTCAAGAATGATTGAATTCACGTCATTTTTTTGTTCCCTTGACAGATGCTTCAATTTGTCATCTAAATTCCGCAACACCTCTGAATTCTTCAGGTGTATACTTCCTGAATCATCATTGTTTCCTACGTCTTTTTGTGCAGCATTTTCATCCTCTTGCTCTAATTCATTGTTTACCACCATCACGTGTCTTTTACCTTCCCCTTCTCTCCTGACATACTCTTTCAACATGTTAATATGACAAAGTCTCTTTTCCTTTCTTTTCCCATCTGTTCTAACAACATAGTTCAAGTCATTTATTTTCTCAATGATTTCATAAGGTCCTTTGAAGCTTGCTTGGAGCGGATTTCCTGGAATAGGAAGAAGCACAAGAACTTCATCTCCAACTTTGAATTGTCTTTTTTCTTGCATCCTTGTCATAATAGTGTTTCATGCGTTCTTGGCTTGACTTCAAGTTTTCTCTTGCCATGAGACATGCTTCATGCAATCTTTCTTTGAAGGTAGCCACGTAGTCCAAAAGAGATTCATTGTCCATGTCTCCCAACCGCCTTTCCTTCAGCAGCTTCAATGGTCCACGAACAGTGTGGCCAAAGACTAGTACAAAGGGGCTGAACCCCAATGATTCCTGAACACTTTCCTTGTCTTCAAATCGCTGAAGTTTGGAGAGTTTGTATTTTTATTTTCGTCTTCCAGAGTTTTCACATTGGATTCACTGTTGACTTCGTTTTGTTTGCTGTCTTTCAGTGTTTTCTCATTGGATTCACTGTTGACAGTTTTACAATTATTGCGTTTCTGCATTGCTCTTGTGACAGCACAAGATGGATACAATGTTGTATCAGCATCTTCTAGCAGACATGTCATGTCAACAACCACAGGATTGGTTATTAACTTGTCATTGGCAAGGTCGTTGCCAAGTAACATCGATATGCCTTCAATAGGCAACGTTGGTTGTATTTCCACTGTAATCTCTTCTGACAATTTGTCAGATGTCATAAAGACTTTGTGTAGGGGTACTTTCACTATTCCGCCTACTCCCTGAATCAGAACACTTGATTCAGTTGACGTTTTACTTGAGAACGGCAACACATTCTCAAGCATCAACGTCTGTGATGCCCCAGTGTCCCTCAATATCTTTATTGGGACTGGTTTTGCATCTTTTGAAACAGAAACAAATCCACTGGAAATGTACGGTTCAAACTGTTTCAGAACTTGAGAGTTGTGTTTCTCTCTTTTGCGCTTCTGCTGTTGATTCTTTGAGTTCAACAGGCAAGCATTTGGGGAGGCCTTGTTTCTTTCTTCTCTCTTCTTTACCCAACAATCGCTTATCAGGTGGCCTTTCTTTTTACAGTATGCGCAGGTTGGGGGAATTCGTTTATCCTCCCCTGGCTTCCCAACTGTTTTCATTGGCACTGGTTTGTGTTCGGCTTTTAATTCCATTTTAACTTCTCGTCTAGGATGCTGTGAAATAAAAGAGCTTTTGTGAGTTAAGGCATAGTCGTCTGCAGGAGAGGCAGCGTCTTCAAGGGTAGTGACCTTCTGCTCATCGAGATGTGTCTTAATGTCTGGCCTTAGGCATCCCTTGAACTGTTCGATGAGAACTAGCTCTCGAAGGTGATTGAAGTCGAAGAAATCCACCTATCGAAAGCCTCCTTCTGATGTCGCGCAAATTCCATATGTGTTTGTGACAAATCCTTCCTTAGTTGACGAAATATCTATCTGTAGGCTTCAGGCACCAGCTCATATGCCTTCAGTACAGAGCTTTTAACTTTCTCATTGTTGAGACTATCCTCAACTGAGAGAAAAGAAAAAGCCTGTCTTGCCTTTCCTACAAAGCCA
>Ga0224511_10004539_pt1 | contig 10547 bp, 3 predicted proteins | sample SF_May12_sed_USG_2_FD_169988 | JGI IMG/M metagenome (GOLD analysis project Ga0224511, IMG submission 169988) | Sediment microbial communities from San Francisco Bay, California, United States - SF_May12_sed_USGS_8_1 | ecosystem: Environmental > Aquatic > Marine > Sediment | place: USA... | reverse complement strand
TTTTGTTACTAAATACACCGATTATAGAACCCATATTCAAAATATTTGCGAGTTTATGATAAATTTATACATATGCATCGATTTGAATGATCTCAATAGTGGTCAAAATTACATACTTACTTAATGCCAAAGTCATCAGCACTGTTCTTTAAAAACTAAAGAAGTTAATGGAAAAAAACCAGTTTTATACGGTAACAGTGTGTGTAACTGCAAATGTTGATAAAATAGCTGAAACCAGGAATGAGAAAGGTGGTGTGTAACACGTAGGGGAATGTAAGAAGGGGTGTGTGTTAGAAGAGGGCTTGATTCAAACACTGTTAAAACGTGTTTATATAATGGCAGAATAAGCAAGACATTTAAAGTGATGTGATTTTGAGGGCTCGGTAATAATATATAAATGACGATCAGAAACACGTGACAAAGGTAATGGTGTGGATGTTATGTTAAGAATTGAGGTATGTTACGTTTATGCATGCCATAAGACCTTCAAATACGAACATAAAGAGTGAGAATGTCAGCTTGTTTTAATGAGGCGAAGGCTAAAAGAGAAAGTTTAAATGTGTCAGAACAGATCTCGTGACATGCACGATCACATGTACGATCGGACATATATTTACTTGTAATGTATGAGCTGTTGCATTTAAGTGTGTTACATTATAAAAATGCACTCAATTTTACTGATTGAAATTAGGTATTATCGGGCATTGAACAAGAGAAAATTCATGGTTGGAAAAACGATCTGTTGATTGTATTTTATTGTTTAAAATCTAAGTTAGAACAACATCACTAAAATCTAAGACAAGAGGCTGACACCAATAACCGAAACATTGCATAATTATGTTATATTCACTTTGATTCATATTGTTTTGTTAAAACTAAACAACACAAAAACAAAAATTAGAACAAAACAGTCCAATGTGCAGCACAAAGAGACATACAACAAGGCACGTTTAAATGGTTGCAACTATACACACCAGCAGCAGCTCCCATGTTTAGTTCACACGTGTTGTTAAGGTGTTTAAAAGGTCGGACATCGGATCGTGTGTTTGCGACAGAAATAATCGTCTAAGTATTTTTTTGTTCTCGATTTAAATCATCATACTAGAAAAACATCTTACATTGACATTTACCAGATGTATTAGTTGAAAAAACATCTTGCATTGACATTTACCATATGTATTAATTGAAAAACATCTTACATTGACATTTACCATATGTATTAGTTGAAAAACATATTGCATTGACATTTACCATATGTATTAGTTGAAAAACATATTGCATTGACATTTACCATATGTATTAGTTGAAAAGCATCTTACATTGACATTTACCATATGTATACGTTGAAAAGCATCTTACATTGACATTTACCATATGTATTAGTTGAAAAGCATCTTACATTGACATTTACCAGATGTATTAGTTGAAAAAACATCTTACATTGACATTTACCAGATGTATTAGTTGAAAAACATCTTGCATTGACATTTACCAGATGTATTAGTTGAAAAACATCTTACATTGACATTTACCAGATGTATTAGTTGAAAAACATCTTGCATTGACATTTACCAGATGTATTAGTTGAAAAACATCTTACATTGACATTTACCAGATGTATTAGTTGAAAAGCATCTTACATTGACATTTACCAGATGTATACGTTGAAACGCTGTGTTAAATTAACAAAGCTTTTGACTATTCATGAATCTTTAAAATAACCATTTATATCAGCACATCGAGAAGAATGATACAATGCATAAGTAGATACTGGCACAATGTTGGGATATAAAACAAAGCAATTAAACAAAAAAGCCTTTGTAAATAAAATGGTGGTCCGCAACTTTTTTGTTTAAACATACTCGTAACAGCCCACCAACATGCCGGAAAATTCCGAGATTCCTGGAAATCTCCCTAATAATTCGACGTCGAGAAGAATGTGCATACACAAGATAAAGAATCATGGTAAAAGAAAACTTTATGTAGCCTGACCGATTATGTTACAACTCATCATATCTGCGTTTAATATTATTTTGAGACCTAACACCCTGCGGAGATCAAATGTTCACATGTTCGTCATACACACAATGATGAAAACATGTAAGTTTTTAGTAATAAACAATAAACGTTGGCACAACACATGTCTGACAAAAGTGAGTGATAAGTGTGACCTTTTGAAAATATTAATTGAGTATTAAACTTCATTGAAGACTGCCTTAATCAAATAGGAGCTAAAATCTGACAATAGTTACCACTATAAATGATTTAATCCATAATTCGTTTTTTAAACGGGGTTTAATACTTATTTGTTGTAATATGTGTACAGTTGTCTGGCATAATATCAAATTTTATACATGCTGCTTTTGTTTTATAAAAGAAAGCCGCTCATTTGCAAAGGGTCGTCAGCATGTTTCATTTTCCTGATAAAAAGTTCCACCAATAAAACCGTTTTTCTCATAAAGCTATACTCAGCATGGAATTCCGTTTTTTCGGATTAAATTATTCTTACGTTAAGTGGACTTAATACGCTTTTTTATGTTGTTCAACTATTTGTTACAAACCTGAAATTATGAGTACTGATCAAAACTTGGTATTTGTTTTACTAAAGTTGGTCAGACAATTGTTTTCGTGCGATAGTGTTCTTACAATCTGTATAATTATATCTGGTAAACATTGTTTCAACACCCCTTTAACATTACGGTGCACGTTAGTGTAAAATAGTTTGACGACATAACACGCGTTTTGATGCCAACATTACTCGTAAATACCAAATACTGGGAACAGCCATTTCCATTTCTCACATTGGTTGGTATTTCGCTGAGTGGTTTACATACATTGACATTTTAAGCAAAGCAATTAATATTCACGTATGTTTTAAATGAATATTTATGTGTAATCCTTGTCTGTGCAAGCAAAACAACACATGTAAAAAGGAAGATCATATTGTTTAATGACATTCAAGTTCATAATAACTATCACAAACTAATACATAGTTGCCGCATTAATACTAACACTAAATTACCTTTTTCAGAATAATGTTGTCGTTACTGTTAACTGCGTGCCTTTCTAGGTTCGTTGCTGCTCAAAACAACTGATACAATCACATAATGGCAACTATGGCAACAACTGGATGTCGATCTATCACGACAACACGTGGGATTCCAACTTAGGCAACAATTGAAATACCAACTACACCAAATATTTATTCTTGTATCATTATTTATAAACATAATGCTCTGTGCCACTAGGTCGTGCACGTAAGGGTTCGGGTCCCAGCCTTATTGTAATCCTGACATGCCTCGTGTGCATTGTGGCGCTGATGTTACCGCAGCAAGGGGAGGTCACCTCTAGGCTCCCTGATTATCTCCACCTCTCAGTCAACCAGAAGCTCATTGCTGCATATGTTCTAGGTAGATCATTGCTGCATATGTTTTAGGTAGATAGTTGCTGCATATGTACTAGGTAGATCATTGCTGCATATGTTTTAGGTAGATCATTGCTGCATATGTTCTAGGTAGATCATTGCTGCATATATTCTAGGTAGATAGTTGCTGCATATGTTCTAGGTAGATAGTTGCTGCATACGTTCTAGGTAGATAATTGCTGCATATGTTCTAGGTAGATCATTGCTGCATACGTTCTAGGTAGATCATTGCTGCGTACGTTCTAGGTAGATTATTGCTGCATACGTTCTAGGTAGATAGTTCCTGCATATATTCTAGGTAGATAGTTCCTCCAAATGTTCTAGGTAGATCATTGCTGCATACGTTCTAGGTAGATCATTGCTGCATATGTTTTAGGTAGATCATTGCTACATATGGTATAGGTAGATAGTTCCTGCATATGTTCTAGGTAATTAGTTCCTGCATATGTTCTATGTAGATCATTGCTGCATATGTTCTATGTAGATCATTGCTGCATATGTTCGAGATAGATCATTGCTGCATATGTTCTAGGTAGATCATTGCTGCATATGTTCTAGGTAGATAGTTCCTGCATATGTTCTAGGTAGATCATTGCTGCATATGTTCTAGGTAGATAGTTGCTGCAAATGTTCTATGTAGATCCTTGCTGCATATGTTCTATGTAGATCATTGCTGCATATGTTCTATGTAGATCATTGCTGCATATGTTCGAGATAGATCATTGCTGCTTATGTTCTAGGTAGATCATTGCTGCATATGTTCTAGGTAGATAGTTGCTGCATATGTTCTAGGTAGATCATTGCTGCATATGTTCTAGCTAGATCATAACTGCATATGTTCTGGGTAGATCATTGATGCATATGTTCTGGGTAGATCATTGCTGCATATGTTCTAGGTAGATAGTTCCTGCATATGTTCTAGGTAGATCATTACTGCATATGTTCTAGGTAGATAGTTCCTGCATATGTTCTAGGTAGATAGTTCCTGCATATGTTCTAGGTAGATAGTTGCTGCATATGTTCTAGGTAGATCATTGCTGCATATGTTCTAGGTTGATCATTGCTGCATATGTTCTAGGTAGATAGTTGTTGCATATGTTCTAGGTAAATCATTGCTGCATATGTTCTAGGTATTTAGTTGCTGCATATGTTCTAGCTGGAGCTAGATCATAACTGCATATGTTCTGGGTAGATCATTGCTGCATATGTTCTAGATAGATCGTTGCTGCATATTTTCTAGGTAGATCATTGCTGCATATGTTCTAGGTAGATCATTGCTGCATATGTTCTGGGTAGATCATTGCTGCATATGTTCTAGATAAATCGTTGCTGCATATGTTCTAGGTAGATCATTGCTGCATATGTTCTAGCTAGATCATAACTGCATATGTTCTGGGTAGATCATTGATGCATATGTTCTAGGTAGATCATTGCTGCATATGTTTTTGGGTAGATCATTGTTGCATATGTTCTAGGTAGATAGTTGCTGCATATGTTCTAGGTGGATAGTTCCTGCAAATTTTCTAGGTAGATTATTGCTGCATATGTTCTAGGTAGATAGTTGCTGCATATGTTCTAGGGAGATAGTTGCTGCATATGTTCTAGGGAGATAGTTGCTGCATATGTTCTAGGTAGATCATTGCTGCATATGTTCTATGTAGACAGTTCCTGCATATGTTCTAGGTAGATCGTTGCTGCATATGTTCTAGATAGATTGTTGCTGCATATGTTCTAGATAGATCATTGCTGCATATGTTGTAGGTAGATCATTGTTGCATATGTTCTGGGTAGATAGGTCCTGCATATGTCCTAGGTGGATAGTTCCTGTAAATGTACTCGGTAGATCATTGCTTCATATGTTCTAGATAGATCATTGCTGCATATGTTCTAGATAGATCATTGATGCATATGTTCTAGGTAGATAGTTCTTGCAAATGTACTAGGTAGATCATTGATGCATATGTTCTAGGTAGATAGTTTCTGCATATGTTCTATGTAGATCATTGCTGCATATGTTCTAGGTAGATCATTGCTGCATATGTTTTAGGTAGATAGTTGTTGCGTCTGTTCTTGGTAGATCATTGCTGCATATTTTATAGGTAGATCATTGATGCATTTGTTCTAGGTAGATCATTGCTGCATATGTTGTACGTAGATCATTGTTGCATATGTTCTAGGTAGATAGTTCCTGCATATGTTCTAGGTAGATCATTGCTGCATATTTTCTAGATAGATTGTTGCTGCATATGTTCTTGGTAGATCATTGCTGCATATGTTGTAGGTAGATCATTGTTGCATATGTTCTAGGTAGATAGTTCCTGCATATGTTCTAGGTAGAAAGTTTCTTCATATGTTCTAGGAGGATAGTTCTTTCAAATGAACTAGGTAGATCATTGATGCATATGTTCTAGGTAGATCATTGCTGCATATGTTCTAGATAGATCATTGATGCATATGTTCGAGGTAGATAGTTCCTGAAAATGTACTAGGTAGATCATTGATGCATATGTTCTAGGTAGATCGTTGCTGCATATGTTCTAGGTAGATCATTGATGCATTTGTTCTAGGTAGATCATTGCTGCATATATTCTAGATAGATCATTGATGCATATGTTCTATGTAGATCATTGGTGTATATGTTCTAGGTAGATAGTTAATCGTTGAAGATTAAAACATTGAATGCCATTGGTTAGCTTTGTCGAGTACAGGCTTGTGTATCCTAGGATCAAGTGTTTAAGCCCCATTGGCCAATTGGGGCAGCACACTTTTTCCTTGAGGATTGAGACATGAAGTAACGTTAGGTCTAGTATCCTACATCTTACTCATGTACGGGAACATTCTGTCATTTAGGGAGTAAAACAAGTAATACTGGTGAACCTAAGACTGCTAGTTATCCCTTTCATCAGTTAAATGCTATATGAACTGCCAGCTGTGGTGTGACCTTATCAGTTTTAGAAACGATGTAAATGAAAGAAAAAACATAAAATCTAAAATATTCTTTTTCAAGTTTATAGAACTTATCATAGAAATGTTTACTGTTTGTTTTTGTAAAAGCGTGAAAGACTATTGACCTATGGTGCTTATACCAATATCTTCAACTTGGTGTACAAAAAAGAATGTACTTATCCTACTATATCAGTATATGATTTAAAAAGTTAAAGTTTGTGACCTACCATTGTTATTCAGTATGGTCGTGTTTCAGGCCTTGTAACCATGCTGATTCTCCACATATGATGCAGCCACATAGACTCATCTCTGCCTTCTGTGTTGCCAATTAGCATTCAAGTGATATTCCTCTTCCATATCGTTGCAATGTTCACATTTTAGTTTATGTCCAAGATACCCACTTTTGTCACAATGTGCATGTGTATGTTTTATCACACAGAATTGTTAGCTTGATTGTATTACATTTTTACCTTTTCTTTTGGAATTTGCAAGATGTAAAAATGGCTTTGAAAAATTAAATTAGAAATACAACTATATATAACTTCATAGAGTAAACAAAGGAAACAAATATGAAATAAAGTCAGGGCGATTGATGGCCAGTGTATGATGGTTTAATGTAGGGTATCGCTTCATGTAAACATTTCCATTGATTTTATTGCATTCTACCTATTATTATGTACATTCATGATAAATTATTATGGCTTGTTTTTACTTCAATCAATTGATTTTCACTTGCTTTGGTGTTTTGTCTTTTGAGTGCAACATTTACATTATTGGTATAATTATTTCTTGAATGCTGAAGTGTAGTATAAATTGCATTTTACCGTTGAACTAAACATGTAGATAAATATCGTTCACCTTATGCTCAAAATCATAACCACCATTTCCAGCCTGTTTAACATTTAAGCAAGTGTATTGCCTTCTTGTTAGTAACAGGACTGTAAAAAGAAATATAAGCATACACACTTGTTTGAAGTAGTAGGTTGTGCTCAAAGATTAAGAAGGTTTTTATGCAAATTGAATGTTACTGGAAAAGGCCACACCATTTGCGATCATAAATTATCAACAACCGCACCGAGTTCCCATTCAGTAGACATTAAGTAGCAGGTTCTCAATGTGTATGACGTACAATCCTCTTTTATGTTTTAACAATGAACTCTGTGCTAAACATCTGTTATAATGTCCTCACCCTTTGTGAGGGGTGGACATACAGAGTTGCCCTTGTCTTGATGTTTGTAGACCAAAGCTTGTTTCAAATGTAACTGTAAAAGTCAAACTAATAAAGACAGAATGGTTGATAATGGACAGTTCCACAACTGTCAATTATGATCATTTATAACTGTACATGGTCAATTTTAATCCAGTAGATTTGGAATATATTGTCAGCTGACAATCTGACCTAGAAAAAAAAGCATACCTTCTGTTTGTGATCAACCTTATCACAAGATCAAAGAAAATATGCCGCTTGGGGAGGAGCTTGAAAATTTGTGGAACTATTCATTAAATACTTGTCCAGGTGTAAACTTGCGAACCAGGGTATCTTGATGCTCCAAATTTAAGGTCACAATTACACTTGGGGAGTTGAAAAGTCAAATATGTCCAGTGCAATTGGGCCATTACTCCTATGGACACATTTCTAGTTTTCAGTTGTATTCTACATGTTAAAACAATATTTTATTAATGTGTTGTGAAAATGTTATTTATTGAAATATAACTGCTATATATTTAAAAGCATACTGTATTATTTCAGTTTGCTGTTACACTTGATTATTATAAAAGTGTTGCATCATCATTATAAAACATGATAAACATACTTCACTGTAATAAGTTCAAGACTGTAAGATTGTTTTGGTCTTAACATGTGCCAAAACATTCACAGCTGTTTGTTTCCAGTCTTCATAGCTTCAAACATATGACATACATGTATTCCAGTGCATATACATAAGTATATTATTCTCATGAATTTGATGTTCTTTTATTTTATTTTTTATTTAGTTTGTCAATAACTGTTATTTATTGAATATTGATCAATATTTGAGAAATTCTTTTAAACTCCACTAGTAAATAGGAAAAACATCTTAATTGAAAGCAGTTGAAAATATTTATGTTGCATTATTGCACTTAAACTGGAGTTTATTATTGATGTAATTTTCAACTAAATACTACATAAATTATAATTATGAATGTTACAAGTAAATGTCATTGTGAGAAGTTGATCTTGACATTTTGCCTCATTAAATAAACTGATCTTACTTTAAAAGAGACATGAAACTTATGGTAAGCTTGTAGGAATTATCTGTGCAATAATGATGTTACATGTATTTTATCTGTCATTGAGATTGTGAAAATAAATATGACAAAATTAGCACATATATTGTGGTTATTTATCTTACATATACTTATATTTGACTTGACTACTAGATATTTACATTTTAATAATAGCTGCATTCACATTTGGCTTGAAGGTTTAAATTTGAGGACAGGTGTTTGTACATTGTACTTGGCAAACAAAAAGTCTTTTGGCAGAACTACATGTAGCAAGGAGAAATATTAGTAAACACTGTAATGCATTATAATAATGTAATTATGTAAATAGCCGTTTTATCAAGATTTTTAACGTGAGTAATGTTTTCCCAGTGTTGCGGCATTTTCTATGGTGGAAGAGTTGAGTCTTCATATTTGCACACTTTGGGTCTAACAATAAAATGTTAATTGACAAATTTATAAACATTTGTATTCTTATAGTCAGCACATTCAAACAAATATATTCTTAATGTACAACCGACGTGTTCTTGCCCTTTACAAGTAGTCATTTTACATGTGGCCTTTAGATTTATAAGAACTACATCACAATAATGTGAATTTATAAACATTTGCTGACGAGGATGTTGCAATAATGAGGGTATATAGACGAGCCCCGTTTCGTCCAAACTTCAACTGAAGAAACTCGTTGGAAACACTAGGTGAGTGGATATTTACGTTAAAACTAGATTCTATACTTACATGTATTCATTTACATAGACTAACTAGGCAACGAGCGGTATGCTTGTTTTATTTTTAATTAATACATGTTCAATAAATACATATTCAGAATGGAAAACATTTTAGCTTGTAGACCAGCTATATATTATGTGTGTTATTGTAAATGTTTTATAATGTTCAGAGAAAACTACAACCTGATACGTTTAATAGGTGGTTTTATATTTTTTGGCAAAATATAATAGGCGTGTAGGCACAAGGAACAATATTTCGTTGTTGAAGTCTTCAAGGTAACGTGTCAATACGAACTTGGCGCCGACATAGCTTTTTTAAACTTTAAAATGATGCTGTATGGAAAAACACTAAAAATGAACTGTTTTTCAAATGAATGTTTTAAACTTAAAATTGAATATGTTCATGGTTTGAAATACCTATTTAGATAATGCCATTGACATGATCAGTAGGTTGGTTACCATTGTATTGACTACACACTAGAAACACATGCCAACTACTGTCGAAGTCGTTAAATAATGTTGCAGTTAACCAGCACGATGTTGTCAGTGTTGTTGAGCGTGTGCGTGATAGGGTCCGTGGCCGGCCAGAGCAACTTCCGGTTCCGGGACTACGTGTTGTGGCGCCACAATGACTTCCGGGGCTTCGATGGTGCCCCGGATGTATACAGACTGGTAGGTGAAGCGTGGCCTCGGCCTCTTTGCACGGTTGACGTCTAAAATAAAATTATAATTTATGCCTCATATTAAATCGTTAAATGTTGTTACAGATGTGTGATACAAAATTAAAATAGTCTCCACCAGAGAAAACGCGTTTTCGAAGAAAAGTAAATTTTATAGTATACTAAAAGAAGTCAAAACAAACAAATAACAGCATAAAACTACAAACAAAAAGCTAAACAGGAAGTGAACATATCACACACTGTATTCTCCTCACACCGCCACAGGAATGGAGCGACAACCTCGCCAACCGTGCCGACCAGTACCTCTCCTCGTGCTCCTTCAACTCCGAGACCGCGCCCTGGGGATTCAACATGGCCGTCTGGCCCGGGAACGACCACTTCCGGTACATGGAGCGCGCCATGCAGGACTGGAGGGACGGGCGCAGCGCCCTCAGCTACGATGGCCAGGGCACAGGAAGCTTCTGCAGACGCAGGGTTGGTGCTGTGTTTGACTTATTATGTTGC
>Ga0224511_10004538_pt1 | contig 10548 bp, 13 predicted proteins | sample SF_May12_sed_USG_2_FD_169988 | JGI IMG/M metagenome (GOLD analysis project Ga0224511, IMG submission 169988) | Sediment microbial communities from San Francisco Bay, California, United States - SF_May12_sed_USGS_8_1 | ecosystem: Environmental > Aquatic > Marine > Sediment | place: USA... | reverse complement strand
TGGGTCCTTGAAGCACCCTCATAAAATGGTATGAAATCATAAACTAATCTATTAGCAGGATTGTTCTGGATAATTATAAGAAGTGTATATGTGAATCTGTTTACAGAGAACCTATGCTGAAAGAATCCGTGGGGAGGCTCGAAAAAAATGGTTGCATCAAATCATTTCTTCTGCTGAAACAAGTGCGGCAAGCCTTGAGCAAGTCTACAGAAGTGTCTTTCAGGCTTTGTACCGGGTGTGTAATTGAGCCTTTTTATCGGGTCGGCTGATAAGCCATAGCCATGTCTATGAGCTAGAACTGGGCCATGTTTCCAACCTCCAACATAAAATGATTTTGAAGCCCATCTCATGGCGAGTTGTAGATCTATGCCTTTGGGCCTGTCATACCAACTGGTGAGTGATTTAATCCATTCTGTAATTATGCGAATTGTCTACTGCAAAAACATCTGACTTATGTTTTGATGAACTATTTAGTATCTAAATCTCCAGAATTGGATCAACAGTAAAAAAAATAATGAACCAAGCTAAATTTGGTGCCCATGAGAGATTGTTACTAGTTCTTGTTCTAGTAATCTAGTTTCTTACTAGAAATTCAGTGAGAAAAAATCAACCCTTACCATCTAATCAATAGAATGCCTCATCCACACTTGCGAGAAAAAGATAAGCCTGTACCAACCTCTTCGGTCACGCTTGAGGGTAGCTTGCAGTACCCCGCAAAAAGGACCTGAACCCCGCCCACATTAAAACCGAGGCCAAGGTATAAGACAAATTATATTTTCAAAACACATAACTGCTAATCTATCAGGATGACTACCTGAAGTACTTTTATTATTGAAAGTATGTTGAGTACATGAGGTGATACACATGTATAATGTCTTCATCTTTCACATTGGAGCTAAGCTGCTTTTTATACATTGTTTCATTAATTTTCTACATTACATAAAATTCAGTTTTTACCCATGTTTAAGAATAAGGACTCATAACTTGAACTCACAACAGTGGGACTAAGTAAAATTTTACCGAGACCTGAAACTTGTTTCAATTGCCATAGCTTGTCTAACAAACTTTTCAACCTCCAAAATTAATGTTGGTAGCCCATTGATTAGTTCCTAGCAGTTATGCCATGTCTAAACCCTACATTCTTTCCATCTAAAGGATGCAGAGATGCATGGAAATGGCAAGGTGATTTGCTCGAATATAGCAATGCTGGAACGGAACACTAAAGCACCCACAAGGGGAGAAAATATGTTACGATATGTGGCCGCTACCTCTGATGACGCGGGCTTTTTATTAAACAAACATTTCTATCAGGTATGGGTGTTATACACTTTTATCCACATTATGGAGTCCCTGATTTCAAAGACTTCTAGGATTCCAATGTTCTAGTAAACCTTGAATTTAATTCCTTTGAATTAATGCGTACGCTTCTAAGAATCCTATAACTCAGAGATGTCTTCAGACTGCAATGAGTGTTCATCGTCTAGTTGTATAATACATCTAAGTAGGCCAAGAGCCACCTCTTTTTGGACAAGTACAGCTCAAATTTATTGGGGATCATTTTTCTCGTATGGTACTACTACACCAGGCATATTATTTCATAACAGGATATGCCCGGCATCAGTTTTGCCGCCGTTGATACTGGCAAGCCTTTGCATGTGCCCCGTGTAAGCACTCATGGAAACATTAAGTTCTGGAATGAATCGCGGGATGAGAATGATAGGGGAGGCTCACTTGTCATAGTTCCACTCAAGGTGAGTAAACATCCTGAGTACCTGATTCAAGGAATGTGGGTAGAATGAGCTGAGCTGACCCTGACCTGTTTGCCTCCCTTTCACAGAAAGATCTGTTCTGTTCCCAGAGCCGTCCTCTCAGTACGGGATCATTATTTATGCCCCACATTATGACGATGCTGATAATTTTAGCCGGGATGTTGTGAGAATGGGAAGGGATCATTAAGACCCATATGCGAATCTAATAATAACAATGCGATTCCGTTGAGGGTGGGATAAACATGATGTATTTGACAAATCCTAACTGAGTGTGGGTATAACTACGTATGAGGAGTTGATTTGGAACTCCAAAATCAGTGTTGGGTAATCCTTTCTGACCGGCGTGACCGCTTATTGTCACGAGGAACTCCGGCTCACCCAGCACATCCTGATACTTTGAATTCATCCAACCCTCCAAACAGCCATCATACCCCGTAACAAAGCTGTGAATATTAGACGTAGATAGTCTACTCTGTTTATGGTTTTCAAATTTGAGGTTTTGCGTAAAAGCCATCAGTTCTAGCGCTCAATAGCCATGCAAGTTCCTGTGTTGGTATTGCCGGCAATAATCAATTAGATGGTGTGGGTGACAAGAGAACCGCATCCGCTGGCTTAGAGATGTGATAGCGGAGCTGACCCTCCTAATCCTCGGATCATATCATCTACCGACATAATTCATGTTCTGGCATTTGCGGCATAGGTAATCTGTATCTGTTGTGTTCATTTCTATGGCCTGGATATGGGAGAGCCATCATCCTCCCTTCTTGTAAATGAATGGTAGCCCGGGGATTTAACCGCGTGGAACATCATCACTTTAAAATGCCATATGGTATTGAAAAAGATATAATATCCATCTTGGATGTTGAGGAGGAACAAGATAGAAGAATACAAGTGCCAAAGTCAGTCCCGACTAGCGCTCTGATTTCACCATCAGTTCTGTACAGTTGGAAGAGCTGACACCGGCCCAAACCAAAGCATCAATATCTATAATAATAGGTATGGTACATACATAGCACTGACATGTTTTTGCTTTGTTTTCAGGATAAGAAGAAGCGAGTTTTTGGTACCATGGGTATAGATACACTAAGAGATCCACACTCAAAGAGTATTTTCATAACACATGAGATCCAGTTCTACCAGGTATGATACTCAATCTTTTCTTCACCTTTACAACTGTAAAGATAACCATTGATGAACATGCATCTCACCACACAATGATAATGACTAACAATTTCTATTGGCCTTGTGTTCGGGATTGATCGAGAATGCGGACCATGGAAGGCCACACATCCACGTTTTGCGTGGTTTTCCTTGACCGGTTGTCTTCTCTGCTGTCAACCCTCTCTCATCACACAGGCTTTGGACTGGTATGGAGTTGTGTTGACTTTCACTCTCAGTGGTGGAGTTTTGAAGAAGTCATTCTGTGCATCTAACGGCTTGAATGTTCACTGATAAAAAATTTTCTTCCTCAAGTGTGACACAGGCCTTTACCCATTTTGATTTTCCAGGGTGTAGCCAAGGCTTTTAGCATTGCCTACCACAATGTGGACACTAAACGAAAGACGATGCGTATCACAGAAAGTGCCATCTCCTGGATAACTCGACGTAGCCCTAATGTTCATGAGATCAATGTATATCTGGTGGAGCCTGATGGTAGAGACACGGACTACGTGCTGAGGAGAATGATGGTAGCCCAAGGAGAGAAGGCAGAAGTGCAAACGTTTGATACACCATCCAGACTGGAAAGGAAAGATAACCTATTCAGGTATTTGAGTTGATTTGATTAGATTTTTTGTATTCTGCATGGATAACTTAAATAAAACCGTGGGGCATTTTGGCATTCAGGTTCACGAAAATCTGCAATGCCACAATCAAAAGCTAAAACCGAAAACAGAGACCAGTAACCAGTCCAGATCAAAATCTAGGGTAGCACAAAAAACAGTACATTTCCATCAATCATAGTAGACTCATAGACATATAATATTATATGTCTATGGCTAGCTCTCATGCACATCGCTACCTAGTTTATGAGACCATCTTTTTCTATACTTATAAACCCACTGAAGGACTTGTTTCAAGAATGGTTCTCAAGAAGGGTGGTCTATGGTTAGGTGATCCCGGTATACCTCAATTGCACATGTGCACAAGCAAAGGCCTTAGCTTTTTGTGTTGCCATGATTGAACAGTAAGCAAAGTGGCATACGGTTGCCCGTATTAGTATCTCCAACCATTACATTCCTTTGTATTTCAATCTGTTGATTTTGTTCTACAATTTCATTTTGAAGTTTCAACCTTATTCAGTAAGCATTTAGGGCACTGAAGTATGAATAATATCTGTAAAAGCTATGTTCTGTGAAAAAAAGTCAATCTGATGAAAATTGTCAAAAGGCTCAGGAGCACCTTTGCACCTCCTATATGCTAAAGCTGTACAGCACAGATTTATGCACCTTTTATATCTGCAACCATATTCACTTATCTCAGTCCTCGAGAATTTCAGCACACCTCTGTGTTTTGTTGGGTTCGTTTGTCTATGAATACAATGGTGCAGGTACAATGCACTGACCAGATCTGACACAGTGGATGTTTTTCATGTTCGATAGTTGTCTCCACTCTACCAGGGTAACCACTGACTCTGTGTTCTACAAAACTGAGCATGATAACCCTGGAATGTTAGGGCAATCAAACCTCATTTTACAATTCCAAGTGCTATCCATATACAAACCGCTGTGCTACAAGTGAAATCATACAATGTGTACGTGCTCACAAACAAACTTATATTCCATAGCAGTAGGATGTGCTCATGATAAATTACCCATACAACTGTCTTATGATAATGCTCGGTGATGGTACTAATGGGGTCTGTAATGCCTGCAAAGACTCTATACAAATAGGTCCAAAGATAATAATTATATACACGCACTGCTGCATTCAATGCAAAAGTGGGAATTCTTGAGAAACCAATCACAATTTGACATTGGTTTTCCAATCGCAGACTCGATATGCGTGAGCGTGTTCACCGTTTTCACATATTTTCCATGTTGCAGAGACTATCTGTTTAAATGTGTGGATAACTCCGAGACTGTGACCGCTGATGCTTATGGACAAAGGCACTTTGCTTTCCCACTCAGAGGTGGAGATGGTCGCGCTGTGGTTGTCATCGATATCAGCACTGGAGAGGTACAGTAAACCAACTTCTCTGCTCACATTATGTCTGCATTTCGATGCAGCTATTTAACCATTTTTGGATCACCCAATCAATTTTCAGAGCTAAATTGTGATTTTGCTTGGCAACAGAAGTGAATCCATGAGCAGACAACCCCTCATACTAACACTTGTATCTTTACGTAGTCATTATTTGATCAGGTTTACTCGCACAAATTTCGATCTCAATCCTACGGATGGCTATAAACATTCTGAGTAACTGTTGGTTGCAGAAGCCATGTTGTTAGCTATGAAATAAAATAAAATGTCCCACAATGGAAGCTGAAAAAGTTGCAATATGAGAAGAGATCAAAATTTGAATATAAAAGTTAGTATTTTGCGCTGCAAAATATAAACATAGCCAACTTAAATATACATGTATGTATATATATATATATATCTATATATGCAGCTAGGAATATTAGATGTCTTCAATGGCAAAATAAAACTTCCCTCATTGAGTGTTGCCTCTTTTGTTAAACAATTATTTATTGTATTTGTATTAAATACCGGGATGTATGTCCTTCAGGTAAAGCAGATGCCAAAACTAGAGAAACAGGAAATGATTAAGATGCTTAAACTGGTTCAAAGAGCACAAAAGGAAATCACGAAAGAACACTCCAACCAATCAGAGAAGACTATAGTGTTAGGTTTGTATTTCGTAATATTCTAGACTGAACCCAAATGGGAGACAATTCCTAATGAAATCCTCATTCTAGAGTTTAGTCTCTTGCGATGGATATGTTCCCTTGGATTGGGTCTTTCTTTAAATGCATTGATATACAAAAAAATGTGCAGATAAATATTTTTTTAGAGGGCAGTGGGTTAGTGGTTTAGTATGCACAACTCGTGTCCTGGGAGTCTTTGGTGAGCCCAACAAAAATTTTATGGTGGTGACAAGGCAAGCATTCAAGGTTGATTCGTGCCTACAAAAGTTTCCCTGTTATAATCGAGGAGCAAACTCCATGATTCGCACTGGAAATATTAATTAACGAGGAAAAATATGATATTACAGAGGCTGAGAAAGAGGATGAAGATATGCGAGTGGAAGTCATGTTTGATCGTCTGATGCTGATGGATCTTCGTAAAAATGTCAGCCGTTTGCATCCTCGAGCATACGCTGAGCTGAAAAGTTATAAAGAGCCTCCAAAGATAATCCATAACATCCTGAAGAGTACACTCAGCCTGTTTTATCCAGAGAAAGCTGCCCAAAATGCGTTTGATGATTGGACTGCATGCAAGGCTGTAAGTATTTAGTGTATCGAAATAATAAAAGTTTCTAGACAAAGAGTGCTTTAAAGTCATCACTCATTCATAGACTTCATAAAGAATAACCACTATTTGTAACTTCAGCATAAGAGAGCACCTAGCCACCTGTACCAAAGTCAAACAGAAGAGCTTTGTGGTTTTAGTTTGATATTCATTTTACAAATTTTAGGCTTTAATGTGATTTGCTGCTCATCCCGGGTCTCTATAACAGGCAGTATTCATCGAAGAATCTTGATACAACTTCTTCTTCCGTATATTGGCCATTTGTCAGATTTATGTAGATATAGTCCTACGGAGTCTTTGACTCACCATGCCCCAGCTAGGGTGTGTGATTAGGAGACTTTCTAGTCGAACAGGTGTGTCTCACAGAGAAGGTTACCGTATGGGTGGCTCTTCTCTATTTTATGCCATGATTCAAATCAGACCTGGATGAAACACGAAGTGCATTGGTGCCTGACCTATAGTGTCGCGTTGTCGTGTGACACCCATTAGATCCCAACATGATCAACTAAACAACAAACTAACTTATTTCTCATATGTCACAACCATAGAGTCAGGAGAATATCTAACTCTATGGTCATAACCGGTTAACCAAATTAATGCTAGCATGCCATGGTGGCGTGTTGTTTTACAGTGATCTTAAAACCACTTGGTTCCCTCTGAGTCTCCGCTATACTCAGTTAGGTTGCTCATCACAATCTTGATAACTGACCAAGACACTGATTCCAAATGTTTCTGGGCTCGCTGCTGAAGTGGTGCCCAAACCCTGACCCAAAAGATACACTCCCTGATTCTAAGCCTAGTACGCTATCATACATCACTGCTTCTCCTCCGTTGCAGCTGATTGGCAGTGAATTGAGTAGCAAAGTGACAGCATTTGACCCAACAGCTGACGGTTCTGAGAATATTCCTGTTGAAGCAATTGGAGAACCTCTGGAAGGTAGGAAATCCTATTTATACTTCCGTGCTTTATTCTTCTGCACATGAATTGTCCAGATTTGACCAACGACTAGAGGCTTCTTTGCGAAACTGTACTATAAGAAGAAAACTGCGCTGTGTCAAATAACTTTACGCACTCCTGTATAACATCTCCAGCAGAATGTCATCTTATAACAGACAGGCTCTGTCTGTAGAGACTAACAAACTATAGCACTATTATGCATGCCATCCTTACAAGCCTCATCATGACCTAGATACCTATCAGACTGTTCCCTTTGTCTGTTACTTGGGAATGTTTCATTGTTGACCACTGTGCATAATATTCTACAAGCCTGTGACAAGTCTTGTTACTGACTGGGTACTTGGTAGCTTCTTACTTGCAATGTATACTGATGGGGGTACTGTGATTGAGTGCTCAGAGCACTCACCGCTGGTGACGAAGAACCCGGGTTCAAAAGACCTAGTGTACGGAGCTTGTCAAAAACTCTCTCTGTTTACTCGGCCATAAACGCGTATCCCATTCTCTTCAGAGCGATGATGAAGAGCTGCGGCACCCCACCCCAGTTACACCATTGTCGGTACAGGTTACTCTGTAGCAGCCACTTTCTGACGGCCATTGGCTATGAGACAAACATTGATATTCATATGTGAATTGTCTGTTTGGCAGATGTTGATTTGGATATGGCTAAACACAGTTCACTGCCCGCTCAGTACCTTTATAACTGGATATTTGTCTGCCTGTCGCTGATTCAGCACACCAAGAGAATGAGACTGGCGGAAAATACAGAGGAGAAAACCAAGGGCATGCTCCCTACTGGAATGACACCAGATGGCGCCTGGGAAAATGAAGAGGATGAGTGATGCATGCGCTACAATGTGACCGCCATTAACAATGTATACCAAGCTAACTTGTTCATTTCATTGAATACTACCCTAACTATCTCGGCTGCTGCTCAATCGTTCGTCCATACGCTGTGCCTTAACAGACAGACAAATTCCCAAACAAGGTATTTTGAAGTACATGTGTACTATTAATATTATTATTTTCTTCAGTATATAAGTGAATGAAAGCATGTATTTTATAAATTGTGACATGTTTAAAAATATTAGAGAACTGCCTGCAGTTGTTTGTTTGCACAAAATAAATATACTCATATCATAATTTATAATCAGTGATCAGCAATTAGCAAAATGCACATGTTTCACGACAATACACCCATGTGAAGTTATAGAAATCAGTTCCGGGATCACAACCATTATCCTCCTGCCATACCACACACGATAGATTACTCGCGCGATCCATACATGCTGGAGCAGGAGTAGTTGTCACCTCCATTCGTTCATCACACCACAGAACTGGGCAGCAGTGAGGATAAGAATAAGAGTTGTTACCAATAAATCTGCAGTTTTCATAATCAGGAAGTTCGCTCTCCAAAGGCTCACGGCAGACATATTTGATGATATATTGGCCACTCGGTGCTATGAAGCAGATGTTACGAGTACAGTCCCTATCATCAGACCACTCATCTAAGTGATCTTTAGTTACACCGTTGGCATCAGTGCAGTTTACTCCATCATCAAGTTGAACTTTAGTAACAATCTGTTGGCTCAAAAACCAATAATCTCCCAGCTGCAATTAGAAAAGAGGGCATGTGTACAAGAGGATGCTCCAGACAATATACAAACAATCTGACAGGGATAGGTTTAATTTTCGAGCATGTATGTATATACCGTTTGGTGGCTGTAGTTACAGATCTTTGCAACCATTTGAAGTTGCCATGATAGTGAAGGTTTTCGTAAAACTGATAAACTGTCCGTTTCAGGTGGGTGCAATCGACTCACTCACGAAGGCAACCACTCGAACTCTATTGTGCCTATCTAGTAACAATAGTCAATAAATAACCACTTACGTCAAGGTGAGTGCTATATACACTCAGGAAGAAGAGTAAACTGGTGAATACCACCATGTGGAGAAAACTTGACATGCAGCAGGCTGCCATCGTTCGTGTGCGATTAAATTGACAAGGCTAGCCAATCTACTCGTCCTACGAAGCCATTATTGTTATGGGGTTGCCATAACTAGAGTCCCTTTACGGGACTCTAGAGTAACAGCGGTCTGATTGGACACTTTGATGACCTCATTTGACCTGGCCGACCCGCTTCTATGACAGCTCAAGGCCGTTTACACTCACCAGGTAGGCAGGTATGTTTTGATGGATTCATCCCAAAGACGTACAGAAATATCTGAGTATGCGCATGATTCAATGCATTCACACTCTGAAAATAAAACGCATTTTCTCCTCGATTTGTTTAGGCGTACGGTCGCTAACCTTGTGGTGGTTTAGTCGACCCCTGGCCTGTTGTGTTTGTTTTCTTCACTCACCTCCACTCCAGTCAGTCACTAACTGACTGAGTGAGTCAGAGTCAGTACTCGAAGAGTGTCAGGGTGTCTGTGACTCTGTCTGTCTGTATTGCCAGAATCGCCATAGTGTAACTTGTAACTGGGTGTCAGCGGTGTGTCTCAGGTCAGGAAGAGTCAGTGTCTCAGTATCAACCAATGTTGTCACTATTGCTTACTCAGTCAGTCAGTCAGTCAGTGGGCCATGAGACCCTACTGCTCCACCAGTTTCAGTCCCTCGCTTGCCAACTCAGTCAGTGTTTGATTCACTGTCACACTAATAGTAGTGAGTAGTAGCTTATGCATGTGACTTACTCTGTTGAATCCCAATTGCCCGTTGACTCATTCAGGCATTGAATGACTTTCTGAATTACTCACTAACTGGTTCAATGAGTCACTAACTGAGTTAGTGGGCAAATCACTTATTTATTTAGTTAGTCGAATCCATTATTATCTGGTTTTCAGTGTCTGTGGACTGTGGGTATGCTTGATAATTCCATGTCGCTGCTAGTGTCAACGATTGACTGGGTCTCTTTTTTCCCCTATTTAGCTACTCGCAAATTCATAGTGATTATCAAATTAGTTTTAGATTTAGAATCTGGGAGATGCTCTTCCGCTCTATTCCATTGCCATTACAGTACAATATGGAGAGGGGACGCATGAATAATTATGTTATACAATAACTGATTTTCTGGTAGACGAGCAACATGGACTGTATATTAATAAGTATATCCCGTCACTTGTTCAATGATAAAATTTCGCATATTGATTGGTCACTCATACTTTTGTTGACAAGTTAACTTTGACTTGAAAGTTAAATCCTCTAAGTGTTTTGTGGTAGGCATATTTCAACTCATTGTAAATGTTTCAGTAGATTAGACAATTTTAGAGAGGTTGCAGAGTTTCGTACCCGCTACTGAACTGAAATTATTAAGGTTCCACGGATGTGAAGTTTAGTGACTCTCTCAGTGA
>Ga0224511_10004537_pt1 | contig 10548 bp, 5 predicted proteins | sample SF_May12_sed_USG_2_FD_169988 | JGI IMG/M metagenome (GOLD analysis project Ga0224511, IMG submission 169988) | Sediment microbial communities from San Francisco Bay, California, United States - SF_May12_sed_USGS_8_1 | ecosystem: Environmental > Aquatic > Marine > Sediment | place: USA... | reverse complement strand
AATCCTGACGTCATTAGTGTTTTCCGTACCTTTGCGCGGTGATAAGGCTAACGGTGTTCATCGAGGAATGAACTTCATTCGTCCGGTAAAGGATATTGAAGCAACGGAAATATAGGTGTAAATATTTTGTCGTGGCCTAAAACATTTTTAATATGCTTGTAAGACGTGCATGCTACCCTCCTGTTGTCACATTTCCATTCACGTCATAAGCGATTATTGTTGCACAGTTTAGGTCTACAACATGTTTGTTTTTGAGGAGTTGTAGTTCAGACATAACACCTTTTATTTCACTGCTCTAGCTATGCGGTGATAGGTTGTGGTAATCCATTTCAAAAACGATTCTGGAGATTATGGACAAAAGTGCACATCAAGAAAGTCCTATTTATTGCTTGAGCACTTCATAGCATTCATAATTGGTCATTGTGTTTTCATGTCTGTCTTAGCTAATTCAAGTTAACTTTAAAAAAAATATACAACTGATTTCTATTCGTGTCTTGCAGGGTCTTAAACAATTAAAACAGAATATGAATATATAAAAAGGCCTGCACCTATCGCTCTATCGTAGTACATCAGCTGTATGTGATAAAATTTCACAGAGCGACGATTTGGCGGGTTTGACGATCAAGGCGGCGAGTGGTCTAGCTCCGTACGCTTGATTTGAGTTATGAAAGGGGCAGTTAATCTAGTAGGCGGTGTTTGTTTTCTGTACGAGTACCGGGAGCTTGATCATCAGAGATACAGAGCGCATGTCGCCGTTAATACACGACATATATTGTATTATTAGCAAATACAATCCGACAAAATACAAAATGAATTAAACGTAGCTGCGTCATCCCTCTCCAGTCACGGTAACAGCAACGCACAAATCAATCTAAGAATGTAATTCCGTTGTCGTTGATAAAATTATTTAAAGTATCGACAGTTCACGCCCACTAGAGTGAATTCGAGTGTGACGAGTGTGAAGAGTTACAAAACAATGATATTGATAATTGTCGTGTTAACAGATCGTTAGCGATACTATTCCCGTAATAGAAGGGCTGTTTATTTTTCGGTGTAGCTGTCTAAGCTCACTTTTGACCTACATTTCTGCATAATGACGTCTGTCTGGGATTTTAGCCATCCGCCGTTCTATTGAATGATTTTATAAGCACTGAAAATGACGTGTGGGGAAACAAGAGAAAATCCCGTTTTCGATTGGATGAACCTGATACGCGCGACAAAATAAAGGCCACACTATTGTAATGCATGTGTTTTACGAAATTTTGCTTTGTTCGTAGATAATTGTTTTGGGTTATTGCTTTCTAAAGTGTTTTTGATATTGAAACAATAAACAGTTACGTGTCAAACAAATTATTTTATGGATAAAATGAATTACGTCTCCAGATGTGAACCGGTTTATTGTAAAAAGTCAGACATATTAACCAATAATTATTACGTTAGCCTCACTACGTCCAGATTCCGGGGTTTTACACTTTGAGAGTCATGCAATAAGTTTGTGCTGTAAAATTTGCAAGAAGGTAGATGTAACTCTGGAATTTAATCATTCTATACATAGATGATGACGTCACTACGTTATTATCACCTCTATACTAGACCACAGGAATACCCCCTATTTGGGGCATTTGTGCTTCCGCAAATATAGTTCGCGTAGGATTAACGAATTTGGAAAATTGCCTTTAATATATAGTCGACATGTAAAAAACGTAAAGGTAAATGAATAATACATTTTAAAATGTATGTCTATTTTATTATATGTGTTCAATTGAGGCAATACACATTTTAACAAAACAAGTCGAAATTTCTAATTTCAATTGCTCTTATCATCATTTATCGTGAACGAGGACGGTAGTGAAAGTAGCTTGAAAGTAGCTTGAAAGTAGTGCGATCCCATTATTCTTAGAGGGTAATACACAGGTCATTAGACCGGTGTGTTTACGCCATGGAATTTAATTGAATCTAATAGGTTAAATTCTACTAAAATAAGTAATGAATTAAATTAAATTAAACTGATGAAAGGGAAAACCCTCAGGAAGCATAGCCCGAGAAAACAGCAGCCTCGGTGTTATTGAAGCTGTTTTTTCAGTAGTAATGAATGATGCTACACCACTGACGCCCCCTAGCGCATGAGCGGAACTCCATTTTCAACAACAGCTGTAGTAAGTTAAATTAAACCGATGAAAGGGAAAGCCCTCAGGAACCATAGCCTGCACGAGAAAACAGCAGCCTCGGTTTTTCAGGGCTTTTCCTTTCATTAGTTTATTATCGAAGCTGTTCATCAGAAGTAATGACTGATGCCACACCACTGACGCCCCCTAGTGCATGAGCGGAACTCCATTTTCAAATGTAAACAACATACATGTACACTCCATGATCCCTGAGGACCAGAAAAATACAACTATACAATGATGTAGTACGGGGATAAAAACATTTTATTTTTTAATAAAGTATATTTATTGATGCCCATGTTTGCGACTACTAGTTTATTTGTCTAGTAGAGATTATATAACGCAACGACTTTTGAGTTGAAAATGTCATTTAATGTTATTGACTTGAGCATGTGCTTTGTGTACAAGAAAAGACAATTTTGCTGCCTCTGTCTGTCATTGCACAAACATTGAACATCTTTATCCAAATAAAGCAGAATAATTATGCAAAATCGAGACAAAATGACGCTATATAAACTTTGTTTTAGAGCTTTTCCCCCTTTATTGTTCGTATCACATGCTGTATGCCGGTTGTTCCCCAGTTTTGCTCACATTTCTGGCAATTGTTTAATATGTGATTTGTACCATAAAATACATTTGAACGACTACAAATACCAGTGTTCATAGTAGATTTGTATCAATCACAGCGTTTGTTATTAAATATAATTTTCATCGTTTGAAAAATGAATTAGAAGAAAACACTTTCTTTTGTAAAACGTATTGACTCAAGGTGGCTTTCCACTAGTGGTTAGTTATGCACGAGGTTTTCAAAAGTTGTCATTCAGCTTTGGACAGTCGTTTACATAACATCGATACAGACATTAACTGCTTAATTTTACCTCGCTTCTTTTTCTTATACACGAGGTCGGCTTCTTTCGTGGATATGAAATATAAAATTCAAATATTGAGATACAACTGAATACTATTCTAACTGATTTAGGTATTTTGAAACAGGAACAAACTCAAATGTTGCTTCTAAAGTTAAGAAATTAAATAAGGAGAAAGTCATTTTGATTTTTGTCTTCCGTTTTTTAGGGAACAAGATTCAATGTGACTGCAATACTAAACTCAAGGACACTGTGAAACAAGCTTAGACAATATGAGTCCAACCCGGTCTTCAGTGACAGTGGCGATAAAAACAAGATTCATCAAGCAGCAGGTCGCGCAATCAGTAAGAAGAATCGCTCCTGTTTTCGCGATAAGCAAGATTACGCTAGTTCTTCTACTGCTAGCAGTTACAATGCAACCACTGGACCCCGAGGCTCCACAACCGTCTCCATGACGTTGTCGTTTCATTTCGTCCCCAGTACAGCCCCTATTACAGTCCCCGTGCCGGTAGCAGTTACGGAGTGTCCAACCGCCGCCCAGAGTCCATGTTTCGCATGCGGCGTGTTCAGCCATTTTCGTACAAACTGCCCACATGTCAGGGTCGCCGGTGTTGCTGCATCCTCCTGAGATCTACAGTGCACATGAAGTGACGACACAACGTTTTCTTCTAACTCTGTCAGTTATTCAGCAAGTGTCGAAGATAAGTATGATTTGGGACGTTTTTTCGTATGGTTACTTTGGCATTTTGGAAAACAGTTGGTGCTAATGACTTTATCTTAGATGTTGTTGAACATGGTTATAACATTCCATTGCATTATTGCATTCTTATTCCAGTAAAACATTTTGTAAGCAGAGTGTTGAAAAAAATGGTAATAGACAAAGAAGGAGGTGTTTTGTTTGTTCAATGTTGGAAAGAAGCCGTATTTTGGCCGTTTTTTGGGTCCAAGCGGTATATTTATTCCACAGATTATAGACTGGATATATTCATCCCGGGCAAAACAGTTCTATATTAAATGCAAGAATGGCAATGGTATATTTGGCAATGCTGATTTGCATTTCAGAATGCTTGCCCTAAGAAAAGATTTTAAGAAGGGAGTCAATAAGTGATTTGAAAGTAACATTGTGTTATTTCCCTTTATTCATACATAACAGAATTGACTGTGAAATATAGCCACTTCAATGTTGAAGAGTGAATTTGCTATATACATGTGTAATGCTATGGTCACAAATCATCTACGGGCACCGTACGGCGTCTATTTCGACAAAAATCGTACGATTCTACGGCGCCCGTACGGTGCCTGGCCGGCGGTAGGAAGAATCGTACGATTTTTGAACATTTTTAAGACATCGTACGGTGCCCGGTGAAGATTAGGTACTACTTAAAATTCCACGGCGCCCGTACGGCGTTTGGTAGGGTCATTGAGGGTAAAATGACATCGGCCGGGCACCGTACGGTGCCCGGACGGCGCCCAGCCGGCGTTTGCACACATCGGACGGGCACCGGACGATTTTTGTATAAACAATTTATCGTACGATTCCAACGGTGCCCGACCGGGCACCGTACGGTGCCCGGCCGGACATCGTACGATGTCTGACAAGCGCTAAGAACATTAAAATATCTCTTAACAAATCGGCAGATGCCCGTCCGGGCACCGGCCGATGTTTTATGAGTCGAACTGCCACCGGTAAGAAGCGACGTGTTTTTGCAGATGTACATATTGTATTTAGATAGGTATATCACTTCTAAAGAACAAAAACATAAACACAAAAATATATATTTTTTTGCTTGAGCAACTGAGGATGATTAACATGCAACGAACAAGTACTATTGAAATTTTTGCAGTCTTGAGCAAGTGTTGTTTTCATCACCATCAATGTCGGAGTCAGCCTCAATCTTTTTTATTTTAACAACCTGTTTCTTTGGAGGAATGATGGCAAATTTTGATTTAAATGAATTCACCATTGCACCAGAAAATTCGCGTAAAATCGGCCGATGTTATCATATAAGACGCCGGCCGGCGCCCGTGCGATATGTGACCACGCAAGAGAAAATTCTTAAAAATCGTCCGGTGCTCGGGCGATTATCAAATTCGCCGGTGATGTGCAAATCGGTGAAATCGTACGATGTCAGTTTTATTTGTGACCATAGCATAAGGCAAAATCGCCTATAAAATACAAAGTTACATAAGCGGAATTGCTATATTTGTAAGGCGGGATTACCGGTTAAATGCATATTCGAATGGCGGTATCGCGGTATCGCTTTACGTATTTTAAATGCAAGATTGCATTTTAAGAATGTTGAGATCAATATTTTGTTTTGTTGTAAATTAGTTTTGAGAAATAGATTGTTACATACCATGTATAGTTAATGTTTGAAAAATTATGCTGGTATATTCCCCATGTTTCTTTGAAAAAAGTATACATGTATGTCACTTAAAACGTATGAAATCGTTATAATTTAGGTTGTTTTAAACAAACTATTAATTGTTTGTTTTAACGATTATTTCCTCGAACCTGGCGGGAAAAGCGATTATACTCCCGGAGTTACTTTGAAATTCTAAAGCGGACAGAACAAACAAGAACTACATGTATACCGGTGTTTTCAAAAGTGGGTATATTAAGCAATTTAGAGAGTAGAGACGTTCTGCCCGCAAAGTTTTTGTGGTTGCAATATATTTAGCCTCTTTAATTCAATCTTCGCAAACACCGAGCCCCGTCATTTCTGCATTTTATGCAGTTAAATGGTTTCACAATATAAATGAACTTCATTCTCCTACTGAATAAAAATTAGAGTGTAATATATTAGAGGCTGCAAAACGCAGGTTGTCTACACCGATAGATAGGAAAAATCCCATTATTTCAGACATTTTGTAACGTATGTATAATCGTTTGAATTCAAGAGAAAAAGTTAAATCTCAGCGTATAATAGTTGCATGCTTGATAGCATATGCTGGATTTTCAGACGTTCAGAATTGTTGAATATACGTTTTTCTGACATCGTATTTTCGGATACCCATGTTCATATTTATTGAAAATACATGTAGTAAAACAGATCAATATAGGGATGGGGCTTGGTCTGTGATAGCAATAATAGGAACTGTGTTATGTCCTGTGGAAAATTTGAAAAAGCATATTGAGTGGGGAATTGTATCAGGGTATCATTATGATTTGTAATATTACATCAGCGAAAAACCTAGAAATTTGAATAAAAAGATGTCTTACACTAATTTAAGGGAATTATTTTTTGAGGCTATAAAGCCACTTGTGGATAATGTGAAAAATTATTGTTTACAATCATTACGGTCCGGGGATGCGTCAGCAGCAGCAAATAGTGGTATCAGAAATAGGTTGTTGAAAAGACACGGACGTTGGGTATCGGAGATTGCTAAGGAAGGTTATGTGAAAGACAATACATGTATTGAGAAGGGATTGTTGGTGTCGCAATCATCGTAATTGAGAGTGACTTAAGGGCATAAACTGTGTGGGAAAACTTTATTTTTTCCCATTACATGTATTATTTATTGTTGTTTATAGTTTGTTTATTTAAAAAAATCAATATATTTAGCCCGTTCTTTAAAGTTCATCAGTCTTTCCAACGGCTTTTTCCTGATATAAATCTGAATTTCTGTATTGAATTCGAGACTTGTTGTTTATTTTGGTTATTGGTTCATAACTAGGAAGGCATGAATTGAAGGGAAATATTGAGTTTACAAATATTCGCTTACAACCTTTGTCATTGACTTAAAACACAATTTAACCCCTGGATCAATAGATGTGTCGAAACAACCTTGAGGTGAGCTCAGGTGACAGCGCCATTTTCAGATCGTAATCCCTAAACGGTAATGTCGTCAGTACTTATTAACCCGTTATCCCTGTTGAATATCAATATCAACGTGTAATTGTTTAGTTTTGCCAAAATATTCTGGCCTCACCCTCACAGTTTAAGTATAAGGCAGATGCGCCGTTTCATAAACATTGTTCAGAAACATGCTCCATAAAAACAATGTCTATAAATTGGTTCAACATACATAACATATTGACTGAGCAACTGCAAAGGATTTCACTGTTACAGAACACAATCGTTATCGTAATTACATCGTACACCACTTAAATAAATAGCTCAAGAGTTTAGATGAGAGTTATCATGATGTTGACTGGTATTCAATGACACTTGCTATTGAGTGACTGTACTTCACATGTCCTGATAATATTACTGTACGAATAAATATAGTAATCAGTGGCGTGAACATGAAATGAGAGTTCACATGATAGTTGTACCTCAACACTATACATTCGAGATAAAAGACGTTGACCTAGACAGGAATGTGTACCCGAGTGGCGTGTGATACATTATAGTATCATGGTACGCTTTGACTAGTTATTAAATAATTATTATAAATTATATAATACCGTTTGTGTAACAATATGCAAAACACAGACCTCAGATTACTAGTCGAATTTTGAAAAGCTTAGCCCAAATGTTCCAAAAAACAGAAAGGAAAGCAGCCCTGTGTGTCAACGGTACGCATCTTACGTTCTATTGATGGAATGTTACTAATATTACTCGGTGTAATATCCGTGACTGTACAAGCTCTTATTTACACATAAAATTGTTGCGAAAACCAGTCTGCGAAATATGGACAGCGCATCCAAAGACAAACCTATTTGAAGTCAGCCCCATTGTAGGGATTCGCGCGATAAGCACCGCCAGGAATCCAAGTTCCATTGGTCTTGATCGGCATGGTAGGCACTTAACTATCGAAGAAATTCCCGATTAAACCTGGGCATTGCACTGTTATTGGCGCTCACTTGCACCGGCTTTCTGTCGTCAAGTGTGACAATGTTTCTTAAAAATCCTACACGTAATATACATGTTCAAACGCGGTACCCTGATCCTGTCGCCATCGGGGCGATGTGAGACAGCTGCCTGAGTACGGCCGCAACGCCGTATTTGATTCTGAAACCCGTCACGAGTGTAAGTCTGATCTCATTCAAAGTGTACATTGTGATAGAGAATTCAATCAGAAAACCGGCGAAAGTGTCGAATTCTGTAGGTGTTTAACAAAAAGCCATTATCTTGTACAAACCCATCGGTTGTAACGTGACCTCTGCTTTTTATCTCTCTCCAGCTAAGGTAATCCTGAGCGAAGTGTCTGACAGTGGTAACCGTTGTTACACCCAATCTAATGTGTCTTGCTAGACTTGGCTTAGGGATATATGTTCATAACCGAACGACGATATGGTAGTGTTTGTAGGGTACGGAACATCCTAATGTGTATCGATTAATGTTAAACCGTAAAAAAAATGGGTGTAGGCTAAGAAAATTATTCCATGTTACGTATTACGAATGTATTATTTATAAAATTACTCAAATGAATTGCTCCCAGATAATTATATTTATTATATAATTTGAAGGGATGTTCTAAAAAGCAAATGTACATAGGTCAATTTTAAGGGCACCATGACAAAATGGCCTGTACAAAAACACTGCACGAAATTGGTTCGAACGTTTCTTGACGGTAGGGAGAGATTACCAAATTCGACAACGCTCGTCACCGCGCACTTAATAGGGCTAAATCGAGACACTGGGGTTGCCTTATCGGTGCACCGCCGAAGCCGGCGTTGCTATAGCTTTTGCATAACGGTAGCAAGCGGAAGCGAGCATTGGTTTAGCTGTGACGCGCGCGTTAATAGAGCGGCGTTCTGTGTATGCGGGCGTTGTCTCGACGGCGATATAAAGTTGGTTTAGCGGAATACCGCTTTTGACTACGGAAATGAAGGGATCGCTTTGATAGAAGTTCTGATAGTGTATTGATTGCTTGTTACAATCTGAAGAGGTTCTGATTCTGCTGCTAGACTAGTGCACCAATCATAGCAAGTCTCTCAGCCTTCATGGTAGTACAGTTTTACTGTAACTTTTAGCCCATTCGACGTAGATGAGATCTGCACTCAACGGCTGCTTGATTCCAAATGGTCTCCTGGTCCATTTCACTCCCTATTTATAGCTAAATTCCGGTCACCTCCATACCAACAACAAACCAAACTTCAGCACCGCCATAGATCGATGAAAACATGAAAAAAATTAGTGTTTAGGGCATAAAAAATCAAAGGTCCGCTTCCCCTGAATCCGCTAGTGGCAAAAGTTACGGTATTTCCTCCGAAACGCTATATTGTTTAATATTTTTGTTCGTACTAATGTGTTAATGACTAGGTATTAAAATTGTGTAAAAATTGTTTTATCAAGTGATGACCCTTTTGATAGTAATAATATTTCATTCAGCTATCGTTACACTGATATTGCGCCACAATACGCCCAAAACCTGTACTTGCGCTATCAATGACAAATTGACTTTCTATTTCGAAATTAAAGGTGATGTATACCTATAATCAGCTGATATGGGTTAAATGTATTTCATAAAGAAAGAAATATGGATTGATACTTGATCTTGTAAAGGTAAGTTCTTTGGATTCGCATTTCATTATCATGTCAGATATTCATTTAGTTGTTAAGGCTGTTTGGGTCACAAAACAACTGTACTGAAATAATAAATACCTAAAACAAAAATCAATACCTTTAATATGAAGTACGAGTCAAACGATAGTGTACGATTATCTCAAGCATTATTGTAATCAACAGCTAAGAGCTTGGAAAATAACAAATATCTCTGGTACGTTATACTCCTAAAATAAAGTAACGGTTACATTTTCCCCAATTGGTAAAATGTGATGCGTTGAATAACGCCCCTATAAACAAACGGCGATGTCACAGCAGTAGTAGAGGGGGGCACCATGGCACACAAAAATCACGTGACCTGAAGTGTGCCATAGTGCCCCCCTGTGAAGTGTGCCAGAGTGCCCCCCTACGGTGACAGAGTGTCCCCCTAGTGTGCCAGAGTGTCCCCCTAGTGTGCCAGGGTGCCCCCCCCCTACGATCTGAAGGGTCCTGGCACCGAGTTTCCGAAAACGCATTTTTCGAAAATGGTATTGTTGAACGGAGTTATTTTCGAAAAATGGTATTGTTGAACGCATTGAAAATGCATTGTGTACATACGTGTTGTAGAAAAAACGAACGAAGTACGATTTATACGTTTATTGAGAATGACAATTTGAAAGATAGGCTTTCGTGAATGAATGGTTGGCCCTGAAAAGGGCCGTTGTTGTTAAAGAGGTGGGAGATTATTTTTTTTGTTTTTTTTGTGGAGTCGTTCATGGAGATCTGTTTTCCGAAGCTACCGCTACCGCTAATTGTCTGCGATGAAGAATGCACACGTTTAACACCGTGATTCTGCTCCGTTGTTTCTGGTTAAAGTTGAACAGGGATGATCATCGGTTCCGTGGTTATTTTCAACACGCATTCCTTTTCCATCTTTTTGTTGAAATGATGTTCCATCTTTAGCATACTTGATTGAAGCACACATAATTCTTTTTGCAAATTCATTTCTTGTTTTACCATGCTACGACTGAGCGTTGTGAGTTCTTGCAGAATAGCGGTGAGAAGCTTGTGATTTTCACAGGC
>Ga0224511_10004536_pt1 | contig 10549 bp, 4 predicted proteins | sample SF_May12_sed_USG_2_FD_169988 | JGI IMG/M metagenome (GOLD analysis project Ga0224511, IMG submission 169988) | Sediment microbial communities from San Francisco Bay, California, United States - SF_May12_sed_USGS_8_1 | ecosystem: Environmental > Aquatic > Marine > Sediment | place: USA... | reverse complement strand
CGGTAGGGGGGGGGGGGGCGGCCCCCCCCCCCTGGATCCGCTAGTGATAATGGTGAACAACTGTTTAAGCTACTTGTTTACAGATGTAAGCTGCATAGTGCATATCACGATTGTGTATGTCTATTACATGGGGTTTAAACAATCACCACAAGGAAATGAAAAATGTAAAAAGCAATAATATATACTGTACATGGGTACATTTCTTGAACAACAAAAGTAAAAAACCAAATTTCTATACGCCGTTTTTGTTTTTTACATTTTTAAATTAACATGCAAACGTACCTTCTTTGTCTTATACTTAGGTAACAAAAGCGACCTGCTTAAAAACACCTCAAATAATGTACTCGTGAGTATATAATATAACGTTGAAACAGTTTACATAGTTTTCCACGATGTCAGGTCAAGGTATCCCAAAGCGTTCTAGTTACCCGGTGTTCAGGATGTTTAAATTTTCCATGAAAATAACTTCATGTTACAATGCATGTAATATTCTTATTAAATCAACGTTGCATTTTTACTTGTTCCTGGATAACGGTTTCCCACAAACAACGTTACGACAAGTTATTGGCGCTAGAAACGTTAAGAAACTGTAGAATTGCACACCAACATCATATACTGTCTAACCTCTGTAGAGCAACATCACGCGGCTACATAAATTTTGGTTGCTCTAGAGATTTGTTGTTCCTCGGAGGTAATTTTCAATGGTCAATGTGTCGCGCGGGGGAGATATTTATGCCGGTCGACAGAGGTAGCCGCTCGTTAGAGGTGCCGCTCTAGGAGGCTAGACAGTATTGTAGAAGAAAAAAGAACTATAGTTATCCAGTAGAGACGCATCGCGACATGGTCCATTCTATTTTCAAGATCAGCTTACAAGTACTTAGTTTGGCCGCCGAAGTTGCAAAACCTTACACATTATTTTATACTCACGCCAAACCAATGGATCTTTCCCTGACTCTCAGTCTTATACATAATCATTAATAACGGCACATTGTCCATTTTTATCCCGAGGATCAGAACTATGGTCAGCAGTTGACTATCTGGCCTACTTAAAGGCATTCCCCCATTGTATTACCTTTACTATGCACCGTTCCGCAAAATTTCAAACTCGGTCAATTTGCGGTAGATTTGCTTTGATCTTGTGAAGGGGTCTTTCTTTTGTGTATTCTAGGTCAGATTGTCACCTGACAATTTAATCCTACTCTATTGGATTAAAATTGACCATGTACTGTTATAAATGATAATGATTGACATTTGCGGAACGTTCCATTATCAGCGGTTCCCTTGGTAAATGAAAATGTAACTTTAAAATTTTGTTGAATTTAGTTAAAACCTAAACTAATGGCATTAGGCCGTTTGAATACAAAGTCACATATCCGACCACGACGTGTATGTAACAACACAAACACACTAAAGGTTGTAAACACCAATGATTTATTAGAATGATCAATATAATTATCAACAAATATCACTCAAACGTCCACATATACATCATAAATGGCCAGTAATTGGTGTTTACGACATGGTCATTTATAAGATTTAAAATTGAATTATATAATACAGTTTAATCCTTTTCTTTTTAGTTTCCTTATATATTTTTTGGTATAAATAGAAATGACACCATGTAAGCACATTCATACAAAATCATATCGCACAACGAGAACAGTCTATGATAGTGTCTACAAGTAGAGTCCCTCGGGTGAACCCTCGTTCTTCCGGTAAAGCACGTTTTCCTTGGCGTTCTTGAAGTCGTCATTTGTGACCTTCATCCGCCTTTCTCGCAGTGCAAGCAGACCCGCCTCTGTGCAGATGGCCTGAAATAAACACATTACAATAAAATATTATGTATAGAGAGTTCATGGGAAGAAGTTCATAATTTACAAATTTAATGCTTTATAAAAAGTGTTTGTCAATTACAAAACACAGAAAAGACACCTGACAGATGTCGACAGTTGTAAATGAATTAAGTAATAAAACAATGTTCAATAAAGTTCCAATAAATTGGTATGAAACTATTTTAAGCAAACACTCAACATATTCTACCAAATGTTTAAAATACTAGAAATGTGTCCATAGGACACGGATGCCCCCACTAAATGTGCTATGTTTTTATAAAAGGCCCATAACTCCGTCAAAATCTAGTGGATTTTAACCCAAATCAAACTCGACCTTTGTTTTGATATTATATATCAACATGCCTAATATGAATGGAATCGATGCAGTCTTTTAACGTATGACCATCCTAATGGATTCACATATTTGCAGCTAGGAAGAGATTTTATAAACCTTTTTTTATTTAAATATATGGCATTTAAGACGATCCACCGCACAACTTTTCTCAGTTTTTGGATTTTTGATTTTATAAACAAGATTGAAAATTTTCATTTTATTCATATTCAAGGGAGGTAATAAAATGTAAAATTACTTCCCTATAATTTTATTTAAGAAAATATAGGCAACTTGCATTTTAAAAAGATTTTTTGACGGTTTAAAAGTAAAAGCATAATATATATCACATTTTAATGAAAAAATCTTGTTTATTTTTTTGATAAAAAAAACAAATGTGTATCCTTCATAGTCCTTTAGGATGGTCATACCTTAAGTTTTTGAGCGGACACCAAATACTATTTTTACTATTTTTGTACTATGTTTTTATAAAAGGCCCATAACTCTGTCAAAAATTAGTGGATTGTAACCCAAATCGAACTCGATCTGTGTTTTGATATTATATATCAACATACTAAATTTGAATTGAATCGATGCAGTCTTTCAAAAGTTATTGAGCGGACACCAAATTTTGATAACGGACCCACGCACGCACAGACAGGGGTAACACTTAATGCCCCTCCACCATTCTTCAAATGGCGGGGGCATAAAAAATCACAAAGACTTCCAATAAAATACAAATTATACAATACTGTAAGACACATTGACATGTTCAACGTCATTGTACAATACATGTACAGCATTTTAGCCAGTTAACAAGCCTGACCTTGATGTCAGCGCCTGAGAGGTCATCCTTGGCCATAACGTAGTCCTCTATGTTGACATCCTCAGCCAAAGTCATGCGGTTCGTGTGGATGGTGAAGATACGTCGCTTCGTCTTTTCGTCTGGCAGGGGGAACTCAATCTTCCGGTCAATACGGCCTGGTCGGATTAGGGCAGGGTCCAAGGACTCAATTCTGTTGGTCGCCATGATCACCTGGTAAATTTAAAGAAGACGTACACAAAATTAATAGAAACTTCCTTTTTAACATCAGGGATGTAAAATTGTAAATGTAAAAAGTGTAAATGGTTGGTTCTTAAGAACACAATAAAAGACTAGAAATGTGTCCATAGGACACGGATGCCCCCGCTAAATGTGCTATGTTTTTATAAAAGGCCCATAACTCCGTCAAAAATTAGTGGATTGTAACCCAAATCGAACTTGACCTGTGTTTTGATATTATATATCATCATACTAAATTTGAATTTCAAAAATTCTATGATGTATTTGCAATTAATAAAAATTAAGAAATAATTTCAGTTTTGTTTTAAACAAAGTAAGGAAAAATGCTGCTGCTTTTTAAATTTAATACAGTAAAACATTGTAAGATTGTGTATTCATGAAACATTAATTGCAATTAAGACTGAGATTAAAAATTAAGTCCTATAAGTAAATTTGACAACCAAAAGATTTTTTTAAATAGGCAACAAAATTAAAACAATAGAATGTTCCAAAAGCTGCTTATACTGGATACCATATGTAGCTGACAATTTTGAACATTAGATACAATACTGACTAATCAACTAAACTTTATAGATTTCTAAATTGAAATTCCAATAATCTGCAAGAATCTGAATCAACACATTTCTTTTGCTAAATATAAACCGTTATATAAGTGTTAATAATTCTGGTCTGCTTAAAGTAAATGTCTTAAATAACATTTTAGCTTTTCATTCAAGTGTACTGTGTGTACTGAATATACAGCATTTGTACAACTCGCGTACTTATATTTTGTTTGAACAATATCACAATATCAAAAGAACAAGAGGTGGAACTTTTTTCGGTTTACCAAATATATAATATAATAGACATACACTTTATCTACACCAATATACCTGTCAAACAACATTTCATAGAACGAGTGATAAGCCATTATTTACACAATAATCCAAATATATTAGTATATCAAACATAGATGTAAATATAAAAAAAGTTGTACAATACAGGCATGCTTGAAACAGACAAGAACAATACAAATACATTTAATAGGCAAATTAGTATCTAAGAGCTTGAACAATCAATTGCTGCAAACCTGTAATAACTTCTATTTTACCAGGTAATTACATATTTATTACAAAATTCTTGGAAAACCAGGACGACCCACAGCAAAACAATAGTGCATTTGTGTCTTATCCTATGATATTTTCTTATGATGTTAGTCTTGTACAGCAACTTGTTTGTGATTCGCAGACTATTCAAACAAGAATTTATATTAATTGCTTTCTGTTGTGAAACAGTAATGTTTCAAAACCATACGTAATGGTTTCAAGCAGTTGACACACTGAACTGCATTTATGATTCCACTGCGTCGCTGTTGACAGTGTTGTCCGTTGCAGTCGGTTGAACACAGTTGTAGATATCAACACAGCTTTCTTGGTTCTTTCGTACAGCTTTGATTGTTTTTCTGAGGTTTGAAAGCCGTTCAGTTGTTCTATTTCTCCACTCCATCAACATATTGAAAATAAATTCTGAATCATCTTTACAATGGTCCTGTCGCATTTGTTCCATCCTGGCATTCTTTACCCCCAATTCAATGCCTAGACGCCAGATTTCGTTCATGTTCACAAGTTCTTTTGCGATTTTTGAGAGGTCCTCTTCAGTTGGCACTCTGTCAAACTCTTGATCTCTTTCGTCTTCAATAGCATCAAGTTGGTCTTTGTACCAGTATTGTAGAGCAATGTTTTTGTTTAAACTATGTTTATCTTCTTCTTTGTGGGCATTTTCGCAAGTGATTTCTTTATGGACTAAAAAGTCATTGACTCTGAAGAGACCTTCGTTGTGTTTTGTCAGCTTCTGACATTGTATGTACTCCTCATACGGGGTTGTTTTTGTCAAGTTCTTCGATCTTGGAAGAAGTCCGAGTATCGCCATCATGTTTGCATACAAAACGCGCCTACATCTTTGGCATTCTTCCGTATCAATAGCCCTATCATCGTTATACTGCGTTGACTGGAAAACCATTCTTGCATATATGATGTGATCATAGTACCAAAGACGTAGTTGGGACACTTTGTTTATTGTGAAAGCTCCAAATCCATTGTAAAGCATCATGGATTCCTTTGACTTGGCAAGTGCCCAGTGTCGCATGCATGCTACAAGAAGCCTGTGAAATGTAGCCGGGGGCATAAACTGGTCTTTAAAGACAAAGCAGAGTGTTTGTGTTTTGAACCCTATTTCCGGATTTGTCAGTTCTTCCATGTCGCAATCAGGTTTTGCTTGAAGCTGGCAAGGAACAACGTAAAAATCCTGACGCTCTAGTGGTTTTTGGCGATCGTGTGTTCGTACACTCGGATCAATAAAGCTTGTGTCTTCTGCTGTACAATCTGTATCTTCTGGGAAGTCCTCTGGACAAACTGGTTTTGCCATTACATTGAGGTGTTCCATATACTTAACCACCATTTCTTGCTGCCAATCAAGTTTGTAGCTTGAATGCTCAAAGATGTTCTGTAACAATTTTTTGCTGAGTGTAGCACATTTCTTGTACTCATTCCATTCATTTAAAAGTACTGGTGGAATATGCTCATCTCTGTGGTTGATAAAGCACTTGAAAGCTTCAATAATCCATTGCGGGGACAAAATCACATGGTTTTTCAGTTCTTCTGTGTCGAAGTGAAGAATGTTGCCAAACAAGTGCTGCACTTCTAAGTAGAATCGAATATCTTTGTCAGTTTGAAGTGGGGCAGGAATTTCCGAATCCATCTGTTTCACTTCTTTAAAAGTGATAATTTCCGTTCCAGAAGCCCGGGCCTTATCAAACTCCTTTTCTAGTTGTATCCATTTCACTGGATGTTTTTCATTCCAATATGACTGTTCTTCAGCTAGCCTTCTTACTTCTTTCCTGATGTTTTCATATTCAGAGTCATTCTCATTTAGATTGTTAATAAGAAACTTTTTCCGACTGATGTGCTTCAAGATATCCTTATTCTTCAGAAAGGGGTCTAGAGCTTGGTTGAAGAATTTGACCATCTCTTGTTTTTTCTCATCTTCAGTCCAATTTGGGTTCATTTTGTCTTTGTGTGTCCCAATCAGGATGATTGTTGGTTTTATTTCTGTTTCCTGATCATGTATTGAGCTATACATATGGATGGAATTGATCCAAAACTTAAAAGCTTCAAGACAAGTGAAATCCTTATGCTCTATTCCCGACTGTGCTGCACTGTCAGTAATCGGCGAGTTTAAATCTTTTGTCATGTCCATCAGCAAAAGATAAATAGATCGTTTGTTTAGGAAAAAGTGATGTGTTGAATAGTATAAATTTTGACCCGCAAAATCCCAAACTGAAACAAAAGGTTTGTTGTCAGCTGGACCATCAGGCTCATCAGGTTCTTCCCCTATTACTTCGACAGGCCTAGAAGGCATAGAATGTCTTTCAAAGGAAGGTGGTGGTTGAGAGGTTTCTTCTGCTGCCATGTATTCCCTCAATTTTACTTCCCCCTGATGAAGAGGCGGGGGCTGTACAACAACATATTCCGTTTCCACGGGTTCCGGTATTGGAGTTTCTATTGGTTGAATGTTTTCAACAGGAACATCTCTTACACTTACAGTCTGTATAACGTGTGGTTCGTTAGCTATTTGTTCCAAGACCTTTCTCATTTTCCTTTTCCTCATGTTTGGTTTCATTTTGTTCCATTTGTTGCTATCATCTATCTGACACAGGTGGACTTCAATGCCTTCTGTACTCGCAATACGTTGTCGGTCTACCTCGTGTGTTTGAGTATCAGCAGCTCTTTCAATTAGGTTACTGACTAGAGTTGTTTTGCCAACTGCAAACATGCCAACAACCATGAGACGTATCCTCTGGTTTTCCTTTTCTCCCGACTGCAATGCACTGTAGAACATTTTAATTTTATCATCGCTTAGGCCCTTAACTTCTTGTGGAAGACACTCATCTTCAGAGTCGTCTTCGTCTTCTTTTTTAATATCTAGTGTTTCAAATACTTTCTCTCTTACTTCTGTGTGATTTCTAAGATATAATGCAAACTTTACTACATGTTTTTGTTCTTCTATATTTAACGACCTCTTTAATGTGGAGTCGTTAACGAAAAGTTTTAAAGCGTCCGAAACAACTGAAGATGTTTGGTTGGTACACACTTCTCTGAAAAGGTCATTAATTATATTTTGCTGATGTCTTTCAAGTTTGTCGCGGATAGTTCTAATCTTGCCAATCTCACCCGAAAAGGGGTCCAGCTCGCCCTTCCCATTAGTGGCCATTGTGAAAGCTCAACTGTACCTGCCTGAAAATACAGAAAGACTAGAAAAAAAATCATACAACAAACCCCATTTAAATAAAAAATGAATGGGTGTTTTCTTTGTCGCCCTACTACGAGTAGTAGGATACTTGTCAGAATGGGTGTTTTCTGTGTCGCCCTACTACGAGTAGTAGGATACTTGTCAGAAAACAATACAGTTAACAAAATCCAAGTGCAAAAAAAATGGTAGCAGAAGAGAGCAGTACTGAAGGGCTTATCCATATAAACTGCAGTGAAAGTTTGGCTCTCTTGGCAAAGCTCAACTAGAGTTCACCATTAAGTAATCCCTTTATCTTGTGTTTAATTTACATGCACATAATATTTGCATGTTTATGATGAGAACATTTAATTGTAATAATAATGTTTCCAGGTGACTACGCTAAGAAGCGCTTGTCATAGAATTGACAACACTTGACCTCCCAGTGCGCCATTGCGCTTGTGTGCGGATAAAGCTATTTTTTTACATATATCAAGGCCTATAACTTTGTCAATTTATAGTGAATGCGTGTCCAAACACCTAGGTTCACATGGTCATATACCCACAAGTACATTTATTTTTAATCAATCGGAGACAATAACTCTGTCAATATAATATATTTGTGATGAATGTACGTGCACTACACTGGCGTGTTAGTTCACATGCCAACACGCATACATATAATGTTTCACGGTTCCATTAGTCATAGAATTAGAGATATGCGCGGCTCATGTCCAAAAGCTCTGTTCGATCAATCAGGGCAATAACTCTGTGAACGTGCGTAAAATTATACAGATTACATAAGTTCACATGCCTTATAAATGATCATTGCGCGACACAAGTCCGAAAAGTTTTTTTTGATAATTTATGAACTAGGACTAACAACTCTGTCAATCTCTTTTAAGTGTGCGTCAAAAACAACATGGTGTACAAATTTTCACGCCCACATGTTTTCCTAGAAAGTATTAAGCTCTTGCTACATTGTATCATAGATTTGGAGATGGCCGCGACAAAAGTCCAAAAAAGCTTTTTTCGGTTAATCACGGACAATAACTCTTTAGTAAGTGTATTGACATTTCTCAAAATCTACGTTTTTAACAATCATTGATACATACAGTCATTCGTATGTGAAGTTTTATGAAAGTTTATGAAAGCGCGCTGACAGGTTTTCAAAACGCTGTACAAACGCTGTGGCATCGCCGTTTGGTGTGACAGGGGCTTAAGGAATTTAAATTGGTGTGAATTTACCCCATACACTTTAAACATCAATAACAATATAACTATTTGTTTTTAAGCAGATAAGTTAGCATTTTTGACTTCCCAGACATGAATTTAGTTATGTGAACAAGAGGTCGCTCACCTGATGAAAAGATCAAGGGTCACAGTGGAGCAATTTACAGAGTACCACTAATGAAGCTATATACCAAATATGAAAGCTCTGTAGTTTTTGAATTTTTGAAAGTTGCATTTTAAAAACCTATTTTTTGACCCTGAGACCTACTTATGCAACAAATCAGAACTATTTGAACAAGCTTGGTACAGGACCACCCAGGGACCATTCCTGTTGAGTTTGGTTAAATTCCCATCAGCGGTTCAAGATAAGAATTCATTTTTCAGTTTTCCTAATATAATTAAATGTAAAATTGTGACCCCGGGCGGGGTCAATTTTGACCCGATGAGCATAATTTGAACAACTTTGGTAGAGGACCTCTAGATGATGCTATATACCAAATGTGAAAGCTCTGGGCCTTGTGGTTTCAGACAAAAAGATTTTTGAAAATAGCATACGTTGGTAGAAGAACACCTATGGATCATTCCTGTGAAGTTTGTTCAAAATCCAATGAGCGGTTTCAGAGGAGAAGATGTTTAAGTAAAGCAGTTGACTGACGACGCACGACGGACGACGGACAAAGACGGGTCACAATAGCTCACCTTGAGCACTTTGTGCTCATGTGAGCTAAAAATATAAAGAAAAAACAGAGACATGAATGCCTACCCCTAAAATGGGACCCCTCCATTGACGCTTGTGACATTGACCTTTAACCACGGGAGCTTTATCAATCTAGACCTAGCCCTTAATATCTGTATCTTAATAAAGAAAAGGATAAGCAGATTAACTAATTAAGACATGAAATATGGAGAAATGTATGTGACAAAACTTTTATGTGATCCTAAACCAATATACAATTAATTTCCAATTAGCACATTATCACCTTTTGGTCATAAGAACAGTCATATTACATATGGGCTGTCTTCTTTTAATGGTGGATGTTTACTTTATCAACCACCATGCCAAATCATGAGACAACTGCCAAATTGTTATGGGAGCAGAAAGAAATATTGTTTTTAAATTGAAAACTTATGAGAAAATGTACAAAATTAAAGGGATAAAACCGAGGGTGATTATTTTCAAGGGTATATATGATTTTGGAAATGCACACACCTCTATTCTTTCAATTTACTATAAGTTATAGAAACTGTGTCTTATTGATGTATTAATAAACAAGAAGCTGGGCAGGGCACACATTTCATTTTGTCGACATGCCATTGACATAATAATGCATTTTATAATGCTGCCGAATTAAGGAAGTGCCGGAAACTGGTGGTCTGGGGATTCAATTAGAAATTTAATCGTTTAGCGACCAGGATTAGATCATGCAAATGGCAGAATAGTTATTTTTGAAGGTTTTGGACATATTTTACGTGTAAGTCGTATATACATTTGTTCTTTTTAAAATCAACTGCGAGCGAAGTAAGAACATTTAGCATTTAGGGCGTTACACAATCATAGTTCCATGGCCGTTAAGGGGCACTCTATGTGCACCCTCCCTGGATCCGCTAGTATTGCATATCAGATATTGTTTATCCGAAATGAATTAAATAATCAAAGAACTTTCTGTTCTGGTTCATTTGGTAATATGACCATGCAATGCTTGTACATGTTAGGTACACGATTCTTGAGTAAATCAACATGTACGAACAGGGCGCCAGTTGGAAAAATCAAACACAATGCTGTTATCGAACTTGATGCTGAGCCAGTAAGTTATGTAATGCTGGTGT
>Ga0224511_10004535_pt1 | contig 10550 bp, 10 predicted proteins | sample SF_May12_sed_USG_2_FD_169988 | JGI IMG/M metagenome (GOLD analysis project Ga0224511, IMG submission 169988) | Sediment microbial communities from San Francisco Bay, California, United States - SF_May12_sed_USGS_8_1 | ecosystem: Environmental > Aquatic > Marine > Sediment | place: USA... | reverse complement strand
CTATCCCCTATGTCACTGCCTATCCCCTATGTCACTGCCTATCCCCTATGTCACTGCCTATCCCCTATGTCACTGCCTATCCCCTATGTCACTGCCTATCCAAGTTAAGAGCAAGTAAATGGTGATCCGCAAAAGGTTTTCGGAGACCAGAAAATTACTTCGACCATATGAATTAATGCACCGAGGAAAAGATAAACTTTATCATTGAGTAGAATACTGCTAAGTGATATGCGGCTTTTATTTAGTGTTCAACACATATTTTCCCTTTCGCACCAATTCAGTGTATTTGGGTGACGCCATGTCACGCAAATTAAACCCATCATAGAGGCCTTTTTATTCAACTCGCGAGGACTATGTTGGCTTATCCAAACATGCCTATTGCATTGGCCAGAAAGAATCAGAGACTTACTTATAGTGTCTCGACATTCATTGTCATCTACACAGGTTGTACCATTCACTCGACCGTCTCCATGATAACCGGATTCACATTGACAGCTGTAGCTTCCTCCAATGTTTTTACACGATGCCAGAGACACGCACGGATAATCAGCGGGGTTATCTGGTGAGCATTCATTGATATCTACAAACAAGAAACTTATTGTTTGTGGTTAAATGGTTTTTTGCATGGTAGGAACAGCCATATTGTATTACAACCAGACGCTTACGAACCGAGACTCCAACCATGAGCCTAAATTGCAAAGTTCACTCCCATTCCTAATACAGCTAAGCTTTTATGTAAAACAGAGGTAGACAAAACTAGTTCGCCAACCTGCACATTGTTTTCCGTCTCCTGCATAACCATCAAAGCATGTACACGTGTAGCTGCCTGTAGTATCTTTGCAAGCAGCCAGTTTGGAGCAGGGTCGTTGGGTGATGCATTCATCCTCATTGACACAGTTTCGAGCACCATCGCTGACATAACCAACTTCACACTGACAGTAGAATGAACCCGCTGTGTTCACACACTACAAGAAACATTCATGTGTGTCACAGAGGGATAGCTAATGGTTATCACCCCTTCGAAGGAAACGTAATGTAGTTAGTTTCTGAGAAGGGGTCTAGTTCTACAGGGGTGCCAAAACCAGCCCATGCTAAGCCTTTTGCAAGACGTACCTGGCTACAGCGGCACGTGCCCCAATGTCCGATGTGCGAAGTCGCTGGGAAAACGGATTACGCTGCCCCTGGGGCTGCACGCGAGTGGGTAGATCCCGCGCATCACGGCGTTAAGTTGGTGTGCCGTTAGTGCCTGCTTGCTCGAAGTAGGTCCAACACCAGTGTGAGCCAGTCAGCGGTTGTTGCGATGTCCACGTGAAAAATTCTTCGCGAGCGCTGAATTTGCAAATTCAGCCAGCGGCCTTCACCGCTAGAGGTCGTTGATAGCTGTGGGAATGCAGCACCGTTGCTACTGATAGCCGATGGTAACAACAGTCTGAGTTAGAGGTCAAGGACCAGAACCAAGTGGCTAAAGCCCGCGGGCTCAAGCAAAGGCCACACGTGCGCCGTTTGCCATTTCCGACTGTTCGTTTTCATAGCGTTTCGCTTTGCGTGTTAGTTTGTGCTGGCCCTGTAGTTTCCTTCGAAGGGGTGCTCTCTTGCCATACACTGCCAATGGTGCCCACTGTTCATTGTGGGAGTAATTGCTTGCGATAGGCGATGCTGGCATGGCTGGTAATAGAAATGATAGTGGTATTCTAGCTTTATGGCTACTACTATCCAGTTGGTAGGAGCTGACAGGTTTTCTTACATGGACATAAGGTGATCTACTCAGGCTTTATAGATGACCATTGCCATAAAGTTATCCTCTAGAGGTTAACTCTATGGCTATAACTTTCTACTGCTCTGGTATAAAAGCTTCACACCTTGAGTGATCTAGCAGTCATCTCAATTCAGGTCTCCAGCACACATTTATAAATGTAACATGCTCAATATTTCCAACACAGTTTAAAAGACAACACCTTATGAATGCGATATGAAGTTTGTGAAGTTGACTTTCCATACACTGTACCTTTGCGTTGGTGCCACAGGGAGAGGGAGAGGTTGAACACTCGTCTTTATCAACTGAGCATTGTTCACCCTTCCATCCAGCAGCGCAGTTGATACAGCCAAACTCAGGATCACATGTCCTCGCACGATCACCACAGGAGCAACGTAATCCACAACTCGGGCCATACTCTCCCAAGTTACATGCTGCAATGAATCAATCACAGTATACACATGAAGTTCACGCTCCTACCCGGCAGTATAATGGTACCCCCATCATCTTAGTAAATTTACAAGTTGGCTGTTTAAGGTGATAAAATTTTAAGTCAAGGGACACCACTGTTCAAAACTTTTCCTTCATGCGGTAACTCTCGTTGCCACTTGTCAATTCAGGACTTTTCAGGTTTCTAACACTACAACGCTATATCTTATTAGTTGATCGAACAATGAGCTTCTTTGCTTTAATTTCGGCTGAGCGGGACAAAAGCTCGGTTCAAGTTCTACTCATGCCGAGCTCCCATTGTAACTATGAACTCCTCATATGATTCCCAACTCCTGTCACTCTTGAACTTTTTAATGCTTAGGAGACCTATTGAATGCTATGGCAAACTGTCCGAATAATTAAAAAAACACATTGACTTACATTCACAAGCGTCATACTTCTTGTCAAGAGGCTTGTATCCAACTTCAGGGCAGTAGCAGGAATAGCTTTCCGACGTGTCATTGCATAGAGCCCCACTGGTTGTATCACAAACCGTAGTTGAGATATTCAAGCATTCATTTATACCTAAAATACAGAATATGCAGTGTATCTACACGAGAACAAGCTGGTATAAACCGCATTGTTTCTGAGTATGACCTGTGACTGATAATGTATAAATGAGTTGTCTCGAGGACCATTTTAAAAACTAGGCTTTGCCTTACTACTATACTTAATGCTGTGAGGTCAAAACATTATCTTGATATATTTGTAAAGAAGACTTCCATAAAGGTGGTCAAACAAAAATAAATGAATGAAATAAAATAGTCCCATCCTATGAAGCAATCATCCCCGCAGTGGCAAAAGACCTAAACAAAAGCTCAGATGCCCAGACATACCTTCGCAGGTAACGTTATCATTACTCAGCTGTCTTCCTCTTGGACAGAGACACACGGGACCATTATCTCCATTTTTGCACCCATACGAGCAGTTGAGACTCGAGCATAACACTTGTGTAGCAGAGTCTTGGCTGCATTTCTTGCCATACACAGGATCCAGTGTGTAACCGGTTTCACAGGCACATGTGTAGCTACCGGCTGTATTGTTACAGAGCTGCTCGCAATCATCAAGCCCATCAACGCATTCATCCACATCTTCACATACAGTCTTTGAGTTGACAACCTACAGGAATAATAACAGGTTCTATGTGTGTGTGCTTCTATGAGACAAGCTCCAAATTTATTCTTCTCTAATGCTTATTCGTTGGATCAGTGGCATAGGTCATTGCTTGGATGTTCTTGTAATATTGAATTAAAGGGGTTATGACACGGTCGATTGTCGACGCACTTTCGGAGTTGTGTTCCCCATTCTTAAAGGGAGGCAACTCTGCATTCATTGCAGCGATAGCGAGTGGTCTTTTTCCACAAACCAAATATCGGTCACTCGAATAACTATGGCCCAAATAGCCTAAATTGAAATAATTTATTTTTTATTTTTATTAGTGATCTTCACCCCCCCCCTTTAGCATCGAGTAGAATTTAAATTTGAACGTAAGATCAGAGAAAACTTAAATTATACGAAGTGCTTTGCCGGTTTTCCCTAGCCCTAATTAGAGGCCGTTGCATTTGGGCTTCTATAATTGTGTAATAATGGCACTAACGCTCATTGAAAGAGGTGAAAAACTGCGTTCTGCAACCCTATTTCTATATTTTTGTTGCACATTTTCTCTATTCAGACTTGTGTAACTACAAGTCTAGTGTACACATGCAAACGCATTTGTCAAACATCGGGGTGTAAGCCGAAAAATCAATGCAAACACCAACAGCTCTGTGTTAATTTCCTATCTTGAGGCCAATTCTGGTGCGTCGACGATATGAAAAGTACGTCAGCGAGGGCTCTAAGTATCCACATTGGATAGGGCTATATCTAAGCTTTCATTTGAACTGGGTATTGGGCCCATTTGTTCATGGTAGGCTTCAGAATCTACAAACAAATGAAGTATTTTTTGCCCATGTCATACTCATAACCCCTTTAAAGTCTGCCTTTGCACTGCAACAAAATAGTAAGGCACACATGTGATACATTCGCTGTGTCTATTTTCGAACTAAATAACATTTTTAAGAGGCATTCGCTGACAACAACTTGGGGCTCAAATTTCTATATATCCATCCAGAGCATGAGGATAAAAGCAAGATCTTATGAGAAGGCCGATTTTCCGATAAATATAAGGACACCCAACAGATACATTTTACCATGATCCCTGACCCCGAAAAATGTTACCAAACCATAAACCTCTAATACAATAATTAGATAATATTTTTGGATTCAAGATATCTGGAAGAGTTTTAACTCTGTTCCTGAATTTTTTAGCTGTCACTGGGAACTACACCCGTTCAACGGTTTAATGCAATTCATCTTTACCTTGATAAATCCAGGGTGGCAGTTGCAGGCGAAGCTGCCTTGACTGTTCTGGCATCGGGCGTTAACGCACTGGTTGTCAAAGAGACACTCATTAATATCTAAAACAAAGTCGAGTTAACATTATTGTTATACAATTAGCTGCTGCATTAGCTGAGATATGCTGAATGCACGTGTGATATAAAGCAATAATTTATGACTGGCTGTATTCCAGTGAGTCTCTCTGTTCATCCAACAGAGAATGGCTACCCGGCTCACTTTAAAGCTATGAAAAGGGGAGCAGCACCGCACCTCAGTTACACCATTGCTGGTACAAGTTGGCACTCTAAAGACGCTTTTTCACTCTATCGGGCGTCCGGTCCGCCTCGGACAGGACGCTCGAGACGGACGTCTTCCCCCAAAAATGGAGTGAAAAAGCGTCGTCGGGTCCGCCTCGGATGCTCTCTCGGACGTCCGACCATTTGTCTCCCAGAGACAAAATGAGTACGACGTCCGACTCATCAACCAATCAAATGGTCTTCCACGAAGTACCTAACAATGTTCACTCATTTCCGGTCTCATGCTTGGATCATTGGAAAGGGAAATTGTTTGATTTCGCGACAATATTCACTCAACTAACAGCTCGAAGTTGCACTGGACAGAGAGGCAACCAGTAGTGAAAGAATTGGATTGCGAATTGACTTTCTTTTGAAGTTATGAACAAAGAATGGTTGTCATTCTCGGAAACACCGGCTCGGCCCCATTGATTGGTTCCAAAGTTATCCGGGATCGCGCATCCGACGGATCTGTTTGGAGTGAAAAGGGGCCTCGGATACGTCCTACGCCCGAGCCAGACTAGGCCTGCGTCCGGTCCGAGGCGGACCGGACGCCCGAATGGAGTGAAAAAGCACCTTAACAGCCATTTCCCCACATGGTCATGCTAAAGGATAACCTTTACTTTATAGTGACCTATGTTGCAATGAGATGAAGCAATAATTTATGACTGACATGTATTCCAGTCAATAAATGAAGATCGGTATACGAGTAGCATATATACCACTTGTATACCGATTTTCAATAGAGCGGGATGACTCACCAAGACAGTCAGCTTGTAGAGTTCCGTTTAGCACGGTTCGGTTGTAGCCTGTTGGACATTCAGTTATGTTACAGCTATACATAATTCCATCGGCTTCATTATATTGTATAGCTGGTACATCTACACACTCTCCAACCTGACATGGCTGATCCAGACATCCATCTTCATCCTCCGAACAATCCTGGCCTAAATAAAAGTGGTGTGGCTGTTATCCCGCCTTAAATAAATCAGTGTGGTTGTTATCCCGTCCTAAATAAATGCAGTGTGGCTGTCATTCCGGCCCAAATGAAAGCGTGTGGCGGTTATCATGGCCGAAAAGAAAGTGACAAGACCTAAAGGAAAGCAGTGTGGCTGTCTTCCCTTAGTCAGTTTTACCATACTATGGTGATCAGTGATCACAGTGGTTGGGAAAGGCTATGATGTTTTGCTGATAAAGCGGGTGCAATTTATATTACTGTTTTGACTCCATTGAAGTGACCAGTGGCCATTCCAGTGCATTTTTCCATTCAATAATTAAAATTCAAACAAACTGGTCATGCTAAACTGACTAAAATAGGCAGACTTCTATAAAGATAACATACCAGGAGGTTGTGATTGAATAGGGATTGCATTTACCTGTGTAGCCCGGTTCACAGTTACACACAACCAATGAAAAAAGTGGACTGAGTGCTCCATTCGCGGCCAACTGACCAAAGTCCGCGTAACCATGAATACACTTCGGACTGAGGCGGATTTGGACATCGAATATAGATGAAACGGCTGGATTCTCCAAGTCATCGGCTTGTGCCACCAATCTAAAAGAATCCAGATGATACCCATACAGAACTAATATTCTGCTTTCATACCTGGGACCATAGTGGCCTTCATAGTGCTATCCACATAAATTAAAACCATCCTTGACAAATGTCAGGCATATGTTATAAAAATTTGAGACTTTCACCCAACATTTCTCAAAGTAGGTCATTAGGAATGCACTAAGCTAGAATGGCTAATTACGTGTAATGTTGTATGGTGAAGCAAAGTTGGGATACTGATTGGTCCATCTCACCTATTATTATGTCACACAGGAACCATTCTACTATCAGAACAATTGTCAAGACTATTTTTTTGCATGATGTCTTCACGGTTATGGTGAAGCTTTTGGGTTAGATTCTTGTTTTCACCAGTTACGAACCACGAGCTGGACCAGCATGGAGGACCACGAGCTGGACCAGCATGGAGGACCACGAGCGGGTATCAATGCTCAACCTCACAGTTAGGCTCGTTTTCGTTTTAGCTAAGAATAATGTGAAGAGGCCAAACTGACAACGGAGCCTGCCATCACCGGCATTTGGACCAAGGTTCTCACAGTTGTAGCCCCAGTGCTCTACCATGGAGCTATCCTGCTATCCCTACACACTCATGTTACAATCGTATGATGGATTATACTCACTGCAGCGAGATTTCACTGGTATTAACAGGTGTCCACCTGAATATATAGTTGATATTATCGTCTGTAGTGAGAGTAGAGCCTGGGGGTTTGGTGACTGCATAGATTTTAGCGGCACCAGTGTAGTTATATGTATACATAACCGAACCAATCGATTGTCCAATAGTTGCATTTATACTGGTTAAGCCCTCTATGTAAGGGGGATGACTTCCTGAAAAAGTTAATTCAAAATTAGTGATTTTTATCTACCACTCACCAAATGCTTCCGCAGATAATGAAAGAGAAACTGGACTGATAATGTACTTCTCAAGCTTTAATGCTGATTGAGCCCAACCTGAAACTGGTTATTGCATCAAACATTAGAAAAATGTCACACATCTTATTACTTCTGGAGTCTGATCATAGTTACCAAGTGTTTTGGCCTTGCTATCCACTTCGCCTTGCACCAGCATGGTGTATTCTCCTAGAGCTGTGTTGTTCGTCATGGCAACATCAAATATGCAGGCCAATTCTCCGTTACAGAGTGCAGTCAGGGTGCTGTTAGTAGGGAAGTCAAACAGTGGCATGAAGTCTTTGTTTGTATATGTGAGCGTGTTCCAGTTACTTCGGTACCAAAACACAGATTCATTTTGCCAAAGACGCCCTGAAAGAAAGGATGTGCTGATTGATGATGCGCCATGCTGCAGAAGACAGGTTTCTCATGGCAGTTATTATTATTATCATGTTCTGAATGGCCCAGGACAGTACAGAGGTGATTTCTCAGTACCGTTTTTCGGAAGTTTAGGGGCAAGTCAACCTAAGTAATGTTGTACACATCAACAGTCCAAAAGCTGGTTGCTATCTTTTATAACTGCAGTCCTTTAAATAGAGTAGACCCATATGCTATATATAATATAGGATAGACACAGTACAAATGATTGAGATTTGCCTATTTTTACTAACATGATTCTCCGAATTGATTGTGGATGATCTGAAGGGTACAGTTGTTGAAGCTAGGGCCTAAGATGCATGGAATGGTGCCATCGCGAGCTGTGAGGTCGTTTCTTGGGTCACCGTCGAAACGTCCATACAGTCCATCGATTTTGCCCTTCATAGAGTCCGGTATAAAGCTTTGTATACTGAGAATGGTCAGTGACAAAGAGTAACGGAAGTTAAATCCTACAGAAAAAAATGAAACAGTCAAAATACACCAGCTTCAAGTTAACAAATGAACAGCATTTTGTGCTCAGATAGACGGATTGGCTCATGATATAAAAGCCTTATTCCTAGAAGGTAATAAGTTTCTATTGTAGCAACTCATGTCAACTGACCGAATTGTTTGCTTAGTATGAAAACACTATTTATTAGCCAGTCACGCTAAAAACCTGCGGCACAGACAACAATGGTGTCGATCCAAAATCTATCAAGGTGCGTTTTTCATTGTATGCCATGTTTCCTCTATACACACCTTGTTTCTGTTGACACTATTCATAATATCAGATACGGAATTCTTGAAAGTGCTGCACACATCGGATAGCCTCTTAAAACGAATTATCGAACTCACCCGAGTTGAATGCAACACTGATGCTGGAGTTGTATTTCTTTATTACGCCGCCTTGAAATGGTAGAAGCATTGTCTCCACATTAACGTCCAGCCGGTTCCCCACTGATTCTGAATCGATGTAAACTTCAAAATCTACAACAGTCCAGAAGGCATCCCATCAATGTATTACAAATACTGTTGGTAGATGCAAACTAGACTAAACATAAAATAAGCAGCCTAGCCTGCATGATTCCTTTTAGTTTTTATACCGGTTCGGTTATTGTTGATTTCTAGCGTGATAGCCGAACTGTTGTCGAGATGACTCTTCATGGCAAAGGCTTGGAACTGAGTGGCGAGAACGGGTGCATCGCTTTCGCTTAATGCTTGGACAGTTCGCCCCTGCATGCAGAACTCATCAGATTTTATCATCCAAAACTCTCCTATCGGGTTATATGTATAAAGTTCTCCATCCAATGTGTAGATATGAGGGTCTCCAAAACCACTGGCTGCAAATAAAACCTGATAGTTATTTGAAAATCGCAATAAAATTCAGGGCTTTTCAGATACCAATCATTCATGTAATTATGATAGGGATGGCAGGATAGCTTGGTGGTAGAGTGCTGGGCTCGCAACCATGAGAACCTGGCTTCAAGTCCTGGGAGTATGATCTTCTCACTTGAATCCTAGCCCAAAACAAAAACAAGCTTCATTAGGAGCTGGACCCGTTGATACTGACCCCCTCGTGGTGCTCCATGTTACGCTATAATCTCACCATAACTTTGAAGTCATATGAAAACATAACCTAATGATTATGACATGTGACTGCTGGAAGCTTACCGATCTTTTGAGGCACATATTCTGTGCATTTATCCACTGGTCTGAATTCTCTGTATAGTTCACAGTAGTCTGATTTGAAGCAGCAGTTGATATAAGGAGCTTTATCATACGCTTCATAGAGTGTTGGGGATTGAATAGGACTGTACTGCATGGCATACCCTCCGTATCGTGGGTCAGTAATAAGTGCATCTACAGCTGGACCTTGAATCTCATAACAGCAGCGCTAAAATCAAAGAGAGTGGCTGAAGCGGTAGCTTAGCGGATAGCCATCCCCCGTGCGGACAGGCGGGCGGATCTGAGGTCAAAGTTCAGCGCAAAATATTTTGTAAAATCTGATCAGAGCAAAGAAGGCTCAGCCCCTGTACACTGATGATAAAGAAAGAACTCAGCTAATCCTAGATATTAAACTGCTAAAATCTGGAAAAATGTTGGCGGCTACTGAACAGGAAACTAATTACCTGGATTCACCCTAGCAGCTTCTCAAACCGATAAGATATTTTTGTTTGGTAAAGATGAAGCTAGACCAACGCTAAAAATATCTGGAGTGATAAATTCTAGCTTCATAAATGAATACTGATTGTCCACAAAAAACATAAAGAGACCTAATAACGGCCTTAGCCTAACCTGGTAGAGCTGTGTTGTACTGTCTCTGGTAAGGCTGTAGGCGCATTTGGTATTGGTATCAATGATGAATCGTTCATCTATTTCGGCTGTCTGATAATTACATGGGCACGGGTGTGATGAACCTAATTCAAATGAAGCTGGAAACAGGCTCGCTGAGAAAGTTTGGTATGCATACCAATCCAGACAGGCTTTCTCATAAACGTTAACAGCGCCTCGGTTTGCGACTTCAAATACCCAGCGACCCTCCACATCTACAACAGTAAACTACAGTACATTTCAATCATCATATTCCTAATACTGATATCCGCATACCATACCACACCATACCATCCGTATGTACCATGTATCTATAGGTGCCTATAAATGTATCTGGAAATGTATTGGGGTTGAATGGAAGGCTTTTGCTTATCTTACCAGTGTTTGATGGAAGACTATCCAATCTTGCCATAGATTCGTGACTCGAACC
>Ga0224511_10004534_pt1 | contig 10550 bp, 8 predicted proteins | sample SF_May12_sed_USG_2_FD_169988 | JGI IMG/M metagenome (GOLD analysis project Ga0224511, IMG submission 169988) | Sediment microbial communities from San Francisco Bay, California, United States - SF_May12_sed_USGS_8_1 | ecosystem: Environmental > Aquatic > Marine > Sediment | place: USA... | reverse complement strand
TAAGTTGGTTTTAAATTTGTTTCATGAAAGTAACAGAAAAAAACATCGATATTTCATATAAATTTTAACAGCGATACTTTTTAAAATACTGTATGGAAGGTAAGGGAGGCAATCCTGCGAGGGGCTCCCAATGGGGTTGAAAGTAGTACTTGCATCGGACAAACAGTGACTGATACGGGTTTTATCAGTCACTGTTTCAAACAGTGAAATACCGTTTTTATTTCACTGATATTTCTCTATAAACTACCGGAAAGCATATAATAAAACATGTTTTTACAACAGACGTAAGGTTTTGTAAATGAAGATAGATAATCTATGTCTTTATTAAACACAAATACACTGCAATTATGTTGTTAATTATTTAGGTGTTTACTTACATTGCCAATAAAATATGGGTGGCCATTTGGACATCCTAAAATGCATAATACATCTTTCAAAAATCATAGAAACACATCATGTGCTCACATAAATAATAACGAACAATTAAAATATCTCTTTCAACATAACTGGATCAAAAGAAAGGGTTTGGCTTTTACAGGTTTACGAGTGAACATCTTTTAAATCAGAAGTATAAAGGTTATAAAACACAATGTATACAATTTATGTTCCAACATACGATAAAATACAGGATTATCTCCGGTTTGATGACGAGCGGCGAGCAAGGCTTCTTTGATGTCTTCTAAATCGTCCTGGGGCATTGTGGGTAAAAACATACCCTGCAGATATCAAAACGAAAAGCCTTGAAATCTTGTTCATTTTTATGCAAACTAGCTATAGTGTTTATTATACATTATGCAACAATTTATTTTAAAAATGGATGACGACCGTGGAGTAAAGTTTGATTTTGTTATTGAATTGACCAACAATGAAATCATTAAATAGTGTACATACACACAAATACACACACAAACACATGTTGTTGTTTCATTACATACATTGACATTCTGAGCTTCCACAAGAGCTAAGAGTGGTGTCAACAGCGTTCTGTTCCCTGCCACCTTCTTCATCACACACATAAAGTGGGTCACGAGGCACTGTAGACTGGACGTCAGCATGTCAGTACCATCAGTGACTATCATCTGTGGCTGGGGTTTCATTTGGTTGACAACCATTGCTTGCAGAAACTCCTGAAATAATCATCATAATTACATATTGTAAAATTAATAATGCAATTCTTCAAATGTTAAACACTCATTACAACGACACTCAATATAATGACAAAATCATTATACCGACATTTTGTAGGGAACGAATCGTCTGCAACTGAATTATCATTCAATAGAATGACAAATTCGTATTCCGACTCCGACACTAGATTTTTGCACCCTTATGAAGATATAAAGAACAAAGTTAATTCGATACAATGACACAACGGGAAGAATCAATAACTAGATTAGTTTGAATCGACACACCCCTCAGGTAATTTACATTTGCATGGTCATAGCACTTCACACATCTGCAGTGCACATTTATTTATCACACAATTGACATCAGGCATACATTAAAAGCTGTATAATTAACTACTTTTAAATGAATTTGGATGTCTACCTTTAACCTACACACGTGTCTTATTTTAACAATCTGCTATGTTTTGAGATGATTAAGTTTAAGAACATCATCATTCCAACATGTTTTATAATGCTTTAACTTTTATAATGTTTTAAAATGTCATTTGTGCTATTATATTGTTTTATTTTAGTAACAATATAATGTAAAGTAAAATGATTGATGGAGTAAATTCATACAAATGAAAACTTTTCATCTGGTCTCTTTGTAATTCAGTATACGGACATATTCAATACAACGATAATTTTGTTGGGAACTAACGGTATCGTTGTATCGATAATTCACTGTATATTATAAACATTACAAGCATTGTTCCACTATCATACTTCAAACCAGAACACAAACTAGACACGAAATACAATATAATGATTGAAAACTGTGTTTATCGGAATGTTGATACTAATAAAATCATTTAACACAAAAGAGTCATTTATGGAAAATGAAATGGTCTACTTGAAAAAATACTTTGTTTTTGTTTTTTCTGAACACAGATAAAATATTTCGCTATGGGCAAATATATCTCCCTATAAACATAGAAATAAATACCATATAAGTGTAATAAAAATTTAAAAATGTGCTTATATTACCTTGTTCTTTAGTGTTTCGTCAGCATTAACCAGCCTCTGCATTTGCTGTTTTACCTTAAATAGTTTTGATAACATAATGCTCAAATTTTAAAAACAGCATTTTATTACCAGTCAAGTCGAAAATTATATTTAGCAATTAATATAATTATTTAAATTTAAAAAATCACATTAGACTTAAGTAGAAATGTGTTCATTGAACACGGATACACCTGCCCTCGTTTTTGTTGGTGTGTGTTAAAATACCCAGGTGCACATTGTAACATGCTGACAAGTATTAAAATATTTATCTATAAGGCTCTATAACGTTTACTCTTGAAGTTATGTGCGACACAAACTTTTGGCTTTGAATATACAGAAAGGTGCAAATCTATACACCCCATAAACGGAGGGACATAAAATAAAATGAATCGCATCATGCAAATTATAACCCCTACTCCTAGCCCTAACCCCTTACTCTAATCCCTAGCCTTAACCCTAACCCCTTATACCTTACCTCTAACACCAACCTTTATTACCTGTTGGGTTATGCGAGACATATTTGGAAGATGTGCAGCGGCACATGTGACCTCCCGATGCATGGCGAGTTCAAGCATAAGGTTCACGCACCTTCCCCCCACTCGTAGCTCCTGTCGTCAATGTTTATAATGAAGTGTTTTTTATGTCATAAGACAAGAAAACTGCATAATTTTGAGGTTTTAGTACATAATTCTTAATGTATTCTCTTTATTTGAATGCACCTACATATACACGTTTTGAAAACAACTACATGTATGTCACACAGTTGTACGTTAATTGAGGTTTTGCGCCTTTGTGGTACACGATATTACCTGCAGTAGCTTTTGAAGCACATCTGGTATGTCCCCAAGTATGACCTTGGTAAGGGCCTCTCTCACCCGTGTGTAGTCTTCGCCACACACGATGTATCTGTCTGGAACTTCTACAACCTGATTAAATAATCTATTAAATCTCTTAAAATATCAAACATACAAAATTGTTAAATACATACAATTAAATACACTTATTATATATATTATTCATATATTAAACCCTTCTAATACATTGTATGCAAATACAATTATCGTTTTTCCGATACCCATATATGTATTAAATCATATGCAAGTATGGGTTAACCAAACAGCTGTGTCCTTTCATATGCACACTGTGCTTCAAATAATAAAACATTAAAATTAGAAAAAAGCATCCATTACCTAGGTGCAATTATGCAATTAATGCAATTATAACAGTGTACTGGTACATACCACTATATAAGCTGAAACATGTATAATTTTCGTGCATAACCTACTTGATTTTCTTCCACGTTGACCCAAGAAAGCAATTCGTTATGCGACTGACACAATGCCTGAAAGGTATCTATGCCATACATTCGGCATATCTGCTTCACTAGAAAAGATCTGTAACAAACATTGAAATTATTAATCTTATTTGTCGTTTCTCAAAATTACGTTTTCACTATAATCGACCTGTAGTTCTAAAACTTTAATTGTCAGTTATGTAATTTTACATTATTTGTAACATAACCATAACATACACCACTAATAATCTTTAAAAGCCTTCTTGAACACCACAAAACTAACTACAAAAATGCTTTAAACAAAACATGTAAGGGCTTTTACTTCATTAATCTGCATTGTTCTTGTCCACAAAGCTTCTTGGCAGCATCAATCACATTCCAGATGTCCAATGGTATTGCCTGTGGAGCAATGTTTTGGCTGACGATGTTTGCAAGATGGCCAGCGACTACTGATAAACCAACCCTAGCATGAGCTAATCCATACAGTTTTTTTACCGACAGATCCGGGTGACTCAGAGACTTGATGCTTTTTAACAGAGTTTTTGTCGTTTCTTGGCAGTTCTGTTTCAGTCGTTGTGTAAATGTATCCTGTTTGAAACAAAAACAAAATGATACAACTAAACAATGCATATTAAAACATATCATTTTTTCATATAAATTTTAGTTTCTGCGTCCATGATCAACACATTTTTTATCCGTTTAAACTGTTCCTATGAAAGGAATATATTAACCTCTAAAATTTCAATAGAGCCTATTTCCAGGCCAATAACTGTTTGTATATTGTATTAAGACACGAACCTCTAGACACTGGACAACCAACAGACTAAGTTCCACACTGTTTTTTGAGTTCTCCGCATTCCCCACCATAAACCTCTTTGCATGTTTGAGGTAGACATCAAGATTGTGTTGTATAAAGTCTTCTCTGTAATTTAAAAAAAAACACAATAAAAATTCATTTCAAAGATACTAAAGTGGACATAGATATAATTTCCTTTGTCATTTTTACCATTTTAAGAAAAAACGTATTATCTTCAAACTATACGTATATAATTGTTCTTAACATGAACCATAAAGTTACCTGGTCTTGATGATCAATTGTAAAAGGAAAGATCTGAACACCGGGTTAGGGTCAACCCCAATATCAAACAAGGCAATGTTTTTGGTAAACTGCATACTTCCATCATTGGTCAAAAGTGTAATGTAGCCAAGCAGTTTCACCAGAACAGCGTCTGATGGTGGTGTGTTGTCAGCGAAACACAGCTGAGACACGAAGTCCATCACGAACGAGTTACAACTTCGTTGGAATGCTAGAAACTTGTCTTTTTCTTTTCTACAATTGTTTTATATAATAATGTGACATTCAACAGAAACGTGTTTTCAAAGCCAACATTAAATGTAATTAATATCAACGCGAACTTACATGGCTATGCATGACGTGTAATACATGTATAATTTTGTATCTTAATCTCATAAACATTACAATCGAGTCAGACAAAAGTGTCTTAGTATTGTTTATCTAGTTGCAAACATAAATAAATATAAAAAACTAGCAGCACTACCGATTCTCTTCCAATTGCATGAGTTCCCAGCCTTCCTGAAACACTTCTTTACAATAAGGACAATGATTTTTGTTCAAAGCCCGAAGCTCATGATAACATGGAAGGCAGATGATGTCCTTCTGCTGGCAGGGAAGTGTGTTGGGAACACCCTCCAGTACTTGCTCACATTCACAACACTTCAGCTCTTGTCTGAAAATAAAACAAACTGTATTGTATTGAACAGAAGGTTAATTTTTTTTGTCTATACCCTTTAGTGTAAATATTTCAAGAACTTCATCAGGCAAGTGTTTGTGCTGGGAAAAAGAATCTTGTTTTTATTGAATGTAACTGATTATGTCATTCACATCAAGGTGTCAGTTAATATTTGTGCACCATTTCTGCAATGTAAGCCTGACTTAACCACAAGTATCATCACATAAACATATGTCAAAAATAACATCTGTTCTGATTTAAAGATGTATGCATAGAAAACGTCAAGACTAAAATCATCACACAAGTTATACTAGAATACCGGGTCAGTGCTCAAATATCTTACCATCAGAAGGTAGTAGGGTGCTATACCATATTTAAAGATGCTATGCCTGTATCCTTGTTGGTATTTCATATTTGTTTACATCTAATATTTAAACCATACTCAAGCAGTGAAACCTACTCCCATACATATGAGAAGCTGCCAAATATAGCTATCCATGCATGTTGAAATGTTACAGAAAACATGAATTTGTTGGAAATGTGTGGCCCGCAAAATCGGCTTTGTTTATTTTCGTGTCGACCCATTGCGTCAAAACAAGTTCTGTTGTTGCTGTGCATTTACTATTTGTTCAAAAACACATTATTTGTCACATACTTTTGCAATTTCTTTTGCAATGTTGATTTATATAGTATACTTAACATATTGTCAGATTTGAGACAAATTAAAAGGATACAAATATACAGTACTAGCATCTTTAAAACTCAATTGTCCCGGCGCATTTGCAACCTTGATATCAATCAATCACATTCATAACGTATGATACATTTTACTAATTGGTTTTCTTCAATTTATGGATTTAGATAGTTCAAAATACAATACCCAAAGCACTGTTTCCGAACTTGTAGATTGCAGGTCTTTAAAAACTTTTCCATCGCTTCAAACGACATAATCTCCTTCATATTAAACGCAGTACCCATGAACTAAAATGGTCAAAAGTGTAATGCATTTACAACCAACTAGATTAAGTGTTTTGTTTTGCTACTTTTAGCACTCTCTTGCACACAGGTTATATTACACTACATTGCATTCACCTCTGTCATTGGCTTAAAATAGTCCTGGTGACGATCAAATTGGAAAATGAAAGTCGAATAACATTTAGAAAAAAAGAAACTTTAAACGACATAAATTTTAAATGTTGTAACTCATAATCATATGTTTTTTGTGCAAGAGTTGTATTGTTCTATTATTGTCTATTAATGCCGCTCTAAAATACACGAAAAGGTTCAAAATAGTGCAACATGAAGTAAATAAAACTAGCATTCAAATAGGCAAAGTGTTGGATGAATGATATTTTCTTGTAATTTACTTGATCGTGACTGGGTTTGCGGATGAAATGTGACAATAATAACAAAAAGAAATTGTATGTAATATTTATTTAAATACTAGGGCTGAGCCCATTGCAAAGATGTGTGTGAGAGACAAGGAACAATAACTCTGCGTAGATATTGGTTTAAGTTGTAGTTGTGAGAAAATATGTTCTTAAACTGAATATTTAAGCACTTTTAATTTTTAAACAACGAAATACTGCTTCTCTTCTAGTATATAAATACAGTTATGAATTTATGACAAAAAAAATACAACTTCACTTTAACTTTTAGATGCCACATTACATGCCAAGTGCATAGAAATTGTGGCGGTAGTTTGCTCCACAAACTTACAAACAATTTATGCAGACAAACTAACGCCTTACCGATCGACAAATGTCCTACATACAAAATGACTCCTGCAGGTAAACTGTGTTTGTGATAGTAAACAATACTACAAATTTAGATAGAGTCTTGTTTACATGGTACTGACCTCCCAGAATGGCAGGCAATATACCACCAAGTGTTTCTCGTCACCCTTCCCAATGACATGTTCCAGAAACAGCTTCATCATAATTACTCGACTCCACATGCATCTGAAAAAGGCACAGCGTTGATCTGCCACTAACAATAATTGATGAACTATTTAAAACATTATTATTTATTTATTAAAATAGGAAAAAAACTAGATATGTGTCCAAATGACCTGGATTTCGCACAAATGTTTGCTGGATACGAAATTGACGACCACTACTGTAATCTTTCCATGAGTTTTGAGGCGCCAGAATACATGTACACGAGCGCGCAAGTTCAAATCCTGACTAATAATTGAAATATCGCGTTTGGAGTTATACTTGGCACAAGCTTAAGGCAACGAACATCAAAAAAAAAGTTTTTATTTGAGTACACCAACACATGGTACTTGTGGTAAATCAAACAATATGTATAACACAAAAGAAAAACACGCTGTTGGTATAAACTTACTTTGCTTTGCGGATCAGCTCAGGAGAGAGTTTACCAAACAATGCCGGCTTTTCTGTCTCTAGTACCTTTTCCACAACAGGACGATATCTGTGCACTTTGTTCAGCCATTTTGATCTTGCATCATTCTCAATTAAGTCCTCTAGTTTTGGTTTTAAATCCTCCATCAACAGACACAGTGTGTCAAAGGGCTGCCCATGATGTTTTAAACAAATATTATCAACACAAAATACTGTTTAATAATCATTCCTTTTATAAAATCATTACATATTTTCCATCAAGGGTTTTTATTCTTTCTCAAAATATTTAAGTTTTTTTAAAATAAATGAGAGAAAATGCGTGTAAAGGCAGAACTAAGAATGAATGTTGGTAAACACACAAAGACAGGAGAACATGAAAAGGCAAAACTATTGCACCTATTTGCTTAAAAAATATACTTACAAATTCATCCTCCTTGAACATCAATTTGTTTAGGTCATTTTTACGCTTATCCAGGATTTTAGAACTACATTGAGGCCAGACAGTGTTTATAGACCGGAAGTAGTCGAGACAGCACTGAAGTTCCTTATACGCCAGATGGACACACAGAAGTGCTCCTATCAGGCCATTAGGGCTGTTGGTGGCCTTTAGCATGCTGAGTGTTTTGATTTCAACAGTCTCACAAACGAGCTTAAATATAAAGTGTTAAATCAGAAAGTGTAATGTAGACCTAATTTGCCATTTAACTGTTAGTAAATGTGCATCTTTGTTTTAAATTCATCTTACGTTAGTACTTCTTTTTCAAAACAAAACATCTATAACAAATAACAATTATTATATTTGGACAAGAATTATTTCAATAGCATACCATAAACTCCTCTTTTTGGTTTGTCATGTACATGCAATGTACAAAGTCATGCAAGTATGCCCTAAGAACTCCCATTTTCCTGTCCACTGCGGTCTCATCCGAAAGCAATGATTTGCACAGCATGCCCAGAGGTGCTTTTGAGATGATATTTGAACATTGTTGTATTTTCATTCCCAGTGTACCTGTTGTTTACATTGTAACAAAATAAACACATATTAAGTCCAAGCAATTTCACCTACATGAAAGTATGCAACAAGTAATATGGAAGGCCATATAAGTTACAGTATTGTGGTCCGCACACAAAACTGCAAACAGAGAGATGGAGGGACGGATGGATTGACGATGCATATTATTGCATAAATCGAAACTTAGGGTTTCAAAGCGCAATAAAATAAAAATAAAAAATGAATACCAGTGTACAGTGAACTTTTGATTACTAATTCTTATTTGATATGATACGGCACTCAATAAGATGCTACCTTTGTCCTCAATGTGCGCGTGCAATATTTCATGGACAAGATGTATGATTTCCCAGGAGAAGGGCAAACGGCTGGAGAAAGGATGACCCTCGGCCCCGGTGTTCAGTACTATCATTTCATCAAACTCACTCTTTCGTTTTGGGGACTGTAGATCTGAGTACTAGACACACAGAGAAAAATAGTTTTTTAGTTAATTAATACACAATTCTGTATTCTTGCACAAACTACCTTCAACTTAAAGTAAATAAATAGATTTTTTCACATTAAAAGAAACAAGACAAAACAAGCTTGTATATTCAGTACATCAAGGCAATACATACATATCGAACATTCATTGTAGAATTCCACTAGATAACAATTCATTTGAAAGAAACAAGGCCAAACAAACAATTCAGGTTGTATCATAAATATACATGACTTGTATAAAAATCACAATTCTAAGGTCATAATTATTACTGGAATGATGGCAATGTCTTCATAGCTAGCTAGATGTCACTTGAAAATGCCTCAAACTAAGTATACGTCAGCTTTATTGTTTGCAGTAAATAAAACGGTTATAAGTGTGTGGATTAGGTTAATGTTAATCATCAATTTCGGATGCAGGTGATTTTAACAGTTCACCATTTATATGTGAATGTAGCAGAACAACACATTCTGTTACATAAATATAATTATAAATAGTAATTGTAGAAAATTCTTACCTTTAACTGGGTGGCACCATCCGTGTTTACAATTTTGATCCACATGTCTTGAACCCATGGTGTGTCAGACAAGACAAGGTCAAGATTGCAGTTTGTGTCCATATAGGCAATACTGCCGGCTAAAACTGGTGAAATTTTGGAAACTATCGTCTGTAGAGCTGATCGCCTATTATGAAATACTTACATGTTAAGCATTAAGTTCCAATAAATTTCATTTTAAAGCATATTATCAAAAAGGCAACATTACCATCCTTTCAATATACATTATCAAACAAGTATCTTTTTAACGTAAGGTATCATTTTCATTACCATACATTTCGACACAATCAGCTATAAACGGACAACTTTACAGTAAATGTATGCTATCAACAGACACCTTAATGTTCCTGTCTTGTTTAAATTTTCAATAGCAGCAGCCTCTCTCGACATCCATTGCTGAGCAAGAAATCCCCCTTCCTTCTCTTTTTCTCCAATTAAACGCGTTATCAGCTTTCGTAATCCAGTCATAAACGAATCATTTCCTGTACGTTAATGTAAATATTATGGATATAATGATTTGCAATAGGCAATGCAAATGCAATAAGAACTTATATTAAAACATTACAATGTTCAGCAAAATATAAAAACAAGAGGGCCCAAAGGGCCCTAGGTCGCTCACCTGAGGAAAAGGTCAAGGGTCAAAGTGAAGCCATTATATTGATATAACCAAATATTGGTAGAGAACTTCTAGATGATGATATTATATACCAAATATGAAAGCTCTGGGCCTTGTAGTTTCAGACAAGATATTTGAAAATTGCATTTTGAAAACCTACTTTTTGACCCCGTGACCTTCATATGCAACCAATCAGAATCATTTGAACAATTTTAGTAGGGGACCACCGAGGGACCATTCCTATTGAGTTTGGTCAAATTACCATTAGCGGTTTAAGAGAAGATGTCGTTTGAACTTTTCCTTATA
>Ga0224511_10004532_pt1 | contig 10551 bp, 7 predicted proteins | sample SF_May12_sed_USG_2_FD_169988 | JGI IMG/M metagenome (GOLD analysis project Ga0224511, IMG submission 169988) | Sediment microbial communities from San Francisco Bay, California, United States - SF_May12_sed_USGS_8_1 | ecosystem: Environmental > Aquatic > Marine > Sediment | place: USA... | reverse complement strand
CAATCGAGCTATTCTGGCCACGCTCAGTGTTCTCCAGGGTGCGTCATTAGAAGACTTTCTGCTTGCACCCGCGTGCCCCATAGAGAAGGTAACTCTATGAATGAGCTTCCGAAACCGTCAAGGGTGTTGCGAAAGACAAAGTTTTTGCCCGAACTGGGAATTGAACCAGGGACCCCCAATCCAAGGTCAAGTACACTATCCACTAATCTATCACGCTCCCCATTTTTTATATGGACCATTGCTCTTTTTTACATTAAGGTTCATAGAATTCTCTGTAGCAATGCTGTTTGTATTTTATGCTATATAGGCGGGTACATATATGTTGATACCAGTGTGAAAACCTCACGGACAAAGAAAGCATCTCTAAGGACGCCTCTGCTTCCAGCTTCAGATAAGACTGAGAACCGATGTCTAAGTTTCTGGTATTATCTCAATGGAGGAGAACTAAAAATTTGGGGGGAATACCAAAAGGAGGTGAGTGAGAGAGTCATTTCAAAAATAGAAAGGTCTATAAATGAGCGGCTGATTGGTTAAGTTCCTGCGGCCAATTCAGTATAGAGGCATATGCCTACCTCACTTCTTTACACCATAAAATACAAGGTAGACCACCATCGCACATCATGATACTCTGAACAAGACTATCCTTTCCGCACTTGGGGTGTATGGCTGTTTGGGCTGTATGATTCCATTTTTAGAGATATAATCCTGAGAACTTTGGAAACAGATTGATAGGCATACAGCTGGGTGACACTAACAAGACATGGCAACTCGCTTCTTATACCTATACTGGAGCTGAAGGTTTACCAATGCGAGTAAGGAAAAAGCCAACAATGAATGTGCAAACTGACTCTCCTCGCGTATATCATCACGCATCCATCTGCGTTAAGAAGCTCACTGTCCCTTCATCCATGATTTGTAGCTTCTCATCTTTTATTTTGTGGTATTGTAATAGATAGTCAACAGTTTCCTCATCTCTTTGACATCTTCTGCATTGGTCATTGCCATACTGCCCGATTTTTTTCATGAATTGACCAAAAAGGCGGTAACCGGGTTTAAATTGGTTTAAGGTAGACCAGTCCTATCGTGGCTGTTCATTTCCATCTGGCATTTCTGTCCCTACTAGGAGGAATCTTAGGAGCCTATGAGTGACAGGATTGTTTCTGTACTCCCCAAAAGACACGGACCTGCTCACGGTGTCCCCGCTAAGACAAATTCTGATAAGGAACCAGTGGAATAAAATCTGTCAATCAATCATCACCATACCCCAGACTGGGCCGTATCAACGTGCCATGAGAACAACCATTAGAACCTGGGTTCACTAATCCAGCTCACGGCGGGCTGCGGTTGTGAGCGTGAGCTCCTCACATTTATCCTAGCTCCTTTAACTCCAACAAGTCTTAGGCTCATGAGGTTCGTTAAATAGGATGACCAAGTATCTGAGTATAAAAGTTGAAATAAATCTTTTGCTAAAGGCCAAGCATCTGTCCCTAATGGGATTTCCTAACACCATACGACTCTAACCATTGAGCTTTGGAATCCTCCTGGACGCCAGGCAGAGGCGTCGTATAGCTACAAAGCACAAAACTTAAGGAGTTGTTTGTTTTTTAGATAATATTTACTGCAGATACCTTTGGCAAACCAGGGGCGGTAGCAATTGATGATGTTCAACTACACAGCAGCAGTTGTTCAACAACACCAGTATTGGCAACATCCACCACAACTCCAGGAAGTCCACAATCCGTTTCTACTGAACACATCACAACATCGGTTAAAAAAACATTGACAACCGGGCAACCCACTTCAGAACAAAAATCTACTGTAAAACCATTCAGAACAGTGCAAGAACTAACTACACGCAAGCCAACTACTACAATGCCAAAGACAACAATACAGACACCATCTACAACAACACCAGAAACAACAACGCAGATGCCATCTACTACATCAGAAACAACAACAGACACCCTATCTGCTACAACACCAGAAACAACACAGACACCATCTACAACAACACCAAAAGCACCAACACAGATGGCATCTACTACAATGCCAGAAACAACAACACAAACACCATCTACCGCATTGCCAAAAATAATAACACAGAAACCAACAACAACACCAGATATAACAACACAAACATTATCAACTACAACACCTAAGACAACAACACAGATACCATCTACTACAACACCAGCAATAACAACACATACAGCATCCACTACATCACCAAAAACAACAACACAGAAACCAACAACAACAAGGAAACCATCTACTACAACACAAGAAGTAACAATGCAAAAACTGTTCATTACAACAACAACAGAGACCTTCTCCACCATCACATCAACTGCAATATTATCGCCCACAACTGCACAGTTTACAACCACAGAGCTTCAACTAAATGATCCCCTGGTGTCGGGTGGATGTGATTTTGATCAGATGGACTTCTGCGATCTGACTCGTGATAATCCAAATGGCTGGATCAACAGTAAACCAGATTTGAGCCTTGGTCCTTCAATCGATCACACCACCGCCTCCACTATGGGAAGATATATCGCGCTCAATTTCTCGTGTGATCATCAAATCACTGGTTCACTCCAATCATCCACTTACCAACCTAACATAAAACCAATTTGTATGAACCTTTTCTACTCAATGCCTGGTATAGGCCCCAGTAACGGACCGATTAACATATACAGAAAGTTTAATGGGAAGACGAGAGGAACACCCATCAGCAGCATCTGGTATAACAGTCCTAGAGGATGGCATTCTCACAGAGTTACATTGAGGTAGGTCAAGCTCACTACAGTTCTTTCTGGACAGTTTTGCCCATCTATTCTTCTTCTCTCGTATATCCTGAACAGTGTCCGGGGCTTGCAGAAATCGCCCTACCAAGTCTTTGATTCAGCGTTTCCCAGGTTGCATCAATGGGAGACTTTCTGCTTGCCTGTGCCCCGTAGAGAAGGTAACTCCATTGAATCCCAACAATAGGTCAAGTGCTAAGTCTAACTTAAGACCAACTCCACTTCTTTGTAGTCCATCCGTTGAGCCTTATCAGATAGTAATAGAAGGAACAAGGCAGAGTTGTTCAGACTTCATTGCCATTGATGATCTGAGATTTGAAGGACTGGCCTGTCCTGAACTGGGAGACAATGACTTTGAGAAAGGATATCTAGACTATGAAAACACGGGTAGCATTCATTGGCAACTTGGAAAAGGAATTTTCAAAAGGTCGCATACGCCTGCAACCGACCATACATATGGAACTCAGTTTGGTATGTTATACCTTGCTTCAAGCTTAGGTTAGATGACATCTAACACTATGAACCCTGTGAAAACAGGCCGTCTCAAGCCGTAATAAGCTCGTACTTGGTCAATATTCACCATTATGCAAGGTAAAGGAAATCCCAAATTTGCGATAAGAATTAGGTGATTTGGTGAGGGGCAAAAGGCTTACGGGAGGAGAGCTCCGTGGTCTAATCATGCGGCGGGCGAGCCAGGTTTAAAATCTTATTAGCTAGGTGACATCTGGCAGGGAATGTGGCTATTTGGTCTCTTCATAACTGTTTGGCTATATTCCAACTTGTTGGCTCCGCGATGTTACAAAATTTATTCCATTGGCAGGCACGTACTCATACATAGCTACGAACCAGGATATAACAAGTAAGCGAGCCGCGTTAAGAACTCCTCTCGTACCAGCAACTCACAAAGATGAGATGAGATGCCTTAGCTTTTGGTTTTATCAACAAACAGAAAGTAGCAGTAGTGCTCAGCTAGTTATTTGGAGAGAGATGCAGACCAAGGTAGGAGCTAAAACATCCCAAAAGATCTAAGCTTTTAAATGTATAGCAGCTATTCTGATATTCAACGCCAGTAAAATTATTGATTAAGTAAAACACCTGATGTTTCCATAATCCATGGAATATCCATACTCAATTTCTATTTATATACACGTACCAATAAACAAAAGCCTTGTGTATTTTATACTATTGTACAAATTGGAGTGGGACCTTTTTCAGTCTGTAATGATTGCAGCCGGATAACCCGCAGAAGTTCAGCAAACAACTCATGACCATAGAAGGACGGAACACACAAGGCCAATGGAAGCTATCATCAATGGTTTATAGAGCTATCAAAGGACTTCCTTACAGGGTAAGCAAATAATAAATAAGACAGCAAGAACTCTTAGTGGGCAGAGCTTTACTTTTGGTTTTTAAGATTCACATGTTACATACAGAGCTGTGGAAGAGGTCTCGCATAAAAACAAGCTAACTATTGTAAACAGCCGCGCATGAGTGCTTTTTGAAATCTGCTAAATCAAAAAGGAAAACAAATTTGCCTCCCATCGCTTCCCTATATGTTATATTTGTACGTATGGTATGTATGCAGCACCTCTTTGGCGTGAAACTGGTTCGCGCGCTGTCCTTTCTTGAGTTCTATAAAGTTTAAGTTGACTCCTACAGTTTTCCTTTTTTCACAGATAATATTCATGGTTCAGACGCAAGGGAAACCAGGGGTTGTTGCTATAGATGACGTTCAGTTGGATAGTGAGCTTTGTCCCAGTCTTTCAACTACGATGAAACCTTCGTTGGATACAACTCCTGCACAAACCTCAAGTAAAAAGCAAAGTAATACACCATGGCCTATCACAACTGAATCCGCTAGTCGCACAACAAATGCGGAGACTTCTTCAAAAGAGGAAGTGACGCCCGGCCGACACCAGCACACCATCCCAAAAACAAGTCCTACCAGCAAGAAAACTGATCATTCGACCACAACGAGTCCCGCACATTCCTCAACAGTTGCTAATATGACATCCACACAACAGCGCACTACGGCTGTGTTGAGTTCTACACACATAGAATCGACCCCACCAACTTCTCTCAGAATGCTCATGACAACAGTAGAACATGCAACCGTAAGAGGTTCCACAACAAACTCAATTACTAATGGCACGAAGGCTGCGACATCGACACAAGCACCCACTGCATTACCTCCGGACTCCTCTACAAATACACAGACGAAGATGTCTACCCAACCAGCAACAACAGGCCTTCCGACTACTGCTGAGTTTAAAACAACAAGCTTAGCTTCAGTTTCAACAGCCTCAACATTGATGTTTACCACAAAAACCTCTACATACTTAATAAAAACCCAGTCTACTACTGTGGCAACTCATCCCAATTCTACAGTGGAGAATGTACATAGTACAGCAGCCCAAACCGAAACAAGCACCGCGTCCCTCAGTTCACATCCACCGACTACAACGAAGAGTTTAGAGACAATAACCAAGAACACAATGGAAAGCCTAACTACTTTGGGAGCCACAAATCTTAGCACCACTGTGAATGTATCGAGTTCAGTAAGAGCAACGAAGGCAGCAACAATTGCCGAATCTTTTCCGACAGCTACTACGACTCATGAGACGACTTCTGGAACGGAAATTCAACCTACTTCCAGGAAAACTCAACCTAGAACCAGCCCGGAGGATGTACAGAGTACGACAAAACCAACAGCAACAACCATAATTGATGTCGGGTCACCTTTGACAACTCTACAGCACAGTACAACCACAACACCTAAATATGTGCCAAGCTCGTCAAAGCCCTTAAGCACCACAATGAAAGAACTACAAACTTCATCACAGACCACAACCACACCATTATTATCAACCCCAGAAAAAAGAACAGAGACAACAACGGAGTCAACAACACCTTCATTAACTCTTCCTACAGAAACATCACTGAAAACCACACCTAGCTCAAGTACAAACACCAGGACCACATTGAAAAACCTATCCACTACCAAGCAAACTACCGAAGCAACTACAACACAAGCATCCACCACAATCATTGTCTCTCCTATAAATAGCACCGTGGAAACAACTGCTGGAGGTTCCTTGCCTACAACTACCTCACACAGGCATCGAACGACAGAAAATACATCAAAAGTGACGAGTTCAACCATGATAACAACCACAACTCCTCAAACTACAACACAACCCACTACAATGACAACAGTAACACAACATTTGACTCCAACAAAGCCAGCCTCAACTCCCACTATCACATCTACAACACAATGGACCCCAAAGCAAACAAGCATAACAGTAGGCACATCAACTTGGACTAAATCTTCAGCAGACAAGACACCAAAGGGTTTTAGAGCGACAGGACAAGAACAGAAGCAGAATAGGCGTGAGTATGGAATTTGTGAAAACTGACCTCCGGGACAAAGTGATATGAATTACCGGTCAGCTAGACGTAAAATGTTTCCAAATGGATTATACTTGGCATAAAATCTTTTTTCTTAGGTTCTGAGGCTTTACCTTGGTACACATGGGTAATTATCTGTCTGGGTGTTGCCCTGATTGCTTCACTAAGCGGCTTGGCTGTCTATATGTACAGAAAGACAAGGTGAGTGTAGCTTTACACAAAGCCACCGTTTGATTATCCTACTACAGATAACCTACACAATAGAGTATTATGAAGGGAGCTGCCTTAACCAGTTTTACCATAATAAATTCGGCGTAATTCCTAACTATCAAAAGGCGGGGTACGTCGATATTGGACACCAGAGTTTGACCCAGCATTTCTCTGAGCGGAGAGGATTTTCTGTTAGCACCCGTGAACTTCCTAGATAATGTGAAATATGGGTGGTACAACTGTCAACAACTATCCAATAGTGCCCTTTAACAGCATCTGATTATGGAGGATTTGGAATCATGCGCTGCTTGGTTTGTAGAATGAATAGAGCGCATATAGCTAATGTGGTAGCTTACAGCATGTCAACGCCATATGACGATTCTGAGAGCGTAATGGGAGAGCCAACTATCCAATCATTTGAGGTGGCACACTCCGAAGAACAAATCTGACCTAAATAATTCATGGTAACTCACCATCCGATAGTTGTATGATATATCTTCTGTGTGTCTTTCCTGAGTATATTTTATATTTTATTTAACAATTTAAAGAGTTGTGTTTTACTAACAAAAATTTTATACAATTAAGAAGTATTTTTATAACTATAAAGTTATCAGAATATCATGCTTATGAATCATTATACGCTTGGTATTTAAATAATATGTGTCAATCATTTCATTTCAGTCCAGCCTAATCACGCTGTTAGATATTACAACTAAGCGGCAACTTGGCATGACCCTGTCTTTACGCGCGGCGCATGAGCAGCATATCTGTGCATACGCATCAGGTGGATGTCCGAGTAGACAACCTATTTAGTCTCCATCTTAACTGCAGCTTGCTTTTCATTTAGTTTCGCAATTAGGGCTTTCTTTACCTCCATTCCAAGAGCTTTGCCGAGAGGCGGTGGCACAGCATTACCCACCTAAGAACACGGATAAGGTTAACATGTTCACTGATAGCTGATCCTGTTGCCGTTTGAGGGCTCGGCACAACCCACTGTTACACCATAAAAAACGCCAAAGCAAATGCCCATGTTGATATGAAGGATTGTTTGTTACCTGTCTATGCTTGTCCAGTACAGTGCCATAGAGTTTGAAAGAGTCGGGGAAGCCTTGTGATCGTGCGCACTCCCTCACACTGACCACACGATGCTGCTCGGGATGCAATACTCGTCCCTACGCAGAAAAAACGGGTGAACAACAACTGATCATTGGTTATCATGGAACTTACTACAGTGCTAAGATTGGGCCTATTCAACCGGTCAGTTAAAGGGGGTATGACACGGTCAATGGTAGACGCACTATCAGAGTTGTGTTCCCCATTCTTGAAGAGAGGCAACTACGCATTTATTGCAGCGATAGTGAGTGGTCTTTTTGAAAAAAACGAACATCGATCACTCGAAAAACTACGGCCCAAATATGGGATCTAATTACTCAAACTAAGTAATCTAATGATCTTCACCCCCTTATAATATCGAGTAGAACTTGAAACTAGAACTAGGGCTAAATTTGAACTAGAAATTGAACTGGAGATTGGAGAAAACTTAAGTTATAAGAAGTGCTTTGCCGGTTTTCCCTAGCCCTAAATAGAGGCCGTTGGGTTCGGGCCTCTATCCTTTCGCAATAATTGCACTAACCCTCGCTGACAGAGGTAGAAAACTGCACTCTGAAACCCTAAGTCTATATTTTTGTTGAACATTTTCTCTATATAGACTTGTGCAACTACAAGTTTAACGTGCACCTGCAAGAGGATATTCCAAACATCAGCGCCTAAGCCGAGAAATCAACGTAAGCACCAACAGCTCTGTGTTAATTTCCTATCTTGAGACCAAAAAGCTATTGTGTCAACGGTCTGAAAAGTGTGTCACCAAGGGCTCTAAATATGCGCATTAGATAGGGCTATATCCAAGTTTCAATTTAGGCTGGGTATTGGGCCCATTTAATCATGGTAGGCTTCAGAATCTGAAAACAAGTAAAGACACTTTTGGCCATGACGTAACCCCTTTAACTGATGCACGTTCAAGTATGTTGCCTCGAGCAAACCTGCTGAATCAGGATCCTTGACACGGAGTTGTGCTACATTGTAAATACGTAAGCAATAATGTGTATTGCTTTGATAGATTGGACAAGCAAATCTGTGGTCATGAGCACTAGATCACCGGGTATGATGTCGCTGATAAGGGGGGGGTCGCTACACGGCTTGGTCATGTTCGACTGGGCCAGCGAATCCTCTATTGGGGTACCACGACTTGAGTGTTAAAGAGTAACCATAAGTGAATACCTGAACTGAGTTGGATTAGTTCATACCGAATTGGAACATTTCCACTCTGGAATAAGTCATCATACTGTGCTGCCTACTGTCAGCCGAGTCCATTCTACTCACCTGTTTTCCCATTGGCTCAGGATTAGTCACCGTAGTGGAGAAGAATCCGTCGAGTTCAAGGCGGCCATATAGGCCTGCCCAGTGGTTGTGTCTGTTGCCGGTATGGGGCAGACACCACGGAATAAGGGTGTTGAACTGCCTGTCCTCGGGATCGCATTTGCCATCAGGTTGAGCGCACCGACAAACTCCGCGAAGTGAACCATTGTCAGCCTTGCCCACCTTAGGATCATGATGTGTGTATTTCCTTAAAAACGAGACCAGGTCAGTGAACATGTAAATTTTCAGTTCAGGAAATATGTGAAGTTATGCTGCTGTGGAAGTGAAGCCTGCTGACATACACTCTCCCTATAGAGGATGGTGTGAAAGAATAATACTCATTATGTTTATACGCGTTTCATAGCATAAATTGAACCCTACAGAACAAAATCGTCTCCCTTGAGAGGCTAACCGGATGTCACAGAACCTCGCCTTAGCCGGAAACTGGTCAGCAGGACTTACAAAAGTTTAGATTTGGTTCCATCAGACAGTTTCACTTCTATGTTAGGCAGTAGTCTCCAGTCGGCCCCTGGTGCTATAGGCACATGAGCCATTCTGGCAGCAACAAGTGGGTTCATGTCCTTACAGATGTGATCAATAAGTGTCATCTGATTACCACGGATCTACCGAAGAAAACGTCATGTAAACAGCATGCACCCACCACTGTGCTGATGATGGCCTTGATCGTCAGGAGGCTGTGAACCTGTGTTTCAAGTCATGGACACGCTTCCAGGATATAAATCTGTACACAATTTGAAAAAATTTGAGTGCTAGTAGGCAGACTAATGCGGACTTTTTTTATTTAATGATATTACTATGCTGCTTCATAGTTTAAACGCCGGTACACAACAACTTCAAAGAGTGCTAGCAATGTCTTAATTTGGCTAACCTTTCTCCAACGCTAGACTCGTACTATAAATTCATCATTTCGGCAATGAACAATGATACGGGTCTGAAAAACTACAAGCTCGTTACGTCGACCGTGTGAGTGCATAAACCCACCAATCGCTGAAAGTGAGTTCTCTTGGCTTCTCCGTATTCCATTTGCTCCTTCTTGTGACCATTCTTGATGACTGGAAGATCAGACATGCAGTCTCTAACCGTGATTGTACGGAAGGGGGCACCGCTGATTCGCTTGATGTTGGAGTTGTATTTTCTATCATCAATGACAACGCTTAGCTGCATGGCTCTTGGTGAGAAGACGTGTAGAGGCTCTGGGTAGTAAGGCAATTTCTCACCCGGCGCGGCTGCCAGCAGGATCGCTCTACAAAGGCATCAGACTGTGTATGCCACAAACCCACAACTGCTAAATCGAGCAATGGTACAGACCTCACGCACTCCAGGCACAGAGGAAATTCTACATAGTGTTAGGGAAAACCACTGTATGAGAACAGGGAGGGGGGTGCTTGCGGGCAGCATCGAACAGGGCATTGGGGTCAGGGTTTATGAATTTATCAACATTAGTAGTCTATACCTTCGTCTAGTTTGAGCAACTCCATAACAGCCAGCTTGAAGAACTCCAAATGTACACTGGTATCCCATAGCGACAAGACATCGGAGTGCCATCTTTAATACCATTGAGTTTTTGTATGAAACAAAGTTGCGGACATTCTCCAAAATAAAGAATTTCGGTCGGTAGTAGTCGCAGTAACTCAGATAGGAGGCAATCAGGGAATTCTGCAAACAACACAAGGTGTTGAGTTTTCAGTCA